>SMVB01196754.1_pt1 | contig 11062 bp, 7 predicted proteins | sample 2456461 | NCBI WGS metagenome assembly SMVB01 (sample SAMN11095934, study PRJNA526329) | marine sediment metagenome | biome: Marine sediment; feature: Surficial sediment; material: Deep marine sediment; isolation source: Hadal surficial sediment | place: Pacific Ocean | collected 2014-05 | depth 0-1...
AATTAAAACGTGATGATATTCTACTAAACTTTACCGGAGCTTTTAAAAATGCCCGACGTAAATTATTGGCTTTTTCATCAAAATAATCTGAAGTTCCATGAATGGTATCATCTTCAAAGTTAAAAGCTAAAAGAGCTTTACCCCGATGTTCAAAATATACTGCTTTAATTTCATGTAAACCGGCTGGAATAGTGTCATTAATAAACTTTTCGGTATAGACAACTTTAAATCTATCACCCTTCTGAAGCCTAAAGAAATCAATCGTCCAAGCATATATACTAGCAAGCTCATCAGTCATATATGGACTTAAATGTTGTTCTTCCATAGTTTCTGAAAGAGAACTGCTAATAATACCTGACGCTGTTTTTTTTACGATTGAGATTGGTTTTTGTTGGTTATAAGAAGTGATACGATCTCTGATGTCTATAACTGCATAGTCAACTTTATTTTTTTCATAAATAAAAACTTGTGTTCTGTTGAGGCTGTCTTTCGAATTTAATAAAACATAGGGCCTTCCTATTTTTACTTTTCTAACATCAAAACTATCTTTAATCTTACTTACAACTTCAAAGATTTTACTCTGTGAAACATGATTAGCATCAAGAATAGCCCCAAATGTATCCCCTGGACGAATAGTATCCCTAATAACATTATAGTTATTTAAAATATAACCATATTCTTTAATAATCTTAGGTGTACTATTTATTCCTGTTGAATCTTCATTATCTTTTATATTATTTGTACAAGAAAAAAATGTATTAAAAATGAGAATTATATATAGAAACTTTTTCAATTTTTTTTAATTTCAATAGTAAGAGTTACACATTTTTTCCCCAATCTTTCAATTCTTGATCGGTCCAAACATCGGGGAAAAATATTCTTCGTTGGTATTTTGGGTGCATATATTTTTGCCAATCACTTCCTCCTGTTGCTTCGATACTTTCATTTTTATCATTGCCTTTAGATAAATAATAATATGCAGCGTTATAATGTGCCATTACCCAAGTAACATTTACCGTATAATCGTAATGCCGCATTGCTTTAAGAAGTTTCGGATCTTCTTTAACCTTTTTTGGAAGTTCTTTAAATTTTGCATACAAATTTATAGTATTATACTCTTTTGTAAAAGCAATAAATTCATTTTTATACTTTTCTTCAAAAGCTTTTAAGAGGTAGGTCTTTTTCCCTGTTTTATAATCTTTCCCTGCAGCCTGCCAATACAAATGATCTAACGCATGCTCATAAGGAGTATTTCTGTCTATAGTTTCTCTAAATCTGGCATCGATCAAGTTGATAAGATCTGTAGAGGCAAACTCTATCAATCTATATTGTGCACTTTGAAAACCACTCGCTGGAGTTAAAGTATTTCTGAATTTTAAATACTGCTCCACTTCCATTCCATTTTGCATTATAACAAAAGAAGAGGTGAGCATATCGAAATATCTGCTTATTCGCATAAGTCGTGAAGAAAAGAATTCAGTAGTAATTTTTTTATGATGTGCTATTTGATCTATTTCCCAAAGTATCATTTTAAAAAGTAGCTCATTAACTTGATGGTACAAAATAAAAACCATCTCATCGGGCAGAGTAGTTCTTTGTGTTTGGAGATTAAGAAGTGCGTCTGTTTGTATATAATCCCAATAAGTCAGGGGTTCGCTATATAGTAGTCCTTCTAAATGGGTTTCTAAATTTTGACCAATAGCGTCATATTTTTTTTCTAGTTTATTTAGAAGTTTTTCAATTTCCGGTTGAATAGCCATAATTTAATTTAAAATAATTTTAAATGAATGTTTAAGTCCCTTAAATTCAATTAATGATGCCTTTAAAGAACCAACTGTTAGATCGGCTTTAATAAGTAAGGGTATTTTATTGTCATCATCACTAATCCAAACTGTTAAACTTTCTTTTTCTTTAAATACTCTTCCTGACTCTACATAGGGGCGAAAAATCAAACAAGAAACTTTTCCAAATTTAGTTTTTATGATTTCCCTTCCCAAAAATTTAAGTTTAAATTTATAGTTTTTTTTATCAAAAAACATATTCATCTTAAACTCATCTCCTTTTTTTATATTTTTTGTATCCAGATTATTTCGCAAAAAATAAAGTGCCGATAACATATCCTGAGCATCTTTAGGAAAGGAGACAATATCTTTTGTATTGTGTTTTTTGTTGAAAACTAAAGCATTATAGGTATCGTGATCAAAATCTATTTGAATATCCTTGGTGTATCCGCCCTCATTTATTTTTCTTATAAATCGATATGGAATGTCTTTCTCTTTATCGATATATGTTTGGTAAAAATCTTCAACTTTAAAGAACCATCTTGATATCCCAGTTGTCCTGCCTTCACCTATTACATGATATACTTCTTTCCCGTTTAAAAAGGAGTTTTCCACTTCAAGTGTTGCATAACCCGCAGTTAAAAACCCATAATGCACTCTAAAGTTAAACCATTCACCTTCTCCGTATGCTTTTTTTTGTGCAGTAAGAACCAATACATTACATACAAATAATAAAGTAAACAGCTTATTCATAAGTAGGATTTTTTATGTATTCTTTTCTAAATATAAATTTGTTCCAAAAAACAAACCCTCCAACTTGGTAACGATAGAGTTTATTAAATGTTACGCTTCACATTATAAAGTCCCTCGATTAGCTTGTTCAAGTTCTATTGCTTCAAACAACGCTTTAAAATTACCTTTTCCAAATGATTGAGCTCCTTTTCTTTGTATGATTTCAAAAAACATTGTGGGTCTGTCAACTACTGGTTTCGTAAATAATTGTAATAAATAGCCTTCGTCATCTCTATCAATTAAAACCCCGTGTTTTTTAAGTACTTCTACATCTTCATCTATCTCACCCACACGTTCTAATAAATTATCATAATAATTTTCGGGAACATATAAAAACTCAACTCCTCTTTCTCGCATAGCTGTAACCGTTTTAACTATATCATTAGTTGCAACTGCTATATGCTGTACTCCAGGGCCTTTATAATATTCTATATATTCTTCAATTTGTGATTTTTTCTTTCCTTTAGCGGGTTCGTTAATAGGGAATTTTATACGTCCATTACCGTTAGACATCACTTTACTCATCAAGGCGGTAAATTCTGTAGAGATATCATTATCATCAAAAGAAATTATTTGAGCAAAGCCCATAACTTTAGCATAAAATTCACACCATTTGTTCATTTCTCCCCAATCTACATTCCCAACCATATGATCTATATAACGCAAACCAACTGGTTCTGGGTTGTAGTGAGATTCCCATTTTCTATAACCTGGTAAGAAAACACCACGATAGTTTTTACGTTCGACAAAAACGTGAACAGTTTCTCCATAAGTATATATTCCAGATCGAATTACTTCTCCATTTTCATCTTTTTCTACCTTTGGTTCAAAATAGGATCTTGCTCCCCGTTTGGTTGTTTCTTCCCATGCCTTAGTGGCATCGTCCACCCATAAAGCTATAACTTTTACTCCATCCCCGTGTTCATTAATATGTTCATTTATTTTTCCTCCTTTAACTAATGGTGTCGTTAATACCAATCGTATTTTATTTTGTTTTAAAACATAGGAAACCCGATCTTTAATTCCTGTTTCTAGACCAGCATAGGCTTCAGATTGAAAACCAAAGGCAGTTTTATAGAAATGGGCAGATTGTTTTGCATTTCCAACGTATAGCTCTACATAATCTGTCCCCATCAAAGGAAGAAAATCTTCTGCATCTTCGAATAATTTTTTTAATCCGTATGTCACGTTTTGAATATTCTCTAAGTTTTTTATTTTAGTTGACATAATATTTTATTTTTTAATCGATACTATTAATTTATTTTTAATCAAGCCATGAACTATGATAGTCATTATCGGCTATTTTCAAAGCTTCTTCTGTTACTTGTAATGGTTTAAAGGTATCAACCATTACTGCTAATTCTTCCGTTTTAGATTTTCCTATACTTCTTTCAGTTGCACCTGGATGAGGACCATGTGGAATACCACCAGGATGTAAAGTTATATGCCCAGGTTCTATTTCGTTTCGGCTCATAAAATCTCCATCTACATAATAAATAACTTCATCACTATCAATATTACTATGGTTATAGGGTACCGGAATTGACTCTGGATGATAATCGAACAATCGAGGAACAAAACTACATACTACTAAGGCCTTTGTTTCGAAGGTTTGATGAACAGGAGGCGGTTGATGGATTCTCCCTGTTATTGGTTCAAAATCGTGAATTGAAAAAGCATAGGGATAGTTATAGCCATCATAACCAACCACATCAAAGGGATGAGTAGCATATATCATTTCAATGATCTCATTTTGCTTTTTAATTTTAATTAAAAAATCTCCTTTTTCGTTATTGGTCTCCAACTCATAGGGTACTCTAATATCCCTTTCACAAAAAGGAGAATGTTCAAGTAACTGACCAAAGTCATTCCTATATCTCTTAGGAGTATATATAGGAGAGTAGGATTCTACTATAAAAAGTCTATTGTCTTCATCGTCGAAATCAATTTTATAAATTACTCCTCTTGGAATTAATAAATAATCTCCATACTTAAAATCCAAATTCCCAAGCATAGTTCTTAATTTTCCAGCTCCCTTGTGCACAAAGATCAACTCATCTGCATCTCCATTTTTATAGAAATAATCTTTTGTAGAATGTTTTGGTGCGGCTAAAATGATATTACAATCTGAATTGGTAAGTACAACTTTCCGGCTTTCCAGATAATCGCTTGTTTGTGGTACTTGAAATCCTTTAAAAATATAGGATTTTAAATTGTTAGCCTTAGAAATTTTTGGTGCAACATTATATTGGCTTTTAATTTCTTTAACTTGTGTAGGTCGATGTTCGTGATACATATTGGTTGACATCCCATCAAAACCTATGGTGCCAAACAATTGTTCGTAATACAAACTTCCATCTGATTTTCTAAATTGTATATGTCTTTTAGGAGGTATTTTTCCAAGTTTATGATACATTGGCATATTAGTAAGATTTACGTTAGTACTTATTTAAAAACAAAAAAAGACACGTATTATTCTGGGTTTCTTTTATTAAGAAACTTTACATCGAGAAGTGTATATTTCCAACTTGCATTTGCCATAGTACAAATATCGGAAAATTTTATGGCTTTTTCTTTAAGATAAAGCTAAAAGCTAAAACCAACATTAACATACCATTCGCCCTGATCCCTTTCCGGTGAAAACGAATACTTCGCTTCTATAGGGCCTATAAAGGTTTCGAAACCATAACCTATAGCATATCCTGTATTATCTATACTATTTATCCAGCCTTTTGTAATAAATAATTGATCTCCTACATTGGCAATATTAGCAGAAATATTAATATGGTTTTTTCTGAATATTTCATAATCAAAGGTCAACGTTGATTTCAAATAAGTATCTCCTCTTAAACTCAGCGCGTCATAACCATAAAAAGGAATAATGTTATTTATTTGCTTAAAGCCATAGCCTCCCAAAAAGAAATCAAGTGAGTTGGTCGAAGAACCCCCTATTTTAAGACCTCCTTCAGCAGATAGTATAGTCGAAAACTTTTCAAAAAATGTTTTAGCAAAGCCAAATTTTGCCTTAGCTATAGAATATTGATCGAAATTTTGATTATTGCTACCAGAAAAAATATAAAAATGAAAATCTCCTTCAAAGTAAAATCCCCTTTTAGGATAAAATTTATTATCGTAAGTATCTAACTTTAAAAATCCAAAGGTGCTTATATAGTTATTGTCTTCAAAAATGGTTCTCGGATTTTCATTTTCGTCAATTCCTATGGTATTTGAGAGATATCGAAGCCATTTATGTTCTACTCCTATCCCCAATAAATAACTTCTTTTAAATAGTGTTTGTACAAATATTTGATTGGTTAAATCACCATATTCCAACTTAATCTGGTTAAGCTCTAAAACCCCTGGGGGAGGTTCGGTTGGAAAAATAAAATCTATGGTCACATCTGTATCAAACGAACTGAATCTAGAGTTAAGACCCACACTCCAATAAAATCCTTTATCTATATAATAATTAAAATTGTAGCGAATATTATCGCCTACAATAAAATCAAAAGAGGAGACATCATTATTTGTAAAAATACGTTTACGGGTAATATTTACCAACGCTGCTGTACGAAATAAATCGTCATAGTGTATCCCTAAACGCAGTAACATTTTTGAATCACTTTCAAGTAAATTGAACTTTACGATGATCTCTTCATTTTCATCTACAACAAAACGATAATTTATATCTTGAAAATTTCCGGTAGCAGATAGGTTGTTGACACCTTCATTAAACTTCGCATAAGATATTTTTGCTGGAGTTTTCAATTTCAATTTTCCTAATACATAGGCCCGAGTATAATATTTATTTCCTTCAATTTCAACACTTTTTATATAAAATGAATTACTTGTTACAATTTTAACTTGTTTTCTTGTCGATTGTTTTTGTCTCGCTGCAACAGCCTTTAATTCATTTTTAAAAAGAAGGGCTTTTTCTGTTCCTGATTCAATAATTTTCAGTCCTTCAGCAAAAGAAACCACTGAAAAATCTTCTATATTTGGTTGAATATAAATATCTGTTTTTTTACGTTTCCCCGTCATATTTTCAATAGTTTTATAAATATTTATCTGCACTAATATATCAAACACAGTATTTAAATTTTCGCGCATTTTAAGTGTATCTTGAACATCTACCCCTATAATAATATCAGCTCCCATGGCGCGGACCTCATCTACAGGATAATTATTTACCACTCCTCCATCAACATAAATTGAATCGTTTATTTTAACAGGGCTAAACAAATATGGGATTGCCCCGCTTGCTGTAATGGCCCGTGGAAGATATCCTTTGTTTAAAATCTTTTCTTTCCCTGTTTCAATGTTCGTCGCTACACAAAAAAACGGAATAGGTAGATCATTAAAATCATCTATGTTATTTACATGCGAAGTAAGTTTAGAAATTAAATTATACACGTTTTGCCCCTTAGATAGGCCTGAAGGAAATTGTATTTTAAACTTATCAAAAGAAAGTGACAGTGCATATTTTTCGGCTTCATCCTTTTCGTAAAATGATTTTGCATTTCGAGGTATTTCATCCGTAATTAAAGAATTAAAATCTAGATTATTAAAAATAGAATCCAATTGCCTGGCCGTATAACCCGAAGCATATAAGGCTCCAATAATCGCTCCCATGCTTGTACCGCCTATATAATCTATACGCACTCCTGCATCTTCAATAACTTTCAATACACCAATGTGTGCAAGTCCCTTTGCACCACCCCCACTAAGTACCAAGCCTACCTTAATGTCTTCTTTCTCGGTTTCCTGAGAAAAAACAAGTCCCGAAAACAATATTAATAATATTAAAACTTTTCTTTTCATTGAATTTCCTGAAAATAAGTTACAATTTTCTTTGCTTTGCTAGGACCAACTACTTTAGTGAGCTCATCAAAACCAGCTTGGGTTATACGCTTTGTGCTTTTAAAATGCTTTAATAATTCGATGACTGTTTTTTCTCCAATCCCTGGAATGGTTTCCAAAGCAGTATTTAAAGCTTCTTTGCTTCGTTTATTTCTGTGAAACTCAATTCCAAAACGGTGTGCTTCATTCCTTAATTGTTGAATCACTTTTAAAGTTTCAGACTTTTTATCTAAATATAACGGTATTGGATCCTCTGGATAAAACAATTCTTCCAATCTTTTAGCAATACCAATAATGGCAATTTTTCCTCTTAATTGTAGTTTATCTAAACTCTTTAATGAAGAAGATAACTGGCCCTTTCCTCCATCTATGATGATGAGTTGTGGTAATGGTTGCTTCTCATCCAACATTCTTTTATACCTCCTGAAAACAACTTCTTCCATAGATGCAAAATCATCTGGCCCCTTTACTGTTTTAATGTTGAATTTCCGATACTCTTTTTTACTGGGTTTGCCATTTCTAAAAACCACACAGGCTGCTACTGGGTTCGTTCCCTGAATATTACTATTATCAAAACATTCTATATGCCGAGGTTCTTCATTTAAACGTAAGTCCTTTTTCATCTGGGCCATAATCCTATTTTCATGTCGGTTTGGGTCTAAAATCCTTACTTGTTTAAAGCGCTCCATTCTATAATACTTGGCGTTGCGAAATGAAAGTTCAAGGATCTGTTTTTTATCCCCTGTTTTTGGCACATTTACTTTTACTTCTTCTCCAACATTCACATAAAATGGAACATATATTTCTTTACATTGTGATTGAAACCTTTGTCTTAGTTCAACTATGGCTAATTGCAACAATTCTTCATCTTTTTCTTCCATTTTTTTCTTTATCTCTAATGTGTGTGATCGTACTATGGCTCCAAATGAAATTTGAAGATAATTTACATAAGCATAGGTCTCATCAGATATAAGTGAAAAAACATCTACATTATTTATTTTGGGATTCACCACAGTAGATTTAGACTGGTAGTTTTCTAAAACGTCTATCTTTTCCTTTATTCGATAAGCATCTTCAAATTGTAATTTAGCTGCAAGATCCTTCATTTTCTCTTTAAAGGTTCTTAGCGATTCTTTAAAATTCCCTTTCAATATATTTCTGATGGCAACTATACTTTCTTGATATTCAATTTCAGTGTATTTATCCTCACAGGGTGCAAAACAATTACCTAAATGATATTCTAAACACAATTTATATTTTTGGGCTTTAATGTTTTTTTCTGAAAGATCATAGGTACAATTACGCAAAGGATACAATCCGGTTATTAGTTCTAATAAAGTATGTACCGTTTTCATACTGGTGTAGGGTCCAAAATATTCAGAGCCATCTTTTATTATTTTTCGAGTTGAAAAAACCCTGGGAAAACGCTCCTTTTTTATACAAATCCAAGGATAGGTTTTATCATCTTTAAGCATTACGTTATATCGAGGCTGGTATTTTTTTATAAGGTTATTTTCGAGTAATAAGGCATCGGTCTCGGTGACAACAACAATATGTTTAATAGCGTGTATCTTTTTTACTAATAAACGGGTACGGCCATTATCGTGTTTTTTGGTAAAATAAGAGGAAACTCTTTTTTTTAAATTTTTAGCCTTGCCCACATATAGCAATTTTCCATCTTTATCATAATATTGATATACCCCGGGTTTATTGGGAAGTGTTGAAGTCTGAAGAGCCACTGATGGTTTTGCCATACATCAAAGATAATTGATGTTTTGTAAAAAGTAAAAAAAGAATCAAGAACTAAGAATCAAGAAAAATTTTAAATTTCCAGACACTAAAACCTTTTTACTAAATTAGCCATAACGAATTCCAAAAAATGAATATTGCCATCTTATCTCGAGGAGAGAAACTCTATTCTACTCAAAGTATTTTAAGAGCTGGATTAGCACATAATCATGTCATGGAAGTGTTAGACCCATTGCAATGTGTTCTATCTATAGAAAATGATCAAACAGTAGTACGTTATCATAACGATACTATAGATGATCTTCATGCAATTATACCAAGAATTGGAGCTTCCAATACGTATTATGGAGCTTCATTAGTTCGGCACTTTAATACAATTGGGGTTTTTTCGGTCGTGCCGGCAGAGGCAATTCTTCAATCCAGAGATAAATGGACTTGTTCACAGTTGCTATCTAAAGCCAATGTTCCTATTCCTAGAACTATTTTAGGAGGTACTCCAAATATTGAATCTTTACTTAGCAATTTTGAAAATAACACGGTAATAATTAAAGTTCTGGAAGGCACTCATGGAAATGGTGTTATCCTTGCAGAGACCTTTCTAAATGCTTTGTCAACAATTGAAACATTAAATGCTACAGGGATTAAATTTTTACTGCAAGAATATATTGCCGAGTCAAAAGGAACCGATCTTCGTATTATTGTAGTAGATGGAGTGGTAGTTGCGGCAATGAAACGACAAAGTAAAGAAGGTGATTTTCGTTCTAATTTACATCGTGGAGGATCTTCAGAAAAAATTACACTTACCCATGAGGAGGAAATTGTTGCTTTACGTGCTGCAAAGGCTTTACGACTTGGGGTTTGCGGTGTCGATATATTACAATCTAACAGAGGCCCCCTGGTACTTGAAGTAAACTCAACACCGGGTCTTGAGGGAATAGAAAATACTACGGGAAAGAATATTTCAAAATGTATTATAAGCTATATAGAAAGAAACCGATGAATCAAGTATTAAAAAATGGCAAAAAAGAAAGAAGATATTCTTGTAATTTTAGGTGAAAAAATTGGCTTAGGTGAAAGTAAAACCATCGATTTTAACATCGCTAAGCTATATACAACAACTAAAATTGAAATTCCAATTATAATAGAAAGAGCATTAAAACCGGGACCAACTATATTATTAACTGCGGCTATTCATGGGGATGAAATAAATGGAGTTGAAATAGTTCGTCAAATTATTGCGCGTAAAATAAATAAACCTATAAGAGGTACCATAATTTGTATTCCAATTTTAAATATTTTTGGTTTTTTAAATGCGAGTCGTGACTTCCCGGATGGTCGTGATTTAAACCGAAGATTTCCCGGTACACGAACCGGTTCCTTAGCAAGTAGAGTAGCCTATCATTTTACAAATAAAATTCTACCCCATGCAGATTATTGTCTTGATTTCCATACTGGGGGGTCCAGTAGATTCAATGCAGCACAAGTTCGTATTAATCCTGATAATCCTAAACAATTAAAATTAGCAAGAATATTTAATGCCCCATTTACTGTTCTTTCCAGGAATATTAAAAAATCCTATCGTGCATTATGTGATTCTAAAGGAATCCCTATTATCCTATTTGAAGGTGGAAAATCGCTAAACAGCAATAAACAGATCATTAGATATGGTGTGTCGGGAGTGATGCGTTTCTTAGATCATTTAAAAATGCTAAATAAAAAATATAAGGTACCGCAATCCATTACAAACACAGTTATCATAGAAAAAAGTAAATGGATACGTGCTCAAAAAAGCGGGTTACTTCACTTAAAGGTAAGATGTAATAAAAAAGTTGAAAAAGGTGAAATTTTAGCCACCATAACAGATCCCTATGGTAAAATGC
>SMVB01123854.1_pt1 | contig 11060 bp, 7 predicted proteins | sample 2456461 | NCBI WGS metagenome assembly SMVB01 (sample SAMN11095934, study PRJNA526329) | marine sediment metagenome | biome: Marine sediment; feature: Surficial sediment; material: Deep marine sediment; isolation source: Hadal surficial sediment | place: Pacific Ocean | collected 2014-05 | depth 0-1...
ACCGGCATCGTTTTCGTGAGTGGAGACGACGCCCGGCTCAAAAAAATGGCGCGGTCCGTTTTCCGGAAAGAAATCAAAGAGTTCGAGAAGTCTGCAAAATTACTTCTTGCCTCGAGTTCGAAGCTGGACGAAACGTATCACGTTCAGGTCAAATCCCGTCCGACATCTATATTTCTGATGACAAAACAGGGGCGCAAAGCGGTTCGCGTCGACGAGGCTGGCGATCAGTTCGTGTGCGGAGATGACACGTACACCCGCGAGGAATTGCTAGCACTACTGGATTCGAATCCGGAAATGTTCAGCCCGAATGTTGTCTTGAGGCCGATTGTACAAGATACGATCCTTCCGACAGCGGCGTACATTGCGGGACCTGGCGAAATAGCCTATTTCGCTCAGTTTCGCTCGATTTACGAATGGGCGGGTGTTCCTATGCCCATTATTTATCCTAGAGCGAGTGTTACCGTGCTCGAGCCTAAAATTCAGAAAATTCTGAATCAGCTCGAGCTATCTATTCCGGATTTTGAGAACTCACTCGACAAGATGATCCAATCCAACGTGTTGGCATCCATGGATATCGATGCCGAAGCAATTTTCAGTCGCGCGGCACAGCACTTGCACGATGCGATCAATACGGTTGCCCCGGCGATCGAATCTGTTGATAAGTCGCTTGTAAAAACGGCCGAAGCGACCCGGGCTAGCCTGATGAAAGAATGGTACAGATTACGCGACCGGGTTATCAAGGCAGAAAAACGCAGGCACGATCAGACTCACGATAAAATGCGCCGGACGCAGGCCAATTTATTCCCGTCGGGCGGATTGCAGGAACGGCTGATCTCCCCCTTATATTTCGCGAATAAATACGGGCTCGATTTTGTGACACGGCTGTTGCACGAAATCCAGCTCGATACCACCGAGCATCAGGTCATCCTGCTCTGACGCCCGAGGGTGTAGACGCCATTCTTCCTGACAAAGACAGATCTGACTGATCTATTCCAATGTCTGAGTACCCGTTTAAATCAATTGAAGCCAGGTGGCAGGAATTCTGGCAGAAAAACAAGACATTCCGTACTCCGGAAAAACCGGATATGTCGCGGCCGAAGTATTACGTGCTGGATATGTTTCCGTATCCCAGTGGTGTCGGGTTGCATGTGGGGCATCCACTGGGCTACATCGCAACAGATATTCTAGCCCGATACAAACGAATGAAAGGTTTCAACGTGTTACACCCCATGGGTTTTGACGCGTTCGGACTACCAGCAGAACAGTTTGCGGTTGAGCACGGTGTGCACCCTCGTGTGACTACTGAGACCAACATTGCGAACATGCTCAGGCAGTTGAAAGCGATCGGGTTGAGCTACGACTGGGACCGGGTGTTAGCTACGACGGATGAAGACTATTACAGATGGACACAGTGGATTTTTGTTCAATTGTACAACAGTTATTATGACGCGGAGGAAGAAACTGCCCGCCCCATCGCCGAATTGATCTCCCGACTCGAAGGGTCAGACTCCGAGTTTGCAGCGATGTCACCCAAAGAAAAAGATAATGTCCTGGCTGGATATCGATTGGCCTATATCGCTGAAGTCCCCGTAAACTGGTGTCCGGGACTTGGAACGGTTCTGGCGAATGAGGAAGTCACCAATGAGGGTAAAAGTGAACGGGGCAATTACCCTGTCTATAAACGTGGCCTCCGACAGTGGATGCTCAGGATTACTGCGTACGCAGATCGGCTCGAGCGGGATCTGGAAGACGTTGACTGGCCCGAGTCTGTTAAAATTATGCAGCGCAATTGGGTCGGGCGAAGCGAAGGTGCCCACGTAGATTTTCGCGTGCCTGAAAGCGATGACATCATCCGTGTCTTCACAACGCGGCCCGACACCTTGTTTGGCGCGACCTATATGGTGCTGGCGCCGGAACACCCGTTGGTAGACATTCTCACGACAACCGGGCAGCAGGAGGCCATTAGCGCATACCAGGCCAAAGTAGCCGGCCGGTCTGATCGGGAGAGAATGATAGATGCCAAGGAAAAAACAGGGGTATTCACCGGTGGATACGCGGTAAATCCCGCAAACGGAGAACGGATTCCGATATGGATTGCTGATTACGTGTTGATGGGATATGGCACGGGAGCCATCATGGCTGTACCGGGTCAAGACAATCGCGACTGGGAGTTTGCTGAAGTATTCAATTTGCCGATTATCCGGACCGTCCAGCCGTCAGAAGGGTACGATGGAAAGGCATTCACCGGCAACGGACCGGCGATCAATTCGGGTTTTTTGAACGGCCTGGAGATTGACGAAGCCAAGTCAACCATGATCTCATGGCTCGAGAATCAGAAGAAAGGAGAAGGCACCGTTACGTACCGGCTTCGGGATTGGCTCTTCAGCCGCCAGAGATACTGGGGTGAACCTTTTCCTGTGTTACACGGTGAAGACGGTATTATCGAGACGGTCGCGGAATCCGAATTGCCTGTAACACTCCCGCCGATGGAAGATTTTCGGCCCGAGTCCTCAGACGATCCGGATGCCCCGCCTCGACCGCCTCTGAGCCGCGCGCCTGAATCATGGAGAATCATCAGTATTGACGGAAAAACGTTCGAACGTGAGTTAAATACCATGCCGCAATGGGCCGGCTCCTGCTGGTACTACCTGCGATTCATCGATAACAAGAATGACCAGTGTCTTGTTGATCCGGACCTGGAAAAATATTGGATGTCCGGTGGCGGCGTTGATCTTTATATAGGTGGTGTTGAGCACGCGGTCCTGCACCTGCTGTATGCAAGATTCTGGCACAAAGTCTTGTTCGATCTTGGGTATGTATCAACCAGGGAACCGTTCGGCCGGTTGTTCAATCAGGGGTACATCCAGGCCTACGCATACCGTGATTCGCGAGGAATCGCGGTGGACGCCAGCGCCGTCGTTGACCAGGATGGACGGCCCGCCGTAGAGGTCCAGGACCACAAAAACAGAATCTACTTTTATGAGGGCGCCGAGGTTACCCAGGAGTACGGGAAAATGGGCAAGAGCCTCAAAAACGCTGTCGGACCGGACGAAATCAACGAGCGTTACGGGTGTGATACCCTTCGATTGTACGAAATGTATCTCGGACCCCTCGACGCCTCCAAGCCCTGGAATACGAGGGACATCGTAGGAGTTAACCGATTCTTGCGTCGTGTTTGGAGAAATTTTGTGCACGAAGAAAACGACACCTCGCTTGTTGCCGATATCGAGGCGTCTCCGGAGTTGATGGGTGCGTTACACAAAACTATCGATCGTGTCTCCTCGGACATGGAGCGAATGAGTTTTAATACGGCGATTGCGGCATTGATCGAATTCACATCGAAACTGGTTGGCGAAGATCGTATTCCCCGCACAATCGCAGAACCGTTCTTGTTACTTCTGGCTCCTTTGGCACCTCACATGGCGGAAGAGTTGTGGTCCCGAATCGGAAACAAGGAAAGCCTCGCGTATGCCCCGTGGCCGGTTGCCGATCCAATCCTGTTGCAATCTGATGAGATCAAGATTGCAGTCCAGGTTAACGGTAAAGTTCGGGCCAGCATTCAGGTACCGGTTGATGCTCCGAAAGAAGATGTTTTTGTACTGGCAAGAGCCAATCCTGATGTGGATCGGCATATCTCAGGGAAAACTTCCGTACGAGATATTTACGTTCCCGGGCGGATCGTAAACCTTGTGGTGCGCTAATGCGTAACGGCAAGACATAGGACGCTCTTCTCACAATCAGATTGATACCATGACCGCCCGCGCATCTGCCAGACAACTCGATGTGATAGCCTTTGGCGCCCATCCGGACGATGTTGAAATATTTGCCGGGGGAATCGTCTGCACAATGACCGCGGCCGGTTATAAAGTCGGGGTTGTGGACTTGACTGCAGGAGAATTAGGGACCCGGGGATCAAAAAAAGTGCGAAGGATGGAAGCGGCTGCGGCCGCAAAAATAATGGGCATTTCTGTCAGGGAGAATCTGGAATTGCCAGATGGCAATATTGAGCGAACCGTGCCCAACCGAAATGTTGTTGTGCGTGTGCTCCGGACGTTCAGACCAGAAATCATTCTTATTCCTGCTCCGGACTGTCGTCATCCCGATCATCCAGATGCAGCACAACTGATTACAGACGCTGTTTTTCATGCTGGCTTGTCAAAAGTCGGTGTCCGGAGTCTCGATGGTGTGGACCTGGAGCCATTCCGGCCTGATCATGTGCTGCATTACATGCAGTCCATCCCGTTCGAGCCCAGCATTGTTGTTGATGTGTCTGCCACATGGGAGCAGCGCATGCAGGCGATAAACGCATACGGATCACAGGTACACAACCCAGACTACGACGCTGACAACAACGAGCCGAAAACATTCGTTTCAGATCCTGGATTTATCAAATGGATCGAAGCAAGAGCCAGAGCATTCGGGTACAGAATCGGAGCCGAATACGGCGAGCCGTTACTTTACCGGCACGGCCCGATCGGAACGGCTGATCTCGTCAGGATGCTTCGGAGTTAACAATTATTCCTGTTGCCCGACAAAAGCGTATTCGACGAACTCGGCTATCGATTTGAACGGTTCTCCATTTTTCGCCACAATCGCGGCGATCTTCGAAAGAAGTTGTTCACCGCGCTGCGGGGCTTGAGCTGTTAATTGATCACGCAGCTGCCGGAAAAACTCGTCGGTATCATCCTCTGAAGCATGTGCCAACAGTACGGTTACTTGTTCGCCTTCCATATCGGCGAGCATATCGTCATGAGGGCGAAGAATATCGTGAACTACGTCGAGTATAAACTCGAAACCAATTGCCCGGTTTTCAGCGTCCGCATCGTCTTCCCCCTCCTTTTCAAGTCGCAGCGCGAGAAGGACAAATGTGTCACCGAGCTCCTTCGCGCTTGCTGCAGCACGTTCAATTCGATGAACAAATGCTGCCTTGTTAGTAATATCTACGTCGAGACCACTTCCAACGGGAAGGGTGAGTGGGTCGATTTGTACCGGGTCCATAGTTTCTCGTGTAACGGGTATTGCTGAGGGTTCAGCGATGTCGAGCAGATCATCAATAACGGATTCAACCTCTGAGTTTTCTTCTGAAGTTGATGGTAACGGCTTTGTTACCTCTGGCGAAATCACCAGCGGCGTGTGCAAAAATCCACTCGGCGAATCCTTTGCGCTCGACGAAGCTGGATCATCGCTTTTCAGGACAATGCCTTTTTTATCACTGTATTTGTCGCGGCGAATTTGCGGCGTTTCGGATCGCGGAATCGTTGAAACAATATCTTCCAGGTCCCAGTGTTCGAACGTGAAACGTTTGATGTGCCCGAATACCGGAATCAGCGTTAACGTCCGGCGGGTGGATCCAGGGTCCGCCTTATTCCTTTCAATGTGGATACATCCCGTCACATGCTGCATCATGAAATCGATGACACGTTGTGAGTGATCGTTCGCTGGCTCCGGCATGGCCATAATCAGCGTAGCACCCAACGAGTCCGTCTCTTCCAGAAATCGAACATATTCTATCCTGAATCTTTCGAATGAGCGAAAGGCAACAAACGGCATGAAATCATTTATGACAATGCGCTCGGGGCGATACGTCTTGAAAGGCGAAATCAGATTGTGAAGAGCCTGCGCAACGCCGTCGTCGCCAAGATCTCTAAGTTTGATCTGCGGTGGAATCCGGACGAGATGGAGGTTGCCTAACTCCAATACTTCCTCAAGATCAATACCGAGTGAGCCGGACTGAATAACGAGCTCTGAATACCGGTCGGAAGAAATCAAAATGGTCTGCTCACCGAGAGCATTTCCAGCCGCTGCAAACAAGAGAGTCAGTAGGCTTCTACCGGCAGCTGCCTCACCGTAATACAAATATGCACCGCCACGGTAGACTCCTCCCCAGGAGGAATCTACTGCTTCAACCCCAGAGGAGTGGAGCGGTAAATATCGATTTTTAATACTTTCTTGTGGGTCCATCAGTGAGGGCAATCAGGGATCTGTTGAGGGATACTAAATTTGATGTCAAATGCCGTGCCGAATCTTGATATTCACTCCTGATATTGAAGTTGATACGAACAAGCTTCCTTTTATTGCGAAATTTATTGATTCCACGCTGATACGGTCTTATTCAAGACCAGAGAATAATCACAACGCGTACCGATTCGAGACAAGCTTAATTGCCGTCGAACTGCGAATGACGTTGCCACCGGTGTCAAGCGCCATCACCCAGATAGATAACACACCCGGATGGGCATCCCGATAGGTGTATGCGAGTGCTTGCAAATCTGATAGTGACGTCTTGTTGGTCGTAGCCAGGTTCACGATACTGTTGTCTTCTGGATTGTAAACCACGACGGCGTAGTTGGAGGCAGCCGCGACAGCGGGCCATGTAATAGTTTTCTCCGCGGCGTCCAGTGTGGGCACCCACATGGCGGCAAGCGCGGCGGCAATAGTCAATTGAGGAGTCGACTCCAACATCTTAGGGAACAGGCTCCAGATTAATAAACCGACCACTATAACGAAGATCGGAATGGTGGCAATTCCAATCTGCATGCGCAAAAATAAATTGTCGGAAAACGAATGTTTGGCGACAACAATGGGTGTTCGGGGTTTGCTACCCGGCTCGCTCATGAGTGTTGTCTTCACAGGCCCGTCAGACAACCGCGACGACGACGACGTGCGCGCGCCGTCCAAAGCGTGGCTCGCAAGACCAAGCAGATCGCGCGCATCGCTGTTACCCAGCAGATACAATTCAATCTCCTGTCGGATCTCTTTGGGGAGACCATCGGACAAATAGGCAGCAAGTAGAAACTCATCTACTTCCTCTGGTGGCGATATGTACTGTATGTCGGTCACACCTTTCTTTGTAGTACGGCAAATTCTTTCAAATTCGCCTGTTTGAGAGCAGTTTCTTATTGCGCGCCACGTCGCGATAATGCATATTCGAATCGAACCATCAGATGTGGAAAAATGGACTCAGATCTCCGATCGATACAACAGGCTCGCACCTTGCTGGCACAGGCGGCCGAAGCGTTTCAGAAATATCACATGTTCGATCAGGCTGCGGTCGACACCGTTGTTGCTGCCATGATAAAAGCCGGGGTCAGTCAGGCGGATCGATTGGCAACGCTGGCGGTTTCGGAAACAGGATTCGGCCGCGTCGAAAGTAAAATCGAGAAAAATTTATTTGCAACGCGTACGCTGGGAGAACGAATGGAGGGCATGCGGACATGCGGCATCATTAACAAGACTCACGGTAATTCCATCTGGGAGATTGCCACTCCGATGGGTCTGATTGCGGCACTGGTTCCCTCTACAAACCCAACGTCCACGGCTCTTTACAAAGCGATCATATCGGCTAAAGCTCGGTGCTCCATAGTGATGAGCCCACACCCCCGCGCAGCAGAATGTACCGCGGAAGCCCTGAAAGTTGTGGCAGATGCTGCCTACGCGGCCGGTGCCCCCGAAGGTCTTTTCGGATGTATGACTGAGATTTCACTGGACGGAACGAATGCACTTCTGGAGGACGAGCGAACGGATCTGATCCTGGCGACCGGAGGCTCAGCGATGGTCAAATCTGCGTATTCTAAAGGAAAACCAGCGTACGGTGTAGGGTCGGGGAACGTGCCTGTTTATGTGGATCGATCTGCGGACATCGAAAAGGCCGCAAAAGACATCGTGTACGGATCCTATTTTGATCACGGGACCCTGTGTTCGACAGAAAGGAGCATCGTGGCCGATGCCCCCATCAAAAATAAGTTGATCGAGCATCTCAAGAAGGCCGGCGCGTTCATTCTCGACGAAGATCAAAAGTCAAAACTGAGGAAATATATACAGGTGGATGGCCGCTTGAATGTGGATCAGGTTGGCCGGAGCCCGGCTTACATTGCGGAGAAAGCCGGCTTTTCAGTGCCTCCCAAAACCCGAACGCTGGTGGCCGAGGTGACGTCGGTCGGAAAGGATGAACCACTTTCTATGGAAACGTTGTCGCCCATCCTGTCTCTATACGAGCGGGACGGATGGGAGGCAGGATGTGAAATGTGTAAATCTATTCTGTCTTTCGGAGGGCTCGGACACACGCTGGGCATTCACGCTGGCAATGAGCGAATAATCGAGGCTTTTGGTCTCGAAAAACCTGCCATGCGCATCGTTGTCAATACAGTTTGTGCGCTGGGATCTGTGGGGTTTACCACGCAACTGTTCCCGGCAATGACCCTGGGGCCTGGCACCATTGGCGGATCCATTACCAGTGACAACATCTCTCCCATGGACTTAATCAATATAAAACGAGTGGCCTTCGAGACAAATCCTATACATCCTGGAACGAAAACGATCGCTGGGTCCCTACGGTACGGGGCAGAATCTGCGAAGAGGAAGACCAGTCAGGCAGACCGAAATGACTCACCGGGGTGGATGGATGAAATCGAATCCAGACTTCGTGCGCGGGCAGGATCACCGGGCACAAGCCCACGAGAAACAAAATTTGTTCGTTCCGAAAAACCCGTTTCTCAAAAGCGATCAGCGAAATTCGCCACGAATCCGGACGACCATTCTAACGCTGCACCCGACGGGCCCGCCGGATCAAACGTTGCCTCGTCCGTCATCGTCGAGAGCACCCGGGCAACCAAAAGTGACAATTCGTACTCACTCTCCGCCGATGAAATCGACGCACTGGTTGACAGGTTTAAAAAGACATGACAAGTCTCGCAGGTGCGGACCTGGGGGCCCGAAGCCCTGCGCGTCAATGGGTCTGCATGTCTGCATGTCAGCGTGTCTGCGCGCCGCAATTTAGTGCCTGTTTTCATGCACGATCTTCGAAAGCTTCAAATTGACACCAATACGGTCTGAATGGTATATTTTCTGTTCTAATCAAGTCAAACACCATCGCAGTATTTCATGGCGGATACTAGTAATTTTCGAAACGGCTTCAGCATGATCTGGAACGGCGACATCTGGTCTATCGTCGAGTTTATGCATGTCAAACCAGGAAAAGGCGGCGCTTTTGTTCGCACTAAATTGAGACACATCCGGACTGGTAAATTGGTCGACAACACGTTCCGTGCGGGCGAAAAAATAGAGGAGGCGCGTGTTGAGCGTCGTAAATACCAGTATCTGTATGAGGATGATCTGGGATTACATTTCATGAATTCCGATACCTACGACCAGATCTCGCTTCCGAGAGATGCCGTGCAGGGACGAGAGTTCATCAAAGAAGGTGGCACTATCGATATCATATTCCATAGCGAAACAGAAAAAGCTTTGACGACTGAAATTCCGGGCAGTGTTGAATTAATGGTCTCTTTTACCGAACCTGGAATAAAAGGCGATACGGCTCAGGGCGCGACCAAGCCGGCCACGCTTGAAAGCGGAGCTATCGTAAACGTCCCGCTTTTTGTTAATGAAGGAGACGTGATTCGCGTCAATACCGAAAAAGGAGAATACGTCACGCGTGTAAACGTGTAGATTGTAATCCCAGCTTGCACCCATTCACACAAAGAAGGAGTCGCTCATGAATCTCGACCGATTGCGAGAGATTATAGACCTCGTTGCAGAAAGCGGCGTATCCGAAATAGAGATCGAAGAAGAAGGCCTCAGAATCGTAGTCCGGAAAAACTCTCCGGTGGCTGCGCCTGTTGCCCCGATTGTTCAGCCTCTGGTTGCTCAATTTCCTGCAGCTGGCCTCGAACTTACCCCGTCGGGTTCCAATTCTGAGGTTGATGCCGCAGCGCCGGCCAAAACAGGAACAGAGATTCATGCTCCGATAGTCGGCACCTATTACGAGTCGGCTAATCCGGAATCCGACCCGTTTGTGAGAGTCGGTCAATCGGTGAAGCCAGGTGACATTTTGTGTATCATCGAGGCCATGAAACTGATGAACGAAATAGAGTGTGAAGTTGCAGGCGTGATTACCGAAATCCTGATTGAGAATGCTAATCCGGTCGAGTTTGACCAGCCTCTCTTTATCATTGAGACCAGCTAAGTGGTCTACAGCATACCCCGTTTGAGTTGAAAAAAGTTTTAATCGCTAACCGCGGCGAAATTGCGCTTCGAATCATCAGGACGTGCCACGAAATGGGGCTTAAAACGGTTGCTGTTTTTTCTACGGCAGATCGGGACTCGTTGCACGTTCGTTTCGCCGACGAAGCTGTCTGTATCGGGCCCCCGCCAGGACGAGACTCCTATCTGAGGCAGGACCGAATTATCGCGGCCGCCGAGGTCACCGGAGCGGACGCCATTCATCCGGGGTACGGATTCCTGGCTGAAAATGCTGATTTCAGTGAGGTTTGTGCCGACAACAACATCAAGTTCATTGGCGCATCTGCTGAATCCATCCGCATGATGGGTGACAAGAGTGTCGCTAAAAAGAACATGATTGAAGCCGGTGTCCCGGTCGTTCCCGGTTCCGATGGCGAAGTACCAACTTCGAAGGAGGGGCTGGCGGTTGCGTCCGAAATGGGTTTCCCCGTAATGATAAAGGCCAGCGCAGGTGGCGGAGGACGCGGGATGCGCGTCGCCCGGAATGCCGAAGAGTTTGAGCATCAGTATAACACGGCATCCGCGGAAGCCGAAAACGCTTTCGGAAACGGAGGTGTATACATCGAAAAATTTGTCTCCGGGCCACGCCACATCGAAATTCAGATCCTGGGGGACGGACAGGGAAACTGCATTCATTTTGGGGAGCGGGAATGCTCGATTCAGCGTCGCCACCAGAAATTACTGGAAGAATCTCCTTCCCCGGTCGTTGACGAGGAATTGAGAGCGCGTATGGGAGAATCCGCGATTCGAGGGGCACTGTCTGTTAATTACGAAGGACTCGGAACAGTAGAATTCCTGCTGGACGATCAGGGGAATTATTATTTCATGGAAATGAATACCCGTATTCAGGTCGAGCATCCGGTTACAGAAGAAGTGACGGATTGCGACCTGGTCGAATATCAGATCAGAGTAGCCATGGGTGAAGCCGTCCAGCAGCGTGAAATACCACTTCTCGGACATGCTATCGAGTGCCGCATCAACGCTGAAAACCCGTTCAAAGATTTCGCACCATGCCCTGGTACCATCCATACGTTTCATCC
>SMVB01203861.1_pt1 | contig 11059 bp, 8 predicted proteins | sample 2456461 | NCBI WGS metagenome assembly SMVB01 (sample SAMN11095934, study PRJNA526329) | marine sediment metagenome | biome: Marine sediment; feature: Surficial sediment; material: Deep marine sediment; isolation source: Hadal surficial sediment | place: Pacific Ocean | collected 2014-05 | depth 0-1...
CTGACACTTTGTGTCGTTGGTTCCGAAAGTATGTCGGGGCGAAGTACGACAGCAGTGGGCTGCGCCGACCGGGCCGTCCGCCGAAACCGCAATACATCCGAGACTTGGTGGTGCGACTTGCAACCGGAGCTAAGCCTGTTCGCCTACCGCGCCGCAGCCCCAACCTGAACGCGTTCATCGAACGTTTCATTCGATCGATCAAAGAGGAATGCCTCGGCCGCGTTATCCCGCTGGGCGAGGCGCACCTGCGAGAACTCATCCACGAGTACATGGCTCACTATCATGCAGAGCGCCCGCATCAGGGTCTTGGCGGTGCGTTCGTCCGGCCGGCCGACGATCACGCGGCGGATGGCCCGCTGGCCAGGCGTGAGCGACTTGGTGGGCTGCTCAACTATTATTACCGAGAAGCCGCATGAAATCGGGACGATCCAGTTTTGGAACACTACGGGACACCGACATGGACGGAGCAGGCGATGCCTGCGATTGTGATCCGTTGGACGACCAGGTCTGGAGCGTTCCGGGCCCGATCAACGATCTGATGTTGTCGGATGACAACGTAATCACGACGCTGAGCTGGTCGCCACCGGCCAACCCCGGCAGCGTGGTGTTGGTCTACGACACGGTGCTTTCCACGGTCGCGAGCGACTTTGTCGCGTTCGTGGTCTGCGTCGAATCCGATGACGGGGTCGATACGCAGTCGTTCCACATGGGCGATCCGTTACCCGGTGAGGTGTACAACTTCCTGATCCGGCCGGAGAACGGTTGCGGCGGGTACGGGGGAAGCAACTCGGCCGGAGTAACGCGCCCAATCGCTCCTTGTCCGTGATCGACTCTTAAACTTCGCGCGCGGGGCACGCACAAACGTGCGTGTCCCGCCAACAGGCTCGGCCGCTTCGATGTCTTCCAACCCCTTCGTCAGCTACCAGTCGTCCAACTCCGACTCGTCACGTGGACCGATCGAGTTCTCGGTAGGCCCGCCATCACGTAAGCGTGTAGCTCCCGATGAACCGAGAATCCTGGTAGGTAAGTACACGCGATGCTCGAGAAACCGTGCGACGGATAGAATCGACTACCCACAGCAAGCCCGTTGTCGCGGTCGATGATCGCGCAAACGCCGGAGGCCGTGTTCCCGCCCCGTTGCTGGCCGCTGTTCTCCCTTTGGGGGAACCCTGACCGCAGCCCTTGCGTCCATGAGAGAGACTCGCATACAAATTCCAAGGAGTTCCGTCGCGGATAGACTTTTCGGGAGGGACAGGTCAAACTGTCAGCCATCGACGGAGTGGGGAGACTCCTGCATGACCGTCTCGGAACTATCCAAGGTTGCCCGTCTCGTCCTGGCATCAGCGCTGGCGACGGCAATATCGCTGGCCGCGGTCGCCCAAACCGGCAGCGGACCCGATGACCGAGCGAAAGAGGTGGGCTTGGAAGAAACGGTCGGTGTCCGCCTGGTCTTGATCGATACCGTGGTGCTTGACGGCAACAACCGCACCGTCCCTGACCTGACCCTCGCTGACTTCGAGATCATCGTCGACCAGAAGCGCATCCCGATCGACACGCTGGATGCCAGCTGCCCTGGAGGCGCGATGGACGATCCGCGAGGCGTGCGCTCCCCCGAGCGTCGCGCCAAGCTGCCGGCCCCCGATGCCGGCAGGAAGATCGTCTTGGCGCTTGACTACCTGCACCTGGCCCAGATGGAACGGGTGAACGTGCTTGAGCAGGCCGTCAAGATGGTGCGTCACGGCCTGACCGACAAGGACGAGGTAATGATCGCGGCGCTCAACGGCGGCCTGCGGATCGAGCAGAGCTTCACATCGAACGTCGAGGTCCTGGTCAAGACACTAGAGCGGATGGAGTTTGACATCACGCTCTGGGCGCCGAGCTTCACGCACCTCACGGAAAGTTCGTTCTTCAGCGGCATGCAGGCATTGTTCAACGTCCTCGGCGCGATTCCGGGCAGCAAGGCGGTTGTGCTGTTCTCGAACAATCCCGGATCCACCGACATGCACGACCAGGAGTTCGCGCGACTGGCCGCATCGTCGTCGATCGCGCGCTGTTCGATCTATCCGGTGCACACGGCGGGGTTGATCACCCGACGACCCGGGTGAGGGTGACGGTCGCAAGACGTCGGCGGTCCGCCGATGCTGGTTCGATTGGCCAACGAGACGGGTGGCCGGTTGACTCGTTTCACGAACGATTTCTCGGTCGCTTTCGCACGGGCGCAGCGCGACCTGGGATGCCAGTACACCATCGGTTTCTATTTGAGCGACGATGGGGATTTGGACAGTCCGCTGCGTATCAAGGTCAATGTCCTGCGGCCGGGACTTCGGGCGGCGCATCCGGAAAACTACATGTTCCGCTCGGAGTCGATGGAGCGGACCGCTGAAGTGTCGGCGGCGTTCTTCGCGCCGGAGCTGTTCCAGACCGGGCTGGTGCGGGCTCACATCTTCACCCTGCAGCCGCGCACGTCGAAGATCTGGGAGGTCCTCGTCGCCATCAGTTTCCCCGTCGATTTCGAAGGGCGGGAGAAGACGGTCGAAATCGATTTCGGGGCGGTGCTGACCCAGAGATCGAAGGTGCCCCACAGCTTCAGCCGGCGAGTCTCCCTGCGGCCTGTTCCGGGTGCGTCCACCCACGGGCGGCGGTTCATGTTCCTCGAGCCGACCCGACTCGCCCCTGGCGAATACGAACTTACCGTCGTGATGAACGGAACGGATAGTGAGAGCCGGCCGGATGCGTTTCGCGCAACGATAGAGGTCCCGCCGATCACGAAGGGCAACCTAATGCTGGTTCGCCCGATCCTCGGGCGCCCGCGCGACGAGACGATCGTGGTCCGTGGGGACGGTCCGCAAACGGGTCGCAAGAGCATCAGCTCGGAACAGCTGGCCACTTTTGACATCATCGCCACCAAAGGCAGCTTCGAGCCGATGCTGGTTCAGGTCGTCAATGAGGGAGAGCAGACCCTCGGCCGCAACAAGGCCTGCCTGATCGGCCGCACGAGCGTGCCCGAGACGATCTTCGGCCGGCAGATCGCCGCGGAGGGCGCCGTCCCCTTCAAGCTTCCCGATGTGCCGCTGAATCTGGTCAAGGAAGGCAGGGTCCTGTGCCAGAACGTCTTCGAAGTGCTCCCCAAGGAGCGCATCGCCGAGGGACACTACCTGTTCGAGGCCAGCGTCGATGAGACTCCCAAGACTGACGCGGTGTTCGAGTCCACACGCTTCGCCGTCGACTCCGCCTCCGAGTAATGAGCAACCGCATCGTTGCGCCGGAGTTTCCGGGCACAGTCCCCGTGGCACGCTGAGGCCGCAACTGAATCTCGGGCTAGGCGTCCCCACGAATGTACAGTCCGACTGGACGATCGTACCGGCTCGCGTTTCCGTCGACAGTCGCCCTCTCTCTGAAGTCCCCTGTTTTCGAAGAATCCGTGTTGGCACGGCTCTGGCTATACGTAGGCGCGACAGTCAACACAAGCCGGGCAACACCCGACAAACATAGGAGACAGGAAAATGACGAACAAGAACTCAAAGTTGGCGACACTCGTCACTCTCACCCTCATGCTGTTTGGGGTGCGGATCCCGTAGGATTGAGCGGTCGGTTTGTTCGGGCCGGGGTGAATTCAGTCACCTATACCCGGACGCTGGGATCTCGAAAACGTGGATAGATTCGACTACCCACAGAAGGAAGGGCTCCGGGCCGGCGTTGGGTTGCCGATTGGATACCCTTACTTGATGGAGCGCTGGACCTCGATTTGGCCGAGGCGCGCGTAATCGATCGCTTCCGCGAGGATCCGTGCGGTCTCCTGGTCGGCATGGAAACCCATCGAGTTCTCGGCAGCCACGAAGTCCAGCCGCCATTGGGCCCTACGGTGGAACACCCGCGCACCGGCGAGTCGGTCATCGGTCGCACCGTCGTCGGCCGCGATCTTGATGACCATCACCAAATCGTGCGTCGCCCCTTCGGCTCGCTTCATCAGGGTCCGTGTTCGGTCTTGAATCGTCTCCACACGAGCCAGCAACTCAGTCTCCGTCACGTTGTGGCACGTCTGGCATGACCGCGCGGTGTTGAGCAGCGGACTGCGTACGTGATGATCCGACACCTTGATCGCGCCCTCACGCTTGTAGGGCATGTGGCAATCGGCGCACGACACACCGGCCCGGGCGTGGATTCCCTGGCTCCATAACTCGAATTCCGGGTGCTGCGCCTTGAGCATCGGGGCCCCCGAGAGTTCGTGCGTCCAGTCCTTGAACGCCGCACCGTCTTTTCCGGCGGTCTCGTAGTACGCTTCCATCTGCTCCATCTTCAGTCCGTTGTGCCACGGATAGACCAGCAGCTTACCGTCGCCCTTGAAGTAGTACTCGACATGGCATTGTCCGCAGGCTAGCGACCGCATCTCTTGGCGCGAGGCGAGTCGGTTGGGTTCGTAGGGCTGGGCGCGCCTGCCCCTCCGCCAACGCTCGACCGAGGGTAGGTGGGGCACGGGATCGTCGGACTCGGCCAGTGCCTGAATGCCGTTGATGAAGGCAGGCCGGGTCACACGCAGCCGCATGGATTGAGGGTCGTGGCAGTCGATGCACGACACGGGATGCAGCACCAATTGGGTCGCTTCGTCGTACGTCATGGCGCACACGACTTCGAAACCCTTCATGAGCTGCGCACGTCCGGTCGCGCTGTCGAGCGCGTCGGTCAGCTCACCGGGCGCGCCTCGCTCCTTGCCGACACGGCGATAGGCGGGTACAACCGCGGCATGGCAGTGCAGGCAAGCACCGGGCTGGGTAACAACCTTGACCCGCTCAGTCTCACGTTGGTCGGCGAGCATGTACGCGTGGCCGCGTTCCTCACGGTAGTCGACACCGAAGGCGTATCCGGCGAACAGGTCGCGCCATACGGGAAACTCATCGAGCTTCTGAAACGCCTCGCTGCCGCCGTGCCGCGTCCGCTCGATGTCGACGGTGCGGATGTAGCTGTCGTACTGGCGTGGGAAGTTTTTGCCCCACTCTGCCGGGTCGACCGTCGTTTCATCAAGCTCGACGATCTGGAAAACCACCCGCTTGGCCTCGGCCTTGTGCTGAGCAATGTTGGCCAGTAGCGCGACGATCCCCCACGTAACCGCGGACGTCACCACGATCACGACCAGGTAAGCGATACGAACACGGCCGGTGGTGGTGGACATCGGTATGTGCTGGCCCATAGCGTCTCCTCTCCTAGCGGACGGGTCCGTGACCGACCGACCGGTGGCAGTGCAGGCAATCGTCGGTTTCCCCGAACACGGCTGCGCTGGCGGTCAGCTCATGAACGGCTGTACGGTGGCATGCGACGCAATTGGCCGTCAGCACGCGATAGCTGCGGTCGATCATTTCGATCGGCTCGTGGAAATTTTCCAGTGTGAATGCCTTCGAATGCCGATAGCCCGCATCGGCCTTGACCAGGTACTTGCGCAGCAGGTCGTGGGGCACATGGCAGTCGTTGCAGGTGGCCACGTGATGATGACTGGCCTTCTGCCAACCGGCGTAATAATCGTTCATGACGTGACAGTTGGCGCACGCTGCCGGGTCGTTGGACAGGTAGCTGGTGCCTTCGGCGTAATGGAACGTGTAGGTCCCGGCTCCAAAGATGAGTCCGGCTGCGATACAAATTGTTACGCCCAGTCCGCTCAACCCGGCCAGCCACCGCCACATTCGAGCCATCACCTATCACACTCCAGCAGCCTGTTCGCCATGGCTACTTTGATCGGCCCGATTCTCTCACAGCCTTACAGGACCGGTATTCGTGTGATCCTTCCCGTCGCCCACTCCAGGGTGAACACGTTGCTTTCACTTCCGTCCCGGTCCGAGATGAACGCCACACGCGTTCCGTCGAGCGACCCACTGACCATCGGGCGACAGCGCATCGTGACCTTCCTTGGCCGAACTGGCCCGCTTTCGACACGGCGCGAGCGAGCGGCCAGCCGGAGACACCTACCCCCATTCCGCCTTGGATGATTGTTGGCAGCGGATCGCGATTCATGAAGTACACCTCATCTTGATAAGCTAGCCTGTTCGCTCTTCACCTAGGATGCTTCAGCCGGAAGCTCCTGGACAAGGCGAGTTCCTACCGAGAACGATTTCCACGGGTATCCACATGCGGGTGACGGTCGCCTGCTGCACGACGAACCCGGCAGCTTCGATCGCGCGACGGACGTAGATCGGACGGCAATTCATGAAGCCTGGAAAATGGCGGTGTGACCATTGGAAGGTGCGCAAGAGCGGACCCTCTCGGTCGCCCTTGGACATGCCGACGACGACGATACGGCCTTCCGACTTCAAGATCCGCCTGCACTCCAGCAGCACGTTCCGGATCTCGGGTGTGTCGAAGAGTTCGAGCGTGAAGCTCATGAAGACGGCGTCCATGGTGGCATCCGCATAGGGCGCGCACACGGCGTCTCCGCATTGCAGGACAGCGCGACCCGAGAGACCCTCCCGTTCGAGACAACTCTTCGCGCGCCGCAGCATGCCCTCCGAAAGGTCGATCCCGTACACCCTGCCGTCAGGGCCAACTGCTCTCGTCAGGGAAGCGAGACAGCGGCCGGTGCCGAAGCCGACCTCCAGCACGGTCTCACCGGGGAGAGCCGCGAGCAGCTCCAGTCCTTTCCGGCGAATCGGCGCCTCGCTCCGCTCGGAAAGCAAGTCGTAGACACGACTGATCTTGTCGTAGAAGGTCCGGGTCTGCTCCCTGGTCTGAGAGACCGGCAATACCCCGGGTTGGTCGTGTGTCGACGGCTCGCGTTCGGTTCTGTCGGTTCGTGTGTGCATCCACAACACCGCATGCAAGAAGCAGACTAAGAAAATTCACCCACACCTCGCAGGGGATGAAAGCGCTCCCCTGAAGGTGACTCGAGCAGTTTCGCGCCTCTCGCTCACCGGTTATTCAGGACAAAGAAGATTGAGCAGCCTGAGTTGCGTGAGGCGTCGATCATGCAAGAATCTTACAGCGCCCACCGAAGGAGCGTTCATAAGGGATTCCCCGTACGGCGGCGAATACGCCGAAGGAAGGAACAATGCCTATGGCTCCCAATTCAGTGAAACGCGGTCGATAGAATTCCTTCACGCGGCCGCCCGTTGCCGGTATTCATGTCGGATCTCCCTCTTGAGCAGGAAACCCTTCCACACCATGTAGATTGCGGGGATGATCAACAACGTGAGCACGGTTGCGCTGACGAGTCCGCCGACCATCGGCGCAGCAATCCGTTGCATGACCTGCGATCCGGACTCGAAAACGTTTCCGATCATGATCGGAAGAAGCCCGATGATCGTCGTTGCGACCGTCATCAGTTTGGGTCGAACACGAAGCACCGCGCCTTCGATGATTCCGTCGTAGAGATCATTCAACGTCGTGAGTCGCTGCTCAGCCTTCCGTCGTTTGTAGACTTCGTCGAGGTAAGCGAGCATGACGATACCAGTCTCTGCCGCCAGGCCCGCGAGCGCGATAAATCCCACGGCGACAGCGACGCTCATGTGGTAGCCAAGGGCGTACATGAGCCACACACCCCCGACGAGCGAGAACGGAATGGTGAGCAGGACGATCAGCACTTCGGTGACGTTCTTGAAGTGGAGGTAGAGAAGGAAGAAGATGATCAACAGGGTAAACGGGACGACGAGCAGAAGTCGTTGTTGGGCCCGTTCCATGTACTCGTAACGACCGCTCCATTTGATGCTGTACCCGGCAGGGAGTTCGATTTGCTCGCTCACGACCTGTTTGGCGAGCTTTACGTAAGTTCCAAGATCAACTTCGTCTTCTCGGATGCTGACCTGAATCCAGGCGTTCAGCCTGGAGTTCTCGCTCTTGATCATCGGCGGGCCCTTCTTGATTTGAAGTTCGGCCAGCTGCCCGAGCGGAATATGCTCGCCCCGTGGCGTAGAAACGAGCACGCGCGCTAACTTCCGAGGATCGTCCCGAAGTTCCGGTTTGTACCTCAGGTTTACGGGGTACCGTTCCAAACCCTCGACGGTTTGCGTGATATTCATGCCGCCGATGGCGGTCATGATGACGTCCTGGACATCGCCGACGGTAAGTCCGTATCTTGCGGCCTCGATGCGGTCGATCTTGAAATCCAGGTAGTTCCCACCGAACGACTTGTCGGGGTAGGCAGAAATCGTGCCGGGGATGGTCTCGACGGCTTGCGCTACCTGCTGGGCAAGATCCTGAAGGGTGACCAGGTCGGGTCCCGCGAGCTTGATTCCGACGGGTGCCCGGATGCCCGTGGTGAGCATGTCGAGCCGGATCTTGATCGGCCCTTCCATGCCGGCGTTGGTCAGGCCCGGAAATTGAATGGCGGCGTTGATCGCGCGATCCAGCTCGCCCGGGTTGCGCGCGGGCACACTCTCCGGCCAGAGCTGCGCCAGCCATTCCCGAACTCGTCCCGGAAGGGGCCAGTTGCTGTAGAACCGCTTGACCTCCCGCTGAGGCCAGTCCTCGGGGGGCTTCAACATGATCGTGGTCTCGATCATGGAAAGCGGTGCGGCGTCCGTCGACGTCTCCGCCCGTCCGATCTTGCCGAACGTGTGATGAACCTCCGGAAACTGCTTGATGATCTTGTTTGTCTGCTGGAGGAGTTCCTTTGCTTTCGTGATGGAAATACCTGGATCGGTCGTGGGCATCCAGAGGAAATCGCCCTCAAAGAGCGGCGGGATGAATTCGTTTCCCAGGCGCTGAAACGGAAGCCAGGTGACGGTGGTCACCAGGACGGCCGCGAGGATCACGGTCTTTGGAAAACGGAGGACAAAATGAATGAACGGCCGATAGGCCCAGATGAAGAACCGGCTGATGGGATTCTTATTCTCGGGGCGAATCTTACCCCGCACCAGTAGGGCCATGAGGACGGGAATGATCGTAATCGCCAGAATGGCTGCGGACCCCATGGCAAAGGTCTTCGTGAAGGCGAGCGGTCGAAAAAGTCTGCCTTCCTGGGCCTGCAGCGTGAACACGGGGAGAAACGAGAGGGTGATGATCACCAGGCTGTAGAACAGTGCCGGACCGACCTCCTTCGCGGCCGCGATGATGACGGTATCGTGGTCAAACGGCTTCCCGTCCTCCCGAGCACGTTCCAGATGCTTGTGCGCATTCTCGACCATCACGACGCTGGCATCGACCATGACTCCAATGGCAATGGCGATGCCTCCGAGCGACATGATGTTGGCGTTGATATCCAGAAAATACATCACGAGAAAGGACATGAGGATGCCGACCGGTAAGGTGAAAACCGCCACGAACGCGCTTCTGAAGTGCAGGAGAAAGACGATACAAACCAACGCGACAACGAGGAGTTCTGCGGTGAGTTTTTTCTTGAGAACGCTGATGGCCTTCTCGATGAGTGTGGAGCGGTCGTAGACGGGCACGATCTCGACGCCCTCGGGAAGCCCGGCCTTCAGTTCGTCGAGTTTGTCCTTGATGCGGGCGATGGTCGCGAGAGCGTTCTCGCCGAGGCGCATGACCACAATGCCACCCACGACTTCGCCTTCACCGTCCAACTCGACGAGCCCTCGGCGTAGCTCCGGACCAAGGCTGACCACGGCGATATCCCTGATCAGCACCGGCGTTCCCGTAGCGCTCACACCGACCGGCACATTCTCGATGTCCTCCAGGTCCTCGAAGTAGCCGAGTCCACGCACCATGAACTCGGTTTCCGCCATCTCGACGAGCCGCCCGCCGACGTCGTTGTTGCTTCGTTGGATTGCCTGGCGGATTCTGGACAGCGAAATGTCGTAGCCCCGAAGCTTCACGGGATCCACGGTGACCTGGTACTGCTTGACATATCCACCAATACTCGCGACCTCGGCGACTCCTTCGACACTTGTGAGTTCATAGCGCAGGTACCAATCCTGGATACTCCTGAGCTCTTGCAACGTGTGCTTCTTCGACTTGAGGGCGTACTCGTAGACCCAGCCGACGCCGGTAGCGTCCGGGCCGAGTTCGACCTTGGCCGCGGGCGGTAGGGAGCCTTGAATGCCTGACAGGTATTCGAGTACACGACCCCTGGCCCAATAGAGGTCCGTGCCGTCCTCGAAGATGATGTAGACCAAGGAAAACCCGAAGAAGGAATACGCACGAACCACCTTGGCGAAGGGCACCGCGAGCATCTTGGTGGTGAGTGGATAGGTGACCTGGTCCTCGACGACTTGCGGGGCCTGGCCCGGAAACGAGGTGAATAGGATGACCTGGACGTCGGAAAGGTCAGGGATCGCGTCCATTGGAATGTTGAGCATTGCGATCGTCCCGGCAACGATGATCGCGGCAGTGATCAGGATCACGAAGAACTTGTTTCGTACGCAGGTTTCAATGATTCTCTCGATCATTTGCCTACTCCCCGTTGTCGTGGCCGGAGCCCACGGTTCGGCGCTGCATGAATTTGGCGATAGCCTCCTGAACGCGGCTTTCCGAGTCGAGCATGAATTGGGCTTGTGTGACGACCGCATCGCCGGCGGTGACCCCGCTCAGGATTTGCACTCGAGCGTGATCACCCTCAATCCCCAACGTTACTTCCCGCGGCTCGAACCGACCCTCGCCCAGGTCGACAAACACGAGGTTCCTCTCGCCTGACCGGAGTACGGCCGAGTTGGGGATAAGAACAGCGTTGTGGACCGGCGGGCCGTGGATGATGACGTCCGCGTACATGCCCGCGCGGAGTTGCCGGTCGTCGTTGGGGACCTCGATGCAGATCTTGAGCGTGCGGGTCTCCTTGCTCACCTCAGGATAGAGGAAGAGAATTTGGCCGCGGAAGATACGGTCCGGGAGGTGACGAAACGACACTTCGGCCGACTGGCCTTCGCGAACCCAGGGCAGGTCCATCTCGTAGACGTCGGCGTGCACCCAGACGGTCGAGAGGTCGGCGATCTTGTAGAGGTTCATACCGGCCTCGACGAACATGCCCTCGAGAGCTTGGTCCATGACTTCGGTGACAACACCGTTTGCAGGGGAGAAGATCGTCAATCGACGCTGAGTCGTTCGACGTTTCTCGAGGGCTCGAATCTGCTCTTCGCTGATGTCCCAGTAGGCCAGTCTCTCCCGCGTCGATCGAAGAAGGCTTTCC
>SMVB01097397.1_pt1 | contig 11058 bp, 7 predicted proteins | sample 2456461 | NCBI WGS metagenome assembly SMVB01 (sample SAMN11095934, study PRJNA526329) | marine sediment metagenome | biome: Marine sediment; feature: Surficial sediment; material: Deep marine sediment; isolation source: Hadal surficial sediment | place: Pacific Ocean | collected 2014-05 | depth 0-1...
ACCTCGGAGCGAACCGTGGGTTCCATTCGCAGCACGCCGATCAGGTGGCCGCCCGCCGCGGCGACGCAGGTGCCCGCGAGGATGAGAACGCTGGTGGCCACGGCGCGGGCGCTCGGCATCCGCGATCGCTTCATGAGAAAGTAGGCGTTCAGTTCCCCCAAGCCGGCGGAAACCATGCCGAGGAAGAAACCGCCGGCGGCGGCGAACAGCGTGCCTTCACCCAGCGCAACGCTCGGTTTGCCGGGCTCGTCGGAGGCGTATTCGGGTCCCGGATCCGGCTCTGTTCGCCAGAAGCTCGCGGCGATCGCCAGCAGACCTACGCTCAGGACGAGGCGTAGGATTGCGGGGTTCATCCGGCTTGCCGACCACACGCCGAGCAGCGTCATGGGGACGGCCGCGGCCATCAGACGCATGCCGAGCGCGTAGTCGATCAGGCCACGGCGGGCGTAGCCGCTCAGCCCGCTCGCGAAGCCGAAGGTCGCGGTCATCAGGGCCGCTCCGATTGACGCTCGCAGCGGCAAGCCGAGCCAGAGAAAGAACATCGGCGTGAAGAACGTCGCCCCGCTGACCCCCGAAGAAATCGCCACCGTCGACACGATCACGGCGACGGGAAACATGTACCAGTATTCGAGGGTCATGCTCGGTCGCAGGCGATAGTGGAAATGTGATCAGTCCAGGCGCGAAGTTGATCCGCCGGGCGGCGTGTTGATCCGTCGGGCGGAGGTTATTTTGGACAGCCTGCCCGATCGTATGCTACCAATGACAACCGTATCGTCCGTTTCCCACTTTTTCTCGGGGGCTGTACACGTGACACCGTCGCTTTCCCCACCCGTCGGGCACTCCGTGCGCCGATCCCGGATCGTGAAGATCCGGGTGGTCGCGGCGCTGTCCGCGTTGGCGGCCGGCGCCGCGCTCGTCGGTACGTGGGACCGGCCTGCCGCAGCCAACCCGGAGAGTGGGCAATCTGCGTTGGCGCAAGCATCGGCCAATTGGCCCCAGTGGCGTGGCCCGACCGGCAACGGTGTGGCGCCGCATAGCGACGCGCCACTCCACTTCAGCAGCCGCGAAGGTGTCAAGTGGAAGGTGGAGATCCCGGGTCGCGGCTTCTCGTCGCCGATCGTTTGGGACGACCTGGTGTTCGTAACGACGGCGGTAGCCACGGCCGAGGAGATGCGGTCGGTCGACCGGCCGCGCCGCCGCCGATCGCGGCTGGTGCCACACGATTTCAGGCTGATTGCTGTACGTCGCGATGACGGCGAGGTCGCCTGGAGTCGGACCGCCACCGTCACCTTGCCGCATGAGGGGTACCATCGGACGCTGTCGAGCTACGCCAACCCGTCGCCGGTGACCGACGGCGAGCGCGTCTACGCGTTCTTCGGATCGCGCGGCTTGTATGCCTTCGACTTCGACGGCAAGGCGGTATGGGCGCGTGACTTCGGCGTCGAGATGGAGACCTTCGGACACTTCGGCGAGGCTTCGAGCCCGGCGCTGTTCGGCGACACGATCGTCGTTGTATTCGACCACCAGGGGGAGTCTTTCATCGAGGCTCTCGATACCCGGGACGGTTCGACACGCTGGCGGCGGCCGCGTGACGAAGGCACCTCTTGGAGCTCGCCCTACATCGTCGAGCACGACGGTGCGATTCTCGTCGTCACCAGCGCCGGCAATTCCATCACCGCCTACGACATCGGCAGCGGGCGGATCGAGTGGCGGTCACCCGGATTGATGCCGGGCCCGATTCCGACGCCGGTCGCGGGGGGTGGGCTGCTCTTCGTGGCCAGCGGCTCGCGGGAGCGGCGGGTGCGCGCCATCGATCTCAGTCGTGCGGCCGAGGTGGGTGGGGCGGCCATCGTCTGGGAGCTGGCCAGGGCGGCGCCGTACAATCCGTCGCCGCTGCTGTGGGGCGATGAGCTCTACCTGGTGCGAGACGGCGGCATGAACGCCGGCACCAGCCGTATGTCACTCATCGATGCGCGGACCGGAGAAGCGCGCTACATGCAGGAGCGACTTCCGGGCGCGTACACCATCAAGGCCTCACCCGTGGGCGCCGGCGACAAGGTGTATCTGTTGACCGAGGAAGGCGACGTCCTCGTGCTCCGCCGAGGGGCGCCGCTCGAGGTGCTGGCGATCAACCCGATGGGCGAAGCGTTCGTCGCCTCGCCCGCCATCGCCCACGGCGAGCTTTTCTTGCGCAGCCGCAACCATCTGTTCTGCATTGACGGCCGCTAGTCAGCCGACGAACTTGTAACCCATCCCGTGCACCGTGCGAATATGCTCCGGGTGCTTCGGATTGGCCTCGATCTTGCGGCGTAGCCAGGCGACGTGCACGTCGACGGTGCGCGTCGATGGCATGGCGGCGTAACCCCACACGTTGTTGAGCAACTCGTCGCGTGACAAGACGCTGTCGCGGTTCTCGATGAAGTAGCGCAGCAGTTGAAATTCGCGCGCCGATAGCTGCACCGGCGTGCCGGCGCGTACGACCTCGGCCTTGCGAAAGTCGACGGTGACGTCACCGAACTCGTAGGAGTCGGTGCTATGGGTGGTCGCCGACGTTGCCGAGCGTCGCAGCAGCGCCTCGATCCGCGCCAGCAGCTCGAGGCTCTCGAATGGTTTGGTGAGGTAGTCATCGGCGCCGAGTTTGAGACCGACGACCTTGTCGGCCACCTGGTCGCGCGCCGTGAGCATCAGGATTGGTTGCGTCACGCCGTCCCGCCGCAGGTCGCGACAGACGTCGAAGCCGTTCTTGCCGGGGAGCATGACATCGAGAACGATGAGGTCGAAGGTCTCCTCGGTGGCGCGTTCGTAGCCGGTATCACCGTCGCCGGCGACTTCGACCTCATAGCCCTCGCTGCGCAAACGATCCGCCAGCGTGAGCTGCAGTCCGGGCTCGTCCTCGACCAAAAGGATTCGTTTCGCCATGCTGCGATTCTAGCCCGGATTCCTCAACGGGCGGCGAGGGCGCTGAAAGACCCTGCGGGCACCACGCATGGCCCCCCGTCAGCGGAGCGTCGGGTCCGGGCTTTCCGCATCGTCAGCGATCGGAAGCTGCACCATGAACGTGCTGCCGGCGCCGGGCGTGCTGACGACGTCGATGCTCCCGCCGTGCGCCTCGACGACCTGTTTCACCAGGCTGAGGCCGAGCCCGCTGCCCTGTATCTGGGTCCGCCGGGCGCGCTCGCCGCGGAAGAAGGGCTCGAACAGATGGGGAATCTCTTTGCTCGGAATGCCGTCGCCGTCGTCGTGTACGGCAATCTGGATGGCGGTGCCCGAATCGGTCTTGCTCTCCCGGGCTTGTATCGTCACGGTCCCTCCGGGACGGCTGTATTTGATGGCGTTGGAAACCAGGTTCTGGATCACGGAGCTCAGCGCCGACGGGTCGCCGATGAGCTCGGGCAACGATTCCGGAAGCTCCTTCCGGACGGTGACGGAGCGCTCGTCCATCCAGGCGCTGTTCGAAGCGATGGCGTCGTCGATCGTCGCAACCAGATCGATGACCTGGCGCTCGAACTGCGGGTTGCCGGCGCGCATCTTGGCGAAAAGCAAGACGCGCTCGACCATGTTGGAGAGGCGGCGCCCTTCGCGGTTGATGAGCTCGCCGTACTGACGCGTTTTCTCTGGATCTCGGACCACCTCATCCGCGAGGTTTTCGGCGGCGGCGCGAATCACGGCCAACGGCGTCCTGAGCTCGTGCGAGATTCCGGCGACGAACTCCATCTGTTGGGCCGCGAGTCGTTGAGCGCGCCGCGTCGAGACCACGATCATGGCAATGGCGCTGGCGAGAAGGGCGAGCACGCCGAGGCTGATCGCCATGTTGCGATTGCGCGTTGCGATCACCGCCGCCTCCAGTGACCCGGCCCGATGCTTGACGAGCAGGTCCCACTTTGCCGTGGCGCTCTCCTCGATGACCCTCCACATGCGGTTGTTGCGCTGGCCGCGCGGCGTGAAATGCCAACTTCGCAGGCCATAGATATCGCGCTGGGCATCGGGCTCGACAAAACTCGCGGCGGTGAGCTCGGGCTGCGATTGGTACAGGAGTACGCCGGGGTTGTCGCGGTCGACGATCCCGACGTTGTAGCCGATCGTTTCCTCGCCGAAGAAGTATTGATCCGCCAGCGCCGGAATGAGCTCGCCGACGATCACGTCGGCCCGCAGCTTGGCTACGACCCAGCTAATCGACTCGTAGGCGCCGAGGTCGCTGAACCTTCGGGTGAAGACCTGCTGGATGACGAGGGCGGGGATGTCGTCCTGCAGGGGCTGCGGCCCCACGAGCAACTGAAACTGCGCCCCGTTGTATCGAAGCATGCCGTCGAACTTGTCGCGCAGCGGGGCGATGTCCTCGGGCCATTCGTCAAGGGTTGCCAAGCCGACGCCGGTGAATTCTTGCAGCACCAGCCCGGTCTCCTCGTTGAGATTCACCCAGTAGATCTTTTCGAGGATGTCCGGGCCTTCGATGGTCTCGATGCGGTCGGCGTAGTGTTCCGCGAGCTGTTCGGGGAACGTGCCGTCCTCGCGGTAGTCGACCTGGAAAGCCCGATACAGCTCGGCCAGCTCGTTGTCGAACTCGCCACGCACGGCGCGGGTCGCGTAGTCGAGAGACCGGCGCATCCGCTCTTGCTCACGCTCGGAGAGTTGCCCCAGCCAGGTGTACTGGAAGCTCGCCAGCGTGAACAGCAGCCCGGCGAGCGCGAGGACAACTGCGAGCTGCATTTTGTTGGTCCGCAAATAGCTCATCGGAAGGCGATTCTAGCAGCGCCAAACCCCCATGAATGGGGGGGTTCGAGCTTTTACATCTTTAACAATCATTTTGCATGGAGTTAACCATCTCGCCGGCGAGTTGCCTCACAATCAACTCGTGATGATGAATCTGGGGCGGTATCCCGCGCCTGACCGTCTTCACGAAGTAGCTCTGCCTGAGCGGTTCAGAACGGCGCGCCAGGCGTGTCCCGTCGTTAATGGGGAGCGGCATGGACTTCGGCTGGCGCGCCGATTCTTTTCCTCGAGATCGATAAGCTCGATCGCCCGTAGGACCCTCACGATCTGACGAACCATGAAAGCTCTGAAGAAATTACTCGCCACGACGCTGAAGCTGGTCATCTTCGCCGGTCTTGTCGGCGGTAGCTACTACGCCTACCAGCGATACGCCGCCGAGATCGAGCAAGAACAGCTCGGCGAGTTGCCGACCGTCGTCGCCGAGGTTCGTGACATCACCGTCGCGGTTTCCGCCACCGGCATCCTGCAGGCGGTCAGGATCGTCGAGATCAAGTCCAAGGCGTCCGGCGAGATTCTCCAGATGCCGGTCGAGAACGGCGACTACCTCGAAGCCGGCGACCTGATCGCCCAGATCGACACCCGCATCCTCGACCAGGAGCTCAAGCAGGTCGAGGCCGATTACGAGTCGGCGCTGATCCGCCGGCAGATCTCACAGCGGCAGTTCGGCCGCGCCGAGTCGCTACACGCGCAGGACCTTATCTCCGAAAACGACCTCGAAACCAGCAAGCAGAACTTCGCCAACGCCGAGGCGCAGTTCATTCGCGCGGAGGCTTCGTTGGCGCTGGCGCGCGAGCGACTCGAAGACACCACGGTGACCGCGCCGATCAGCGGCACGATCATCGCCAAGACGGTGGAGCAGGGTCAGATCATCGCCTCGAGCACCAACAACGTCTCGGGCGGCACGGTGCTGATCCAGATGGCAGACCTCTCCGAGCTCGAGATTCGCACGCTCGTCGACGAGATCGATATCGGTCGGGTCAAGCCCGGCCTGCTGGTCGACAGCACCGTCGAGGCGTTCGCAAATTTGAGCTTCTCGGGTGAGGTCATGAAGATCGAACCCCAGGCCGTGGTGCAGCAGTCGGTGACCACCTTCCCGGTGCTGTCGCGCATCGACAACAGCAGCGGCCTCCTGCGCCTTGGCATGAACGCCGACGTGAGCATCATTATCCACCAGCGCAACGGCGTTCTGACGGTCGCCAACGAGGCGGTGCGCTCGCTGGAGGACGCTCGCGAGGTGGTCGACCTTCTCGGCCTCGACACCCTGGCTGCGGCGCCGCAGCCCGCCGCGCTGACGTCGATGGAGATGGCCGCCGTGCCGAATTCGACGGCAGGGCAAAGACGGGATGACTTGGTTGCCGGCAACCGCGACAATGTTCACGGTGACAACGGTGCGGCCGACAACGGCCACACCGCCGACGGCGCGACGGACGCCGCCGATGCCGGCGTCGCGAGGGCGCGGCCGCAGGCCGATATCTGGGGCACCGACGGTAGCCGCCGGGAGACGGCGGTGGTTTTCGTGCTCGACGCCGATGGAGGGTTCCACGCTCGCGAGATCGTCACCGGCGTTCGCGATTGGGAAACCACCGAGGTCCTCGGTGGTCTCGAAGAAGGCGAAGAGTTGGTGCTGTTGCCGAGCACATCGCTGCTTCGTTCGCAGCAGACTATGCGTGACCGCTTTGCGCGGCGGAACACCGTTGTTCCGACCGGTGGTCGCTAGCGTCCTGGGTCAGGAGTCGAACGAGCTTCTGGCCCAGAACACTGGGTAGCGCGCCATTTTCTGTTAGATGGATTGCCGGCGCCCCGGGGCGCCGATTCGCTCGAGGACGAGATGCTGTATTTCGAGATCATGCGCGTCGCGATCAACTCGCTGCGGTCGAACCCCATGCGATCGATGCTCACCATGCTCGGCGTCATCATCGGTGTCGCCGCGGTGATCACCATGGTTGCGCTGGGGACGGGCGCGCAAGCCGCCGTCGAGGCGCAGCTTTCGTCGCTCGGCGCCAACATTCTCACGGTTAGCCAGGGATTCGGCCGGGGCGCGGGTGGCTCCCGGGGTCGCTCGGAGCGGCTTTCGGTCGATGACGCCCTCGCCATCCAGGCAAAGGGTCGCACGATAACTGACGTGGTTCCGGTCTCGCAGCGCGATGCTCAGGTGGAGTACGGCAACATGAACCTGAACACCCAGATCATCGGCACATGGGCCAATTGGGCCGACGTCAATAGCTGGGAGATCGGGCAGGGTCGGTTCATGAGCCCGGCCGAGGCGGACGGCCGCCGCCGGGTCGCGGTGCTCGGCAGCGCTGTGTCGGAGATCCTGTTCCCGCCGAGCATCGATCCGGTGGGTGCGCAGATCCGCATCCGCGGCATCCAATTCGAGGTTATCGGGGTGTTCAAAGAGAAGGGGTCCGGGAACGATTTCAGGAACCCCGACGAGCGCGTGTGGATCCCCTTGTCGACCTCGCAATGGCGTGTCTTCGGAACCAACCGCATCAACAACATCCAAGTGAAGATCGCCAACGAGAACTTGATGACGGCGGCGATGGCCGAGATCGAGTCGGTCATTCGTCGCGAGCATCGCCTGCGCCCCGACGTCGACAGCGATTTCCGGATCAGCAGCCAGACCCAGTTCCTCGAGGTCATTCAGGAGAGCCGGCAAACGTTCACGATGCTGCTCGCCGGAATCGCCGCGGTCAGCTTGGTGGTTGGCGGCATCGGCATCATGAATATCATGCTGGTGTCGGTGACCGAGCGCACCCGGGAGATCGGCATCCGCAAGGCGATCGGCGCCACCCGCGCCAGCGTCCAGTTGCAGTTCCTCATCGAGGCTGTCGTCCTGTCGTGCCTGGGTGGGGCCCTCGGCATCGCCCTGGCTTGGGTGGCGTCGCAGCAGCTCTCGGAGAATTTCGGCTGGACGATGGTGATTCCTCCCAACGCCGTTGTCTTGTCGTTCGGCTTTTCCGCCATGATCGGCATCGTCTTCGGCTTCTATCCCGCCGTCCGCGCATCCCGGCTCGATCCCATCGAGGCGCTTCGTTATGAGTAGGTTTCGCGTGATTGTCGTCGCCGTGCTGGCGGCAACCCTCGTGACCAGTGGTGCGTTTGCCGCGCCGGCGCGGCAGGGCAGGCCGCAGGCCGGCGCCAAGCTCGACGTACGGGCCGCGGCCGAGAAGGTGGCGCGCGAGCAAGCCGAGCGCCAGCACCCCGCGCTGCAGGCGCAGCGGCAAACGCAGAACGGCGGAGGAAGCGGCAACGGCAGCGGTGCCGCGCCGGTCGCCGACAGGGAGGAGGTCGACGAGGCCTACGAGGCCGAGATACAGGGCCTCACCGGCAGGCGGATGAACGTCTCCTACACCAATGCTGCGCCCGAGATCGACGGCATCCTGAACGATCCGGAGTGGAATTTTGCCGAAGTGGTGGGTGACTTCAGGCAGCGCGAGCCCGACAACGGCCAGCCCGGATCGGAGCGCACCGAGGTTCGCATGCTGTACGACGACGATGCCTTGTACTTCGCGTTCTACATGTACGACCGCGAACCCGACAAGATCCTCGCCCAGGACCTGCGTCGTGACAGCCGCATGAGTACCGACGACACGATCGCGGTCGTCCTCGACACCTTCCACGATCATCGCAACTCGTACGCGTTCCGGGTCAACCCCCTGGGCACCAAATACGACGTCGAGATCCGCAACGAGACCCAGATCAACGCCGATTGGGATGAACGCTGGGACGCCGCGGTCACGATCACCGACGAGGGTTGGTTCGCCGAGTTCCGTATTCCGTTCTCCTCGCTGCGCTATCGGACCGGCTCGCACGTCTGGGGCATCGACTTCAAGCGCGAGATTCGCCGCCGAAACGAAGAGGCCGACTGGAACAACTACCGGCGCGGCTTTCAAATGAGCGCGGCGTCGCAGTTCGGACACCTCGTCGGGTTGCGCGACCTCGGGCTGACGCAACGCTTTCGCTTCCAGCCGTACGTTTCCGGCGCCGGCTCACAGTTCAACACCGCTGATGAGCCGTTTAATGAGGCCGCCGGCGACATCGGCATCGAGGATTTCAAGGTTCAGATCACGCCGAACCTGACCGCCGACCTCACCGTCAACACCGACTTCGCCCAGGTCGAGGACGACACCGAGCGCGTCAACTTGACGCGGTTCCCGCTGTTCTTTCCGGAGAAGCGCGAGTTCTTCCTCGAGTCGGCGAGCAATTTTGCCTTTGGTGGCGGTGGAGGGGGCCGGGGCGGCGGCTTCGGCAGGGCTCCATCGGTCAGCCTCTACCACTCGCGCAACATCGGCCTGGTGGGCGGCGAGCCGGTGCCGATGCGCTACGGTGTCAAGCTCACCGGCAAGATCGGCTCGACCAACATCGGTTTCGTCAACGCCCAGACCGGCAACTCCGAGATCAATCTCGTCGACGACCTCGAGCTGTTCAATCCGGGCAAGAACTTCACCGTGTTGCGCTTGAGGCAGGACGTTTTCAACCGCTCGAGCGTCGGGATGATCTTCACCAACGTTCAGGGAGCCGGCGAGTACAACCGCGTCGCCGGCGTCGATGCCAGCTTTCGGTTCTACGACTTCCTGTCGATCAGCGGCGAGATCGCCGGTGTTCTGGCGGACGATGTCCTCGAAGCGATCGACGAGCTCGACGACAACCCCATCACGGCGCGCTTCGGCGCCGGTTGGAACAGCGACCTGTGGAATGTGTCGGGGAGCTACCAGCGGATCGACGATGACTTCAAGACCGATCTCGGCTTCATCCGGCGGGGCGACGTCGCCACCCAGAGCTACCGCCTTGGCTGGAGCCCTCGGCCCGCGTTTGCACCGGCGATCCGCCAGTTCCGCTTCTCGGGGAATTTCAACTACCTGACCGACGTCGACGGCAACTTTCTGGAACAGTCGGCGAGCTTGAACGCCACGACCACCTTCCAGTCGGGGGATCGCGTCACGTTCAACATTCGCCAGGAGAGCGAACGCCTTGATCAGGTCTTTTTCGTTTCGTCCGACGACAACATCTTCGTGCTTCCGGGTGACTATGACACCCGCGGCTACTGGGTGAACTTCGACAGCTTCAACGCTCGCAAGCTCAGCGGACGTATGACCGTCTCCTGGGGTGACTACTGGGATGGCACGCAGTACGCGTTCAGACCCGGCGGCACCGTCCGTTTCAACGAGAAATTCAGCCTGTCGCCGAGCTACAGCTACAACCACATTGATCTGCCGACCGGGATTTTCGTTACCCACACGATCACGACGCGGGTCGCCTACAACTTCAACGAGCGGTGGCTGACCAACTCGCTAGTGCAGTACAACAGCGTCTCGGGACGCGCCTCGGTGTTCTTTCGCTTGCGCTATGTCATCAGCGAGATCGACAGCTTCTTCCTCGTCTACAAGAGCACGCGCATCTGGGACGAGGTCTGGAACGGCGTCGCCGACCACCAGTTGATCGCCAAGATGACCTATTCGATCGACTTCTGAGCCCGAATCGGCGCGCGCCTTGTTCTCACACGTCCTCGCGCCCGCGCGCTTCGTAACCCGTTGAGATATCCGGGCTCGCTTCGGCCCGGTACCACTCGACGGTCGTGCGGATCGCCTCGGTCAACGGCGTCGAGGTGTCGCCGAAGGCCTCGACGAACTTGGTGTGCTCGACGACGAAGGGCTCCTCGAACTGGTACATCATCTCGGTAAGCTCGCGCACCTCCGGGTTGAAGAACCCGAGAAACCGCAACATCAGCTTGCCGGCGCGCCGCGTCTTGGGGGTGTGGCCCGTTTCGGCGCCGACGATGGAGAGGAACTCGCGCGTCGTTACGGTCTCGGGGCCGGGGAGGTGCCACACTTCGCCCGGTGCTTCGTCGCGCTGCCCGAGGACGACCAGGCCGCGGGCGATGTCGGGCACATAGCCGTAGGTGTGGGGTAGGGAGACGTCGCCGAACACCGTGGCCGCCCCTCCGGTGAGCGCCGGCTGGAACACTCGCTCCCCCATTGCCGACCGACGCACGCCGGGACCGAAAAAATCCGACGCCCGACCGATGGCGACCCGCACTCGCCCCTTCTTGTGGGCTTCCAGCAATACCGTGGCCATTGCGGCCCGCACTCGCCCCTTGCGGGTCATGGCGGTCATCGGGTGCCGCTCGGTAAGCGGTTTGCCGAACGGGGAGCCGTACATGTAGACGTTCTCCATCGCCACGAGCGCGGCGCCGGCGGCGGCGGCGCCCTCGATGACGCCCGCTTGCAGCCGCGGGAACAGCTCCGGCCAGCGGTGATACGAAGGCGCCAGGCACTGGTAGACGACCGC
>SMVB01211716.1_pt1 | contig 11058 bp, 11 predicted proteins | sample 2456461 | NCBI WGS metagenome assembly SMVB01 (sample SAMN11095934, study PRJNA526329) | marine sediment metagenome | biome: Marine sediment; feature: Surficial sediment; material: Deep marine sediment; isolation source: Hadal surficial sediment | place: Pacific Ocean | collected 2014-05 | depth...
GCACAGCTTCGGGTAGGTCTCCGGATCCGAAGCGCTGCCGGCGAAGTAGTGAATGCGTCGCGCGAAGGCATCCCACGCTGCGGGGTCGTATCGCCGCGCGTGCTGCTTCACCCGGGGGGCGAGGCGGTCACGCCAATCCTCGTCGGTCATGGCCGTGCGGCTGACACCGAGGACGGACATGCCCGCCGGAAGCTCGCCGCCGGCGGACAGGTCGGTCAAGGCCGGAATGATCTTGCGCGACGTCAGGTCACCGGAGGCCCCGAAGATCACGAGCACGCACGGATCGGTCTCACCGGCCATGGCTGCATCATGGCGAGGGCAGCGGTACTGTCAATTAGCCGAGGGTGTCCGGGTATTCGAAGCTATCAGCTGTCGGTTGTCAGCTGTCAGCTCGGAACTTGCTGAGACGACGGTTGGCAACTGCCTTGATTCAGGATACGGAACGGCGAACGAGGTGTCATGCACGGGCTGACAGCTGAAAGCTGATCGCTGTCCCCTTTACGGCCGGGGGTGGTACTTCCTGACGACTTCGGCCAGCTGTGACCGGTCGACATGGGTGTATATCTGTGTCGTTGCGATATCGACGTGGCCGAGCAGTTCCTGGACGACGCGCAGGTCGGCCCCGCCGGCGAGCAGGTGGGTCGCGAAGCTGTGGCGGAGCTGGTGCGGGTGCGTGCCGGCGAGGCCGGCAAGTTCCGCGATGCGGCGCACGATCTGCCATACCGCGACTCGCTCGAGCGGGCGACCCGTATTCGACAGCAGCAGCTTCCCGCCGTCGCGGCCGTCGGCCCACCGGCCGATCCGGGGTCGCAGTTCCTCCAGGTACCGGTCCGTCCACTCGCGAGCGGGCCGGCCGATGGGGACCAGCCGCTGCTTCCTGCCCTTGCCGGTCACCAGCAGCACCGAGATCGTCGGGTTGTAGTCCCCGACGGCAAGCGTCGCGACCTCCGACGCCCGGAGCCCGGCCGCGTACATGAGTTCCAGCATCGCCTTGTCCCGAAGCCACAGACGCCCGTGCTCCGGCGCGGGGGCGGCGAGCAGTTTCTTAATTTTCGACGGGGACAGGACGCCCGGCATCCGCTTCCACCGCGTCGGTGATTCCAGCAGGCGGGTCGGATCCTCGCCGATCCGGTGGTTGGCGAGCAAGAAGCGGTAGAAGACCCGCAACGTGGCCAGGTGCCGTGCGATCGACGACGCCTGCAGGCCGCGGCGCGTGTGGAGTCCACGCAGGTGCTCGGCAAGGTGCTCCGGCCCCGTCGCCCCCACGCCGTCAACGCCCTGCTCGCCCAGGTCCTCGACCATGTCGCGCAGGTCGCGACCGTACGCCTCCAGCGTTGCCGGCGCGAGCCCCGCTTCGACACGTAGCCAGGTCAGGAACTCGCCGATCGGGGCGGCAAAGGGCGCGGTGGTGGACACGGGCAGTTCTTCGACCGTGCGCGAGCGTCGGGGGTAGAAATCACCACCGGTCGGCACCTCTTGCGCGTTCGGCAAAGGACCCCGGGTCCGTTTCGGGACCAATGGGCACTGGTACGCGGATTGCATCAGTCATGGGATCAGTCACCTGCGGCAAGGAGGCCCGGTGCGTACCCCGATACGGAAATTGCTTGAAGCGGCGCAGCGACCGTCCGACCCACACGCACTTGGCGGGTCGTCGGAGCCGGCGTTGCGACTGGCCTCCGAGACAATCCGGCTCGCCCGGCTCGCCGCATCCACCCACATGATCCTCTCCTCCAGAATGGCGACGGCGAACCCGCAGCCAACCCGACTCGCGGAGGATACGGCATGAATTACGGCCTCTACGTTGCCGCCGCGGGCGCCGTTGACGCGAGCTACCGGCAGGCCGTGCTCACCAACAACCTGGTGAACTCCGAGACCGTCGGCTTCAAGCCCGACATCGTCTTCGGGCGGCAACGGTTGCCGGAGCGGCTGGGGGCCGGCAGTTCCGGTGCCGGAATCGACCCGCAACTGATGCTGGAGAGGCTCGGCGGCACGCCGACGCTGAGCCCCGGTGGACTCGACCTCAGCCAGGGCGCGCTTGAGGCGACCGGCAACCCGCTTGACCTGGCGCTCAACGGCGAGGGATTCTTCGTCGTCCAGACCGGGGACGGGCAGTTGCGTCTCACCCGCGACGGCCGGTTCACGATGGACGACAACGGACAGCTTGTGATGGCCGGCAACGGCATGGCCGTCCTGGATAGCCGCAACAGGCCCATCCGGCTCGACCGCGACCAGGAGGTCTCCATCAGCTCGCGAGGCGATGTCGAGCAGCTCGGCAAGGTCGTCGCGACAATCCGCATCACCCAGCCCACCGACCCGACGGACCTGGTCAAGGTCGGCGGCAACCTGCTGCGATCCGACTCGCTGCCGGCGCCGTCACCGCGGGCGACCGCCGGGCGCGTGATGCAGGGATTCATCGAGAAGAGCGCAGTGGACGCCGTCACGCTGCTCAAGGACATCGTCGGTGCCGCCAAGAGCTTCGGCGGCAACATCAAGATGATGCAGTACATGGACTACATCATGGGGCAGGCCATCAACACGTTCGGACGTGTGACCTGATCCCCGAAACCGAGGAACACGATTCATGGCCGTCATTGCCCTCAGCAGCGCCGCGACCGGACTCAGCGCCCAGTCAACGAACCTGGACATCATCGCCAACAACCTCGCCAACAGCAATACGCCGGGTTTCAAGGCGAGCCGCGCCAACTTCCAGGACCTGATCTACCAGGAACTGAAGGTCCCGGGCGTCGAGCAAAGCCCGGGCGTACGTCGTCCGATCGGGCTGTACATCGGGCTCGGCGTCAAGGTGTCCGGCACGCAACTGGACTTCCGCCAGGGCGCGGCGATCGAGACGGGCCGCGACCTCGACCTGCTCATCGACGGTTCCGGTTTCTTCCAGGTCGAAATCTCGGCCGACGTCGGCGACGGCATCGGCTACACGCGGGCCGGCAACTTCACGATCAACAGGGACGGCGAGCTCGTTCTTGCCTCGGACCAGGGGCGTCGGCTCATCCCGTCGCTGTCTATTCCCCCTGATGCAATTGATATTTCGATCAGCACCGTCGGCATCGTGAGCGTGCAGCTGCCGGGGCAGATCGAACCGTCGGTCATCGGGACGATCGAGACCGCCACGTTCATCAACCCGACCGGCCTGCGGCAGATCGGTGAGAACCTCTACGTCACTTCGGCGGCGTCGGGCGACCCGTCGGTCGGTGACCCCGGCCAGGATGCCCGCGGCCTGCTGCAGCAGGGATTCCTCGAGGGATCGAACGTCGATCCGGTCACCGAACTGGTCGCGCTCATCCGCACGCAGCGGGCATTCGAGTTCAACAGCCAGGCGTTGCAGGCTGCGGACGAGGCGTTGCAGCAGATCGGGAATCTCCGGAGGTTCTAGCAGAGGCAGTGAGCCGTAGTCCGTCGTCATAGGGAAGATTCGGATGAATGACAGTTGTCGTGCTCGTCGGAAGCGTTGGGTTCCTCGTTGGCGGCGGCGGATCGCACGCGTGCAGTGGGTCGGGGCGGTTCTCGTCGCCGCTGCCGTTGCGAGCGGTGCCGTTGCGGACGAGATCCTGCTGAAGGGGTCGGTGCGGCTCGGGGGGGGCGTCGATGAGGTCCGGCTCACCGATATCGCCGAGCTCAGCGGCCCGCTTGCGGAACAATACGCCGACACCGTGGTCGCGCAAGTGCACGACAGTGCCGGGGCGATGGAGATCACGGTCCGCCAGGTCCGCAGCGCGTTGAGCGATGCCGGTATGCACTGGGGAAAGGTGAATCTCAGCGGCTCGACGGTCATCGTCCGGCCGACCGGTCCCGGCGAGACGAGCGGCCCCTTGTTCATGAAGCCCGCGACGATCGAGAACATTGCACGCGCGCTGCCGGCCGTCAACCGCGGCGCCCTCGAACAGGCCGACGACCTGTTCATGCTGCCCACGCTCCGCGGAGCCGTCGCCCGGACGATCCTGGCCGGGCTCGGTCTTCCGCCGGAGTCGGTGCGGATGACCTTCGACGACCGCGACGCGGCGATGCTCGACGTCAACCTCGACACCTACCGGTTCGAGATTCAGCCGATGAGTAACCTCGACAGCGACCGCGTGCAGCTCAGCATCCGGGCGTGGTCCGACGGTCGTGTCGTGAACCGGCAGTCCCTGTCGGTCCGCCTGATGGTCAGGACTCAGGTGGTGGTGGTCCGCCGCGACATCCGTCGGGGCGACGTCATGCTCGAGGCGGACTGTGCCGTCGAGCGGCGGTGGATCACGCCCATCCAGGCTTCCACGCTGTGCGGCTTTGTCGAGGCGGTGGGCCGCGTCGCCAACATGCCGCTGAAGGCGGGAGAGGTTCTCAGGAAGAAGCACGTGAAGCGCGACGTGCTCGTGAAACGCGGGGACCGCGTGATGGTCCGCTGCCTGGTCGGCGGCGTCGTCCTGAGCCTCGAAACCGTGGCCCGCGGCGAAGGTGCCGAGGGCGATTCCGTCGAGCTACGAAAGCTCGGCGAGCGCGACACGTTCATGGCGACGATCGTCGGTCCCGGCTCCGCCATCGTTGACCTGAGCCGTTAGCCAGGCAGGCAAGAAGGAACTCCCATGGCCCTCGACAGGAATCACGTATTGATCCGGATCGGCGCGGTTGCGGTCGCTGCCCTCGTTGCCGACCTGACATGGCAGAGCGTCGCGTTCGCCCAGGAAGAGACGCTGGTGCTCAGCGGCGCGCCTGACGAGGGCAGCGCGGCCGCACCCGCCGCGACAAGCTCGCTGCTGGCAGCCGAGCGGGCCACGTCGGGAAGCGACCTGGAGCCACACGCACTGCGTAGCGTGAGCATGTTCGCGATCGCCCCGGCGGAGTCGCGCATCTTCCACGAGCACGACCTGATCCAGATCATCGTCCGCGAATCGACCGCCGGCAAGAGCACCCACGAGACCGACACGGAGAAGGACGTCAGGTTGCGGGGGACCGTGAGCGAATGGCCCGACCTGCGACTGGCGTACCTGCTCCGGGGCATAATTCGTGCCGGGAACACGGAGGATTTGCCGCAGGTCGATTTTCGGTTCCGGACCGATTTCTCGGCCGAGGGCGAATACGTGCGGCGTGACGACTTCACGGCCCGCCTGACCGCCGAGGTGCTGCAGGTGCTGCCGAACGGCAACCTCATCCTCGAATCCCGCACGCAGATGAAGCAGGACGAGGAAGAGTTCACGCTCAAGGTGACCGGCATCTGCAGGCCCGAAGACGTGACACCCGCAAACACGATTCTCTCCAGCCAACTGCACGACCTCAAAATCGAGAAGGTCACCCGTGGCATGCTGAAGCGGGTCAACGAGCGGGGCCTGCTCACGCAGATCCTCGACATGCTCTTCGCGTTCTAGAAACACATCGGGGTGGCACGGTTGAGCGAGCGCAAGCTCGATCGGCCGTGTCTTGGACGTCGAACCACGGCCGAGCTTCGCTCAACCGTGCCACCCGTCTACTTCAGCTTCAGTTCGCGGTCGAAGAACTTGAGATGTGCCGCCCGCCGCGCGAGATCGAGCGTCGCCTCGGCGACCTCGTTGGCCCGGATCGTCCCGGCGCGCAGAATGTCGAGAATGGCGGCGTCGTCGCCCTCGTACTCGGCACGACGCTTCTGCATCGGCGCCAACAAGGCGTTGACCGCCTCGGCGATCTCCTGCTTGATGTGGCCGTCGCCGATGTTGTCGCCGCGTGTGTAGCGATCGCGGAGCTCGGCGACGCGAGCCTTGTCCTCGATGAACGTATCCACGTACTGAAACAGCGCATTGTCGGCGTCGCCCGGGTCCGTGGGACTCTGCCGGCCGGTGAAGATCCGGCCGATCTTCTTCTTCACGGCCTTGGGCGTGTCCTTTATGAAGATCGCGTTGTTCAGTGACTTGCTCATCTTCAATTTGCCGTCAACGCCGACCAGCCGTCCGATCGTTCCTACGTCGGCGACGGGGATCGGGAACACGCCGCCGAGGGTCACGTGGTCGCCGTCGTCGGCCTGGTCCGAAACGCCGCAGTAGATCTGGTTGAAGCGCCGCGCGACCTCGCGGGTCAATTCGATGTGCGGCACCTGGTCCTCCCCGACCGGAACGGCCTGGGCCCGGAACGCGAGGATGTCGGCCGTCTGGCCCACAGCGTACAGCGGGAAGCCGAAGCTGTAATGCTCACCCATGCCGCGGTCGCGTATTTCATCCTTGAGCGTCGGGTTGCGCATGACCCGGTTGAACGGCAGCAACATCGCGAACAGGTACGTCAGCTCCGCGATCGCCGGCACCTCGGTCTGCAGGAAGATCGTCGACCGCTGCGGATCGATCCCCATCGCCAGGTAGTCGCGCACGATCTCCATGCAGTCCTGGCGAATCTCGGCGGCCTGCTCGGCGCGGGTCGTGAACGCGTGCATGTTGGCGATGATGAAGTAGCAGTCGTACGTGTCCTGCAACTCGACCCGCCGCTTCACCGACCCCACCCAGTGACCCAGATGCAACGGCCCGGTGGGCGTGTCGCCGGTGAGAATGCGTGGTTTCGTCGAGACCGTCGTGGACATCGGGCGACAGTCTATCAGGCCGGCGTGGTGAGTAATGCGAGGGCGAGATTCAGGGCGTTGAACGTGACGTGCATCGCGATCGGCGCGGCGAGCCGACCCGTCCGCTCGTAGACCCACCCGAACGCCAGCGACAGTATGAACAGCGCCGGAAGCGCGTGCCATTGGGCCGCCCCCAGGTGCATCGCCACGAAGACGACGCTCGTGATGACGATCCCCGTCCACCCGCCCAGGTCCAGCGACTTCAGGGTCCGCTGGAGGATGCCGCGATACAACACCTCTTCCAGCAGCGGCGCGACCAGGACGACCTGTATCGACATGACCACAAGCCACGGTCCCGCCGGGCTCTCGGCGAGCTGTGCGAGCGTGTTGTGTGCGATGACGTCCACCGGCCCATCCTGGATCAGCCGGGCGAGGTACGACGTCACCATCGACGTACCGGCGACGATCGGCCAGACGATGAGCATGGCCACGAGCCCCGTCGCGGCGGCGCCTCGGGCCGTCGGGCGGGCCCGCCCCGAACCGGTCCGGCACAGCCAGAGATAGATCACCACTGCCACGGCCTGCCCGACGGCGTGGCCCATCAGGATCCGTGCGTGATCGGCCAGCGGCAGGTCGGTCACCGCGCCGGCCCACTCGTCACCGAGAACCACCCGCTGCGCAATGGTCACGCCGAGCGAGCCAAGCACGAACATCCCGATGAACAGCCCCAGCCCCAGCGCCGGCGAGACCGGGCGCACCCAGGCCGCGCCGGCCAGCCGGTACCAGCGACGCCAGACGACCAGGCCGATCGCCAGTATCGCCGCGGCGGCCGTGATCAGGGGGAACAGGCCCGGCCGCGGCGCCGCGGCCTGCGTCGCAGCCACCGGCGCGGCGGCCGTCGCCGCTCCGCACAGAACCGCCGCGAGTAGGATACCGCCACCGCCCATGACCTCGATCCTGGACAAGATCGTCGCCCGCAAACGCGTCGAGGTCGAGAAGGCCAAGGCGGTGACGTCCCTGGACCTGATCAAGGAGCGTGTCGCCGAATCGAGGCGACCGCGGAACTTCTTCGCGGCGGTGGTCTCCGAGGGCCCACGCCGCCAGACACGCGTAATTGCCGAGGTGAAGCGCCGCAGCCCCTCGGCCGGCACGATCAGCAACGATTTCGATCCGGTTCGCATCGCCAGAAGTTATCACGAGGCGGGCGCGGCCGCGATCTCGTGCCTCACCGACGAGCAGGATTTCGGGGGGCACCTCGGCTACATCGCACGGATTCGCGATGCCGTGCCGCTGCCGGTGCTGAGAAAAGACTTTATTGTCGACCAGTACCAGGTCTGGGAATCGCGGGCGGCGGGCGCCGACGCCATCCTGCTCATCGCCGACGTGCTCGAGGAGGGGCGGATCCTCGACATGATGATCCTCGCCCGCGAACTGAACATGACCACCCTCGTGGAAGCCCACGACCCCGAACGGCTGTTGACGATCCGGAACCACATCGGCTTCCCGCATGCGGGCTACTCGCTGCTGGGGATCAACAACCGCAACCTCCAGACGATGGAGACCGATCTCTCGCACACCTTCCGCATGCTGGAGTTCGTCAAGGACCGGAAGGTGGTCGTGTGCGAATCGGGGATCACCTCCCCCAGCGACCTGGCCCGTCTGCGTCAACGCGGCGTCAATATAGTCCTCGTCGGCGAACACCTCCTGCGGCAGGCGGACCCCGGCCAGGCGCTGCGCGAGCTGCTCGGCGACCGCCCCACCGCCGATGGCTGAACCGGTGCCCTGCGACCTGGTCATCCCAGCGTTCAACGAAGCCCCGAACGTCGAGGCGTTGTTCGACGCGCTGCGACCGCTGCGCGGCGAAGTGCTCCGCCATATCGTTCTCGCCGACAACGGCTCGACCGACGGGACGCCGGAGGCCGCGGCCCGCTTGGGCGCCGTCGTCGTGCACGAACCGAGACGCGGCTACGGCGCCGCATGCCTCAAGGCGCTCGACTGGATCGGCGCGCTCGACGAGCCGCCGGAAATCGTCGCCTTCCTCGATGCCGACCTGTCCGACGACCCCGCGGCCCTGCCGAGCGTGATCGCGCCGATCCGGCTGGGCCGCGCGGACCTGGTGATCGGCTCACGCGTGAAGCTCGCCGACCCCGGCGCGCTCAACCTCGTGCAGCGGTTCGGCAACGCTCTGGCGTGCCGGCTCATGCACCTGACCACCGGCCGGCGCTACCACGACCTGGGCCCGATGCGGGCGGTGCGATTCCAAACACTGCGGCGGCTGGAGATGACCGACCGGACCTGGGGCTGGACGGTCGAGATGCAGGCCAAGGCCGCGTTGGCGGGCGTCGCGACGCTGGAAGTCGACGTGCCGTACCGCCGCCGCGCCGGTGGCCGCTCGAAGATCTCCGGCACGGTGCGCGGCGTCGTCACCGCGGGCACGAAGATCATCGTGACGATCTTCGCGGTCCGCTTGAAACACGGTCGGCCCTAGGGTCTTCGCGGCAGGGGCAGCTTGTCTGCCCCTGTGCTTCGTGAGTCGATGCGCGATCGCAGGGGCGGGCAAGCCGCCCCTGGCACACAGAACTGCGCTAGTCGAGGGTGTCAACCCGGTCGGACTGCTTACGCCTGTACGCCAGCAACCGCTCGCGCACGCCGGTATCGGACAGGGCCAGGATCGCCGCGGCGAACAGCCCCGCGTTGATCGCGCCGGCCTTCCCGACCGCCAGCGTCCCCACCGGGATCCCCTTGGGCATCTGCACCATCGACAGCAGCGAGTCGAGCCCGTCCAGCGACCAGCCCTGCATCGGGCAACCCAGCACGGGCAAGTGCGTCTGGGCCGCGACGACACCCGCCAGATGAGCGGCGCCGCCCGCGGCGCAGATGAAGATCTTGACGCCGCGCTCGTCAGCCGAACTGCAGTACGTCGTGAGCCTCTCCGGCGCGCGGTGTGCACTGATCGCGTTGCACTCGTGGGCGATATCGAGTGCGTCCAGCGTCTCGGCGGTCGCCTTCATCGTCGGCCAGTCCGAACTGCTGCCCATGAGCACGCCGACCTGCGCGCCCTCGACGATCGTGAACTGTGCGGCCATGAACAACTCCTGAACGATCCGTGATACGCCAAGCCGGGAGGGGGGATGTTACACTTCCCGGACCACCCATGGCGAATGAACGCGAACATCCCGCCGTCGGCATCGTCGGCGCCACCGGACTGGTCGGCCGCGAGCTGCTGGCGATCCTGCCCGGCAGCCCGCTGGGCCGTGGCGCGCCGCGGCTGTTCGCCAGCACCCGGTCGGCAGGTTCGACACTGCCGTGGCGCGGTGGCTCGATCCCGGTCGAGGCGGCGGGCCCCGACGTCTTCGGCGGCATCGACGTCGCGTTCTTCTGCGCCGGCGGCGACGTGAGCCGGCAACTCGCCCCGGCGGCCGTCAAGGCGGGCGCCGTGGTCATCGACAACACCAGCGCCTTCCGCATGGACTCCGGCGTGCCGCTGATCGTGCCCGAGATCAACGGCGACGTCCTGGACGCGTCGGCCCTGCCCGGGATCCCCGGGATCATCGCCAACCCCAACTGCTCGACGATCATCGCCCTGATGGCCGTCACGCCGCTGCACCGCGCCGCCGGGATCAAACGCATGGTGATCGCCACCTACCAGGCGGCATCGGGGGCCGGCGCCGCCTTCGCCCGCGAGCTCGAACAACAGGCCGAGGACCACGTCGCCGGGCGCCCCTACACGACCGAGACGATCGGCCGTCAATACCTCTTCAACCTCTTCAGCCACGATTCGCCGATCGGCCCCGATGGCTACAACCAGGAAGAGCGCAAGCTCGTCCGCGAGACGCACAAGATCTGGGACGACGCGACCCCGGCCATCACCGCCACCTGCGTCCGGGTACCGGTCCTGCGGGCCCACTCCGAAGCGATCAACCTGACCTTCAACGAACCGTTGACCGAGGACGCGGCCCTGAAGCTGCTCGCCGCGGCGCCCGGCGTCCGGATCGTCGACGACCGAGACGCCAACCGGTTCCCGGAGCCCGCCGACGCCACCGGGCTCGACGAGGTCCTCGTCGGCCGGATCCGCGCCGACCGCAGTCAGCCACCGGGCATGGGCCTCGACCTGTTCGTCTGCGGCGATCAGCTACGCAAAGGCGCGGCGTTGAACGCCGTCCAGATCGCCGAGCGGGTCTTCGCGATGGCGACCACGGCCGCCCGTACGGCGGGCCACTAGCCCGGAAGTGCCATGCTTCTCCCCCGCCGGAGGCGGGGGAGAAGCATGTCTTCTGAGCGAGCGGAAGACATGCCTCTCCCGGCCCTTCGGACCGGGAGAGGCATGGCACGACACCGCACGGTTCTTACGAAAGCCGTCCGACGTCCGCGACGGCGCCGAGCGCTTCGATCGCCCGCACTGAATCGGTCGCCTTCACGAGCAGAATGTCCGTGTCGTAGGTCGAAACGGCGAAGACCGACACGCCGGCGGCCGCCAGTGCGCCGGTCAGTCGCGACAGGACCCCGACGAGCCCGAAGTCCAGCGTGCCGACGACGCGCACGGCAACCCA
>SMVB01412202.1_pt1 | contig 11056 bp, 11 predicted proteins | sample 2456461 | NCBI WGS metagenome assembly SMVB01 (sample SAMN11095934, study PRJNA526329) | marine sediment metagenome | biome: Marine sediment; feature: Surficial sediment; material: Deep marine sediment; isolation source: Hadal surficial sediment | place: Pacific Ocean | collected 2014-05 | depth...
CTTTTGGTGACGACGGAATAACGGCCACCTGTAGATGCCATGGTCCCGGTAAGGGGTCCTGTTACCATGATCAATTTGTTATCGGGGCCAAGCGCATCACACATGGGATCAATTTCTTCGACCAGGTATTTGGTTGCCAGACCACGCTGCCCCAGATAATCATTGGCCCACTCCATATTAAGTGGTTCATTGGTAATTGAACCATCTGTTAAATTCACGCGTAAAACATTTCTAGTCCAGGCCATTTTTCATCCTCCTACGCTTGTGCAGCATCTTGTGGGAGATTTTGTGCTGCATGCGCGCGCATACGTTCTAAACCGGTATGATCTGCATCAACGTAAGTAATTGCGTCGGTTGGGCAAACACTGGCACATTGGGGATCGCCACCGCACAAATCACATTTTATAACCACCTTGGTGTCATGATCGTAATTCACGGTGCCGAAGGGGCAGGCGACTGTGCAGACCTTACATCCCACACAAATGTCTTCGAGGATCTCTTTTGCCCCTGTGGCTTCATTGACAACAATGGCCTCGACGGGACAGGCATGCATACACCAGGCTTCTTCGCATTGCGTACAGGTGTAGGGAACAAATCGCCCCTCCTCATGGAAAGTGAATACTTTAATTCTGGATTTTGCCGGGTTGAATAAGCCAGTGGCTTCATAGGAACAGGCCATTTCACATTGTAAACAACCAGTACATTTTTCTGGCTCTATCTGTAGAGATTTAAGCATACGATCCATCCCCTCCCGGTAATTCAAACATGGTGCTTAAACATTTTGAGGGCAGGCGACATTGCGATATCTGACCAACCTTTAAACGGTTTAAAACCTGTAAAAAACTTTATCAAGTGCGATGTGTTTAATGATCAGATTATAGACACAATATTTAAGGAAAACAGCAATATATTCAGTGCATTATCATAAGCATGAAGTGATAGTAAATAATAAACAATAAAATGTTGCAAAATGCCACACAGCTTTTCAGATTAATAGAATCATAGAAAAAATATACAGTATCTAATAGTGTTTTTTTAATTGTCGATTGTCCTCAATCTTAGGAGTAATATTGCAAAAATGACAAGCTTAGAAGCAGCAATGAGTGTTATTCCAAGTGATGTTTCCGCATCATTAAATGCGGTTGCGAATGAATGGGAATCTTTCGTTGATACCGGAAAGCTTAGTGGTAAAAATCTGCGTCCCGTTATTGCAGATAGCTGGCTACGTTGTCGTGAACTCTCCATTAGTCCTCATGAAGAACGCGCCCGCTCGGTTATTTCTGCAGAAGAAATAGAAGCAAAATTACATCATGAAAACCTGGGCTTATCTGGAAAACATGTCCTCGATCGGATGGCACAAACAGTTGAAGGAACAGGACACACCATCGTCCTGGCAGATAACTCGGGGAGTATTTTGTATTCAGTAGGCCATCGGAAAGTTCAGGATCATCTTGAAAAAATTAATTTCAGGCCTGGTGGTGGCTGGAATGAAAACATGGTTGGTCCTAATGGTATAGGTACGACATTGGCTCTTGGTCGCCCTGAATTCGTCATGGGTTCAGAGCATTTCTGCCAGGGTTGGCAACCCTGGGTCTGTTATGGCGCACCTATTTATAGCCCAAGTAATCACTCAGTTCTGGGATGTATTGATATTACCGGCCCGGCAGACAAAGTCTGTGTTGAGGCCATGGCGCTGGCAATATCTATCACTCAGTCAATCGAGGCTGAATTATCAGCCATGCAACTAAAAACTCGCGAAATCTTAAGGTCTGCCTATAGCGAAGTTAGAATGAAATGGCCTAATGATGCATCACTTGTGCTCGATGAAAACGGACATATTGTTGATATCAATTCATATGCCTGTGATCTGTTGAATATCTCTTCACCGACCTTATTGAAGATCCCATTCACGCTAAGCTTTCCAGAGCTCTGGCTTGAGGTGCAAACCTGTCTCCGCAAGGGACTCGAAAAAGAGTGCGAAATAAGACTAAAAAACAAATTCATGGATTATTCCATATCTTGTCTGATGAAACCTGTGGGGATGGATGGTAAATATCCCGGTTGCGCTATTGTCTTTACCAGTGGCAAATATGCTAATAACACACCTGCCAGTCTTCGCTACAATGAGGACGAACTGATAAGAAAGACACTGATTCAAACTGGCGGCAATATCAGCAAGGCAGCAAAGATTCTAAACATTGACCGTACAACCATCTATCGCCGCCGCAAGCACTGGCAATCATCTCACTGACTCCTTACTATACTTCATTAAAACTTAACGACTTCTATTTAAGTTAAAGATAATTCCATACAATAAAAAAGGGCAATAATCCTATCCTCTCTGGATTGAATTTACGTTACAGTGTGATGTCACACAGTGTATGGTTAGTAAGTTGTGCTGTTTCAATCCATGGCTGATGCTAGCTTAACTGCTGGTCACGCCAGCGCCGAATTAACCTAAAATATTTATTAACTAACAGTCGTAACAAAATGAAACAATTGAGATAATTACCTTATGTTAAAGAAAAACATTAATGTGCTACTGTTTAGCCTGAATATCTTGTTTTTTGCCCCTTTCTGTATTTCTGCCGAATCAATTGAAATCAATTTCGCCTACGTTGGCGAGCAAGATGACAGTGGCCTCCTTGGTGTCCAGCAGGGACTTAAGGAAGCAAATATCCAGGGTCAATTCCTTGGGCAAAACTATAATTTAGATGTCATCTCTCCAGCTAATGCACTCATTCACAACTACAGCAAATATATTGCAGTGTTAACGGCTGTTGATTTAAAAATATTCAACCGCATGAGTGAACAACTGCCAGACATGGCTGTCTTCAACCTAAGCCTTGATGATGACCAACTTAGAACTGCCTGTTTACCTAATGCTCTACATATAATACCCAGCGCTAGCATGAAGGCAGATGCGATTGAACAATGGCAACAAAAAAAACCAGATTCAAATGTAATAGCGCAAGCATGGCATGGAGATTTTGTGAAGTTTGCTGCAAGAGATCTTAATAAACGATTCAAGAAAGAACAGAACATAACGATGGACGACCATGCATGGGCCGGATGGGCTGCCGTAAAAATGACTTCTGACTCGGTAGCCAGAACAAATATTAGTGATCCAACTAATATGCTTGTTCATTTAAAAACAAATCTTTCTTTTGATGGTCAGAAAGGTAGCGACATGAATTTTCGAGACACGGGCCAATTAAGACAACTTATCCTATTGGTTGAAGATGACAAAATCGTCGGCGAGGCACCCGTCCGTGGGGTTGCCAAGCCCCCTACCCTGGATAGTCTGGGGCTTTTAAACTGCGAAAAGTAACAATTGATAACAAATATTCTAGGAGAACATTGATGAAACATTATTTTCTGGCCAGAAAAATATCATGGGTGATGTCGTGGGCATTCCTGTGTGCTTTTACATCGCAAGTGGTATATGCAGAACCAACAGGTAGAATTTTTATCACTAATGAAAAAAGTAATACAGTCAGTGTTATTAACGGTAAAACGCTTGAGGTTGAAAGTGAAATCGCAATCGGTGAACGACCTCGTGGTATTGGCATTTCACCGGATGGCGCAGAAATCTATGTCGCCGTTAGTGAAGAGAACCTTATTGCCATATTCGATCCAAAGACACTTGAGATTCTGCGTAAATTCAAGTCTGGTTCTGATCCGGAAACATTCGCGGTTCATCCCAATGGTAATATCTACATTTCCAATGAAGATGATGCAAAGGCAACTGTCTACAACCCCAAGACTGGTGAATTAGTCGCTGAAATCCAGGTCGGTCTTGAGCCGGAGGGTGTCGCCATCTCGCCTGATGGTAGTAAAGTCATTATCACCAGCGAATCTACCAACATGCTACATGTGATTACGGTACCGGGAAATACAATCACCGATAATATTCTGGTGGGATCACGACCACGTGCCGCAGTCTTTACAAAGAATAGTAAAGTTGCCTATGCCACCGCTGAGATTACCGGTGAAATTGTCAAGATTGACATGGAAAATGCGAAGATTCTGAAACGTGTGCAGTTGGAAGATCCCAAGAGCAAACCTAAGGATATCATATTAAGCAAAGACGAAAAGCACCTTTACGTTGCTGGAGGTCGCTCAAATAGTGTTTGGTTAATGGATGCGGATACACTTGAAGTAATCAAAGGCATTCCTGTAGGTAAACGTGTTTGGGGTTTGGCAATCACAAAAGATGGTGGTCGTGTATTCACTACCGATGGGGTCAGTGGCACCGTGTCAGTGATTGATACTTCCAGTAACGAGGTGATCAAAACAATTACTGTCGGCAAATTCCCCTGGGGTGTCGTAATTGATGACTGACTGGTTGGTCAATATTGGTTCTTCTGGTTTAAATGAACCAGCTTTAACCAGAATTATAACCAATTGTTAGAACCATTTTTTACCACGTAAATGTAAACCATTGTATTTTATAGATATTTAATTATATCTATAACTGGCACAGTATCTGCATCACTAATGGCGAGCTTTAAGTTGAATTAACGTTAACCAACAAGAGGATTATTATCATGAAATGGGATACACCAGAATACAGCGACATTCGTTTCGGTTTTGAAGTAACAATGTACATCAACAACAAATAATTTTAATTATTAAGTTGTAAAAAAGGAACCTTAAGGTTCCTTTTTTTATGCACAGGATGTACGGTCAGGATTTTTGTACCCCAAGGGCAGGCTTCGCGCTTCCTGACAAATCCTAAGTACCTGTATCCATGCAGGCAATGCTGTAGACGCATGATTGCGTAAGAGCGGCGATGTCTAGGAAAATAGGAAGACTAGAGTCGAAGGACGTGCGAGAACGGCGTCATAAATTTAATATTATTCGACTGCTCATCAAGCTTCTATAATCTTATAACGTATCGCCATGCGTGCAATTTCAGCAACAGTCGACACATTAAGTTTAGATTTAATTTGCGTGCTGTAATTTGCAACTGTTTTATAACTTAATGAAAGCCGCTTTGAAATTTCGCTGGTATTCAATCCTTCAGCTAGTAGACAAAATATTTCGAATTCCCGAGTTGATAAATCAGAAAATGGTGTGTCCTCACCTTTTGTTTTTTTGAAGGCCAGTTGTTGAGCTATCTCTGAATCAATATGCGATTTCCCGGCAGCTAATTCTCTAATCGCATCAATCAATACTTCAGGTGCACTGCTCTTGGTAATATAACCACGTGCCCCTGCCTGCAAGGCTTGCTCAACAAAGATAGTACTTTCATGCATGCTAAACACCAGAACTTTGGCATCCGCGTCTCTGGCTACAATCCTTCGAATTGCCTCCAGCCCCCCTATACCTGGCATAGAGAGATCCATCACTACAACATCAGGGTTTTTATCCACATAATGCTTACATGCCTGTTCTCCTGATTCTGCCTCGGAGACAACTTCTATATCATCTGTGTTTTGCAACAACATTTGATAGCCAGCACGAACAACGGCATGATCATCAACAAGCAACACTCTGATTTTATTTAATGTTGTTGAAGGTATGCTTACCATATATTTTTCCTGTAGTTTCTACTTTACCACCCACTAGAGACACACCATAATTTCAACACCTTCATTGATAGCTGATTTAATTGCAAAAGAACCTTTTAAAACATCTACGCGCTCACGCATACCCAATAATCCAAGACCTCGGTGATTTGTTTCATCAAATCCAACGCCATTATCACTAATCAGCAGCTTTACCCCTATGCTGCATGCCGGATCATTTTCTACTCGGTTTAAACAAACTGTAACATCCGTAGCTCGAGCATGTTTAACAATATTTGTGAGACTTTCCTGAATGACCCTGTAAATACTGATATTTACTTCTTCTCCAAGTTCATCAAATTTACCTTTAAATTCAAAGCGACAAAACACCTCTTCATGTCTTGAATTCCAGTCATCAATCATGTCCTGCAGTGCTGAGATCAGTCCAAACTCATCAAGTATTGCTGGTCGCAACTGCCTCATCATTCTACGCGCCACTTCATACATTCGGTCAGAAAACACTCCAATGGTCCTGACACTATTTTTGAGCATTTCATTATCCTGGTGTTTCATCTGCTCTATCGATGCAATCACTGCTTTTATCGCCGTAATTGATTGGCCGAATTCATCATGTAGTTCTTGCGCCAGGCTCCTTCTCTCGTCTTCCTGAATCGCCAGGGATTTTTGTGTTAATAATCTGTTCTCATCTCTACTTGTTTGTAAAACTTCTGCCATGTTATTAAATTTTTCAGATATTCTGGAGAATTCAGGAAATTTATATTTAGGTAAGCGGCGTTGATATTCGCCTTGCTCAATCCCGTCCAGGCCTTTCAGTATTGACTCAATAGGAGCAAGACCACGACCTAAACTGATATAAACCAGAATATTTGCCAGCACAGCAAATAAAATCAGCAGTCCAAGAACACCCTTGGCTTCATTCCAAACCTCAGTAATCTCGTCTGAGGGATTAGCCCTGATGAATATCTCTGTATAAGCTGTTATCGATTCCCTGAATACACGTCTGTATTCCACGGCCTGTGGTTTCACCATTCGTACAAACCATTCAGGAGCTTGCGCATTGATTGCTGGAATGATTCTGACCGGCACCATACTACCAACGTTTTCGGTTCGATATATTTCAATTTCCAGATGGCGTGTACTTTCCAGATTGGCAATATTTTCCAGCACGCTTTGCTGGAATTCAGAAGTACTGCTAGCAGTATTATTCATCAGAGCGATTTCAATTAACTGCAAAGTTAGTTTGGAAACAGACTGCATTTCCTCTTTCACAGCCGTCCGAGCATTGTTTATCACGTAAAAACTACCTGCGATTAGAATTAACGCAAATAACAAGGTTATTAATATATTTAATCGAAAGCGCAGACTCATTGTCCATATCTCATGATTAGTTAGTGCTCAGGTTTTGTGTAATTTAAAAACATGTTTATGCCTGGACTCTACGTCATTAAATATTATAGAAACATATTTAAACTAATAATTTAGATTGCATAATATACATCAGTGCAGATATGATCTTCCAATTATTAACGATTAAGAAGGCTTAGGATATTTTCCTTATAAAACACATGAAATTTGCCCAGCTGTCATTTTTTCTGTGGTATTTTCATCGAGCATTTGTTTTGCTGAAAATAAACTACAAACTGCCGTTGAAGAAACGCTTAAAATTCACGAACAAGCCAAGCAGTTACAACGGAATATAGATGAGTATGCCAACGATACCAAAGACTATTGCATCAATATCGGGTCACGCTGCGCAAGATAGATAGTTTAAAAACCTACAATGACCAACTAGAAAGATTAACAGCGAAGCAGCTGGAAACCACTGAGTCACTTTCTGATCAAATAAACAGCATTGCCGAAACTCAGCAGAACATTGTGCCTTTTCTACTACGTATGATTAAAGTCCTGTGACCTGCCCCCAGTAACTAGTCCACCTGTTAAGTTAGACATCATCCAGTTAGCACAAACATATCTTTATCTACAACTGCCACTCAAGGCTGCAATAATTCTAAATTCAGAACTTGATAATGGAAAAATTGATTCTTCAAAGGCCAATATAGAATTACTTTCCAATAGTTGGTTACTCGCCCATGATGAAGAACAAGCGGCATTAATACTGGAACGCTATGTCTCAAAAATTTAATGATGCTTCCTTATATTACAAACTTGGGCATATCTATATTGAGCTCGAAAACTGGAGTAAGGCCAAAAGTGTGCTAGAAATTGTCGTCACTGATAGAAAATTTGAAAACCATAACTTACAGGCAACAGCCTGGCTGTTGCTTGGTATCTCTTCATACCACGAAAAAGACACACATCGTTCAACACAGGCCCTGAATAAGGCGCTTAATTTCAAAGAGACCAAAGACCATGCGAAGTGGTGGTTAAATCAAATAGAAGAAGAATCATCAAAAGATCCAGCTAGTGGTGCCTAGAAACGAAATACTCTGATTATTCCAACGGCTCCAGTGCTGTGATTAAATCCTTTGCTGATGAATACCTGTCATCCGGATTCTTTGCTAACAATTTATCAATTATTCCCTGAAATCTATCTAGCTCCTGAGGTAATCTTGGAACATCATCATGCACGTGTTTATAAATCAATGCAGCTGGACTAGGTGCTGTAAACGGTTTTTCCCTGGTCAATAATTCAAAAAGCATAATGCCGGCACTATATAGATCTGTTCGACTATCAATGGTTAATCCTTCTCCCTGTTCCGGACTCATGTAGTGAGGCGTTCCAATTATTTGCCCCAAGGTTGTTAAATTGCTAGTAGAATTTAATTTCTTTGAAATACCGAAATCGGCCAGAGCCAAACTATCATCACCACGAAACATGATATTGGCAGGTTTCAAGTCCCTGTGTACGACTCCAATTTTATGGATCTCATTAAGCGCATAGGCAATGTGAATCATGTATGTAGTAACCAGTTCAGGAGGAAGATTCATTTCCATTCGTTGCTTTAGATCACCACGAGAGAAAAATTCCATGGCAATAAAACCATAATCCTCGGTTAAACCGTGTTCAAATATTTTGACAACAAAAGGTGTATCCAGCTCTGAAATTAATTCTGCTTCAAGAACAAAACGTCCAATTGATGCATGCCCAGGGGCATTCTTAATATCAAGTATTTTTAGCACAAGTGATTGACTATCTCCTTCACGCTCAGCGAGATATACCTTTGACATGGCTCCTTGTCCTATCTTTCGAACAATCTTATATCCACTTGCCAGTCCTTTATCTGGCAGCTCCTCTTTTTCCTCTTTGTGAATTTTTTCGACAATATGTTCCGCGTTACTGGCCTCTAATTCTTCTTGAGCTTTGACCTCTGGCGTATACTCAATGGCCTCTTTAATTACCTCAGCCAGCCGTTTAGGCGTAATATCTACTTTATTAATATAATCAGCAGCACCCAGTTTCATTGCCTTTACTGCAATATATTCATCACCTTCTGCCGTCAGAATGATGGTCGGTGGAAAACCTTTCTTCTGTCTAAATTCTTTCAACCAGTCAAAACCGTCTTCCCCACCGCCCAGGTTATAATCAAGCAACACAACATCATAATCTGACCACGAATAATCATCGGCAGGTTTACCAAGTTCTTCCACGGCATATTCAATGGGCTCTGCATCTTCAAGTGCCTTGGCAAGGTACAAACGTACTAAAGCGCGGAAATCTTTAGAATCATCAATGACAAGTATTTTCATAGCTCAAATATAATCTTATTATATTATTAAGAATAATGTGATATTAGTCACAAATCAGAAAGGCCTTTTGAATGGATCGCTTGAAAGATCAGGTATCACCTGTTCAGAATCGCTGCTTATCTCGCGAATTAACCACTCAAGCCTGTCATTACCCCAGTAAGCAGAATCTTTATAGACAAAATAGGGAACACCAAATACACCATCTTCCTTTGCACCAGCCAACCCTTGCAGTAATGTCCTTTTGTATTCTTGCTTGCTTTGAGCATCAATCAATGCATCAGCTTCAAGACCACTTACCGTTGCTACATCACGTAAAATTTGTTCGTCACCTATATCTTTACCTTCTAAAAACCTTGCGTTATATAAAGCAAGACAAAAAGGTAGTCCTTTACCCTGTTCCTGAGCATATATATACGCGATATGAACTGCCAACCAGTCAGTATCAAAAGGCTTTGGCCACTTGATACTAAGGCCATATGCAGATGACACTCTATTTATATCTTTGACGATATATTTTACCTTGTTTTGATCGGATAGCATGACATCCTCTTTATCCTTTGCAGGAAAGACTGGAATCATCTGTATATCAACAGGCAATTCCTCCTGAATTAAATTGATTCGATACAATGCTAACCATGAGTAGGGACTACGCAAGCTAAAATAAAACTGTAATTTATCAGTCATAAAATCAGGCCTGTATTCGTTCTTTCTTAAACTGCCCGAACTTCAACATCACAATCGGCATAATCAACAGATTAAGGATCGTTGATGAAGCCATACCACCAATAATAATACTTGCTATCGGCCCCATGATTTCCCAGCTGGCGTTATCACTATCAAAGGCAATGGGTAACATTGCTAAAGCTGTCACCAGTGCCGTCATCAAGATTGAAGGAAGTCGCTCATACGCACCTTTAATTGCGGTATCCATGTTCCACGGTAAATTATCGACAGCTACAAGATATTGATAATGAGATACCAGTATAATTAAATTTTTTACAGTAATACAAAATAAAGCCACAAAACCAACCATAGATCCCACTGATATTAATTCCCCTGTTAACACAACAGCAAGGACACCACCAACCAGTGCAAATGGAATATTCAGCAACATAAGAACCATATTTCTAAAATTGCCGATAGCGATATAGATAAGCAGAAACACACCAATTCCGGATAATAGTGAGTACAGTATTAAATCTTCTTGCGCCTGAGCCCGTTCAAACAATGCGCCTGATACTCAAACATATCATGTTTGATATCATATCTTTCATGTTAAGCCATATTCCGTATAGTCAGTTGCGAGATATCCCCAATATCCGGCAGTGCCTTATCATCAGATAATAATAATTCATGCGAAGACATTTTTTCAGGTAACAATCCAGTCAAGGCTAATAATTCTTGATAATAATCCGAGATCACTACTTGATGATGACTAACTTTCTAATTTTAACCGCTGCACTTCCAAACGCGTGTTACTCACTTCAAAATAACTTGATCCCCCAAGCTCATATTGTCTTTGAAGTATAATATGACTGTCTTCAAGTAATTTTGACTCATCACTAATAAAATCAATCAAGCTTAAGGCTGAGGTATATTTTATCCAGGCTAATTTCAGTGATGATCTTAGATCCCATACTGATTCACTCACCTTAGGAACCTCTGATTAAGTCTGGGTCGAATAGATTGCTGATTATAACATTCTGGTTCAAGGCGTGAAACGCACGTAATAGCAAGGCTATTGCGAAAATTTACAACGCAGAAACAGGATGTTTTAGTCGCAAGATGTCGATTCATGACTTAATCAGAGGTTC
>SMVB01175882.1_pt1 | contig 11051 bp, 10 predicted proteins | sample 2456461 | NCBI WGS metagenome assembly SMVB01 (sample SAMN11095934, study PRJNA526329) | marine sediment metagenome | biome: Marine sediment; feature: Surficial sediment; material: Deep marine sediment; isolation source: Hadal surficial sediment | place: Pacific Ocean | collected 2014-05 | depth...
CTCTGTCAACGGCAAACGCAAACGGAACCATTGGCACATTGGCGACCCTCGACATCAGGACCACGCCTTCTTTAAATTGCCTGTTCGGCCCCGACGGGCCATCTGCAGTCGTGTATATGGAGAGGCCGTGGCGAAATGCTCTCGTCATGTCCCGCAACACCTTTGCGCCACCGCGGTTGGAAGAACCTCGAACGACTGTGCCTCCCAGGTCTTCAACGAATTTCGCAGGGACATCACCATCCACCGATGCAGAGACAACTAAACATGGAATGTAGCCTCCGTTTTTCTGCCAGATATACAACATCCTTCCTGCCAGGATCAGGTGTTGATGCCAAAAGCAGGGTGCATAAGGTGTTTCGCTATAACGGACTCGATCGGCAATATCGGAGCCAATGATTTTTTCTATGCGATAGGTCTTCCATAGAATTTTCAGGAAAACCTTTATCAATGCGAGCCCGATGAAGAAATAAAATCGCCGCGCGAGCGTACGCTTGCGGCTGGAATTGGCTCTGCCACGAGACTCCAGATCGGCCTGTTTCGCTTTCGCGCCCTGTTTAGTCGAATCCACTGATAGCTACACCCTGTTACTGGCACGGGAGTTTGCAGTATCGGTTGCTGGCAGGTCAATGTACCATTGCGAATCCATCTGAATGATCAATTAAAAATGATATTAAAAACAGCTAGATATGTATTTTCAGTCGAGGCCGTGCGATGACTTTTTCGCGCATTGCCGGAACCGGCGGTTACTTGCCGGATCGGGTCATGACCAACAAAGAGATGGAATCAATCGTCGAAACCTCTGACGACTGGATTTACGAGCGCTCGGGAATTCGGCAACGGCATATCGTCGCAGATGGGGAGATGACGAGCGACATGGCTTTGGCTGCCGCTAAAGAGGCGCTCAAGGCGGCGGAGATCGATGCCAGCGAAGTAGACCTGATCGTGGTGGCCACAACGACACCTGACCGTATTTTTCCGAGCGTCGCCTGTATTTTGCAACGGAAGCTTGGCGTCAAGAACTGCCCGGCTTTTGATGTGCATGCCGCATGCTCCGGATTCGTTTTCGCACTTGATATCGTGGACCGCTTCATTCGAACCGGTGGTGCGCGCTGCGCACTTATTGTCGGTGCGGAAATCTATTCGCGAATCATCGATTGGACTGACCGGGGTACCTGCGTGTTGTTTGGTGACGGCGCTGGTGCCGTTGTAATTCATGCATCAGAAGAACCAGGCGTCATCGCTACAGAAGTGAATTCAGATGGAAATTATGAAGACCTTTTGTATGTCACCGGTGGCCCTGCAAGTGGAGTCGAAGCGCTCATCAAGGATGCAGCGTACATAAAAATGAAGGGGCATGAGGTCTTTCGTCAGGCGGTTGGGAAACTGGGATCAATCGCAAAGGATGCGCTTGAGGGCAATGGCTTCGAGCAGAAAGACCTGACCTGGCTTGTGCCGCACCAGGCTAACCTAAGAATAATCAAAGCAACGGCGAAGAAACTGGGGCTGTCCATGGACAAGGTGGTGGTGACTGTCGACAAGCATGCCAACACATCCAGTGCATCTATTCCGCTGGCGCTTGATACTGCAATCAGGGATGGACGAATTCAACGTGGCGACCTGCTTCTATTGGAGGCATTTGGTGCAGGGCTGACCTGGGGTTACGGCTTAATTCGCTACTGAAAAATTGTACAATCCGACTAAAGTTCACATTAACTATCAATTGTAATTCATTGAAATAAAGCGAAAACATCTAATTCCATCATTGCTGATACACTAGGCTCGTCGAAAAAACTGCGCGCCATAGCGCAGCAAATAATAAGTACGAATAGTACGTCTAATAAATCAAACGACATAAGGGGTTGAAAATGGATATTGGAAAGATTATCCGGATAGTGGCGGTGCTTGTTGCCGTGGTTCTGAGTTTTGTCAACATACCGCAAGGAGCCATGATTATTGCTGTTCTTGGCCTGGTTGGCGGTTACTTCATCATCAAGGAAGACGCATCTCGTTTCCTGATCTCTGCGATTGCCCTTGGAGTCTGCAGTGGTGCGCTGGTATCGATTCCTGCCATTGGCGGCTACCTGACCGCGATTCTCGGCAGCCTCAGTGCGCTGTTTTACGCAGCCGCATGCACAGTAATCGTCATGCGCTTGATAGATGGTCTGAAACCTTAGACGGAGCCTGGATCGTCCAAAAGAGCCCGCACAGCGCGGGCTTTTTTGCGTCTGGCCATGTCCGATGCGGTAACAATCGCCTCGGACGCTAACAAAGGTCCAGTTTACATAAAGTCGGATTTCATCGTTTTTGGCTAAAAAAAGTGTGACATGACTCACATTTAGGCTATTTGGCTGTCTCTATACTGCGACAGTATGAACAAATTAAATTACAGCATGGACGCCTTGCAGGACGGGGACGCTCCGCTTTCGGAATCCAGTGTTTCCCTCAATCTCTCGCTGATTCAAAAGCGATGCACCCAGTTAATGGACGAAACAGACGGACTCGAACTGACTCTGGAAGAGCCAGCGGTGAAAGTCGAATCAAACGACCCTTATAACCAGCGTTACTGAACGACTGTCGTCGTTATTCTATGTGGCCTGCCCGTCGCTGCATGCGGCGAATAACTAGCAGCCGCCAAATCCATACCGCAAGTATTAGTCCCGCCGACAAGGGCAGGGCGTTTACGGGCAGTGCGATTACGATAAAGTCATAGAAACCGTGCAGTAACGCAGCAATCGTCACTGCCACTAAAGAGACAAGCACAAGCGGCCTGTCTGCCAGATGCGCGATGCCAATTCTGTATCCCCAGACTGAGGCGAACAATATATGCACCATGGATCCCGCGAAGCCCCTGTATATGGCTTCGCTTTGGGTCAGGAATTCCATGTAATGAAGATTCTCCATCGCTGCGTAGCCCAGTGCGATGAATGACGCGTAAATAATGCCGTCCAGATTTTCGTCAAATGCCTTGAATCGAATCGCGACTACCAGGAAAGGCACGAGCTTGGCCGTTTCCTCAATGCCACCGATGATGAAAACGGAGTAGGCCAATAGATGCCACAAGTTGGTGGCAGCCAGTTCATAGGCATCTTGCCGAAGATTGATTAACTCCAGCGCCACGTAGGCGTACTTGCTTAGAGTCGACGCAGCGATTCCCAGCAAGAAGCAAATGAACAGGTTGAGGATCGGCTCCGGTTGGTGCCGGTCTTTATAGTAGTGGTAGCCCGCCCAGAACAGGACCGGGAGCAGAACCGGGATGATGATTGCCGTAAATTGCATCCACGAATTATATTCGGCAAGTGGGCCAGATTAGCGTCTAGTCAGTCACAGTATTTCTGAATTTACCGCTGAGGAAATCCTTGAGCATCACCCAGTCACCCATGAAGCTCCAAAGGGGGTATTGAAAAGTCGCGGGCCTGTTGTGTTCGAAGACATAATGGCCGGTCCATGCGAACGCGTAGCCTTGAACCAGTCCGGCAAGAATCAACCAATAGTTACCCGAAATAACGGCGTATCCCATGATCACCAGCCCAATGCTGCTGCCGACATAGTGGAGGCCTCGGCAGATCGAGTTGCTGTGCTCACTCAGGTAATAGGGATAGAACTCTTTAAATGACTGAAATCTTTCTGTGTCGGACATGATTGTTTCCTTCTCTCAATGTGATTGAGTCGAGTCGGCCGGCAGCGAGAAAAACTGCAGCTCACCCAGCTCGCCCTGCAAGGTCTCAAGTTCGGTCGTCGATTCCTGTTTAATTTTCTCAACCCATCGATGTGCTTCCGTCAAATAGTGGTCGTACAACTGCTTGCGCAGTGGCAGAGTCAGGACCGCCGGGTCAGAGTCTTCCTTGCGTAATGCAGCGTCAAGCGAGAATGTTTTCAATGCTGCAGTGGCGTGTTTGTGAGTCCAGGTGCCGCTACACAGATCAAAATTGTACTGGCTCAGGAACAGGTGGCCGTACTGCGACAGGAACAACACTGCATCGATGACGTAGTCAGCCTCGGCATCGTCCATGACCCAATGCAGACCAATTCGACACCAGCCAGGTTTCATACCGCAGTAACCTTCGTGAACGACCCCTCGATAGCGCTCGGACGTGTCATTGTCGATGTCGAGCAATCGGTGGCCGTATGGGCCCGCACAGGAACAACCGGCGCGCGATTGAATGCCGAACAGGTCATTCAGCAGGGCGGTTACGAATTTATGATGCAGGTAGCTTCCTGAGGCTGTTCGCAGATTGAATGAGATGATACCGACACGTTGCGCAGGGTCCGGGTTGCCCAGGATCTCGACATTATCGGTTTCGCCCCATTTTTTGAAAGCCCGTGCAGTCAATTCAAGTTCACGCTCATGAATCCGATCGACCCCCACCCGATCCTTTATCTCAAAAACAAGTCCGGCTTTGAGGGTTTGCAACACACCTGGAGTACCTGCTTTCTCTCGCTCCTCAATGCTGCTGATAAAGTCCTGGCCGTCGAGGCCAACATAGTCAACCGTGCCACCGGCGCTGACGCTCGGAGGCAGTTCCCGGTGGTAGATTCGTTCGTTGAAAACGAGTATTCCGCTTGAACCGGGTCCGCCAAGAAATTTGTGAGCTGAAATGAATATGGCATCGATCGATGGATCTTCGTCGCCGACCGGTTCCGGGTTCATGTCGATTTTGACGTACGGAGCACAAGCTGCGTAATCGAAGCACGCAATTGCATCGTGTTTGTGCAACAGGCTTGCGATGGCATGCACATCCGAGCGCAGACCCGTTACATTCGATGCTGCAGAGAACGAACCAATACGGATTCGGTTTTGATATTGCGGCTCTTGCAACAGCTCCTCAAGATGACCGAGATCGATGTTTCCCGTCGCGTCCATTCGAACGACAACCGTTGTAGCAAGCGACTCGCGCCATGAAATTTCGTTTGAATGATGCTCGTAGGGCCCGATAAACACGACCGGCTGTTTTTTATCGAAAAGCTTCTCAAGATCTTCGCAAGATACTGTTGAATCTGGCTCGGCCAGCATGTCGCAAATATTTTTGCGGGTTGCCGGTGGTAAGGCAACCCCCACGATCTGCTGTAGTTTGTCGATCGCGCCAGTGGCACCTGTACCGGATGCAATGATGCGGCCTGTTGGGCCGGCATTAACCGAGGACTTTATGCAGGCCTCCGCCTCGTGCAACAACTGGCTCATGCTGCGGCCAGTGATGTCATCCTCTGTATGCGTGTTTGCATAGATTCGTTGCAGGCTTTGTAAATACGACTCGACGAATCTCAGGCAGCGTCCGGATGCCGTGTAGTCGCAATAGGACATCAGGCGTTCACCAAACGGTGTTTCAAACGTTGAATCGACGCCGACGATTTGTGCACGAAGATAGGCCATGTCCAGGGGTTTATTGCTCATGTGCAGCTTCGATTCCTTGTGGGTATATTTGTGGCCAATTGTAACGGCTAACTTGGATTACGGCTATGTGGCTTGCTGCTCTTCTGAAAGGGCCTGCAAGCCTTCTTCAACGCTGATTACCGGTTCATAGTTCATGGCTGTTCGCGCTTTCTCGTCCGTCATTGTACCTTCGCGGCTCATGATATACGCGGCAAAACGAGTGATTGGTGGTGTCGATCTGGCCCGTGCCAGGCGCCAAAGCGGCTCCAGGATGTTCGCCATTGCACGAACAATCCAGCCAGGAACAGAACGCTCACCAAGATCGGTTCCCGCTGTTCGTGCATACGCGGCCATGAAGTCGTGGAATGTTACGGCTGCGCCATCAAGAATGAAGTAGGTTTCGCCAGCTCCACCTTTGGTGAGCGCCAGCTCGATGGCATGGACCAGGTTGTGAATGTGTGTCGTCGAGGTTTTGATCTTGCCGCCATCAACCCACGCGAATTTGTTCGCAGCGGCCATCTTCAGGATGACCGGCAACACGGTTTGGTCGCCGGGGCCCCAGATCAATCGCGGTCGCAGGATAATCGTTGAAAATCCGCTATCGGGATCATTTGCTTCATTTACTGCGATCTCTGCAAGTGCTTTCGTTTTCGAGTAGGGGAATGGAGAGTGCGTCGCCAAAGCAGTGGTCTCGTCGACATTACGCATGTGCTGACCGTAGAACAACGAAGCTTCCGTGCTGATGTGAATGAAGCGATTAACACCGGCTTCTTTCGCGACATCCAGAAGTTGCTTTGTGCCCTGAACGTTCATGCGTTCATAGGTGGAGTAGGGGCCCCATTCCTCCACGTAGGCGGCGCAATGGATGATGGCGTCGCATCCAGCTAGTTGCTCGACAGTAACGCCGCCAAGAGACGAGCGAACGGATTCAATGTCAAGCGCGCGTATTTTCTCGTCGCTCGTCTCGGAACGCGACATCGCGATGATCTGATGATCATTCTTGAGTTTGCTTACAGCGGCACCGCCGACGAAGCCGGATGCGCCGGTTACGAAAATCTTCACAATGATGAATCCTGCCTGGCGAAGTGTGTCTGGTCAGAGAAGCAAGCCTATGCTGCCGGCCACAACCAGGCGAATGAACCTGCGATTACCAGACCGTAGATCAGCCCATCTAATAAGTATTTGGCAGTGGTCGGCCAGGGGTGTCCGTACCAGATACTGAGAGGGATGTTTGCCCAGCCAAAAGCCAGGAATCCGACTGTCGAGACGAATCGAAACACGGCCATGTACTCTGCACCCGGACTCAGCACTAGCGTGGCGGCATACGCGATCAATATGCTGCCGAACAAAAAGAAACTGATCTGCTGGCCCATCAACTTGCCCATCTTCGGCAAGCCACTCGGCATAACCGTTAGCAGCGCGACAGGCCCGGTTTCGAATTTTTGCTTCATATCGGCGTTGTTCATTTCAGCCATGTCGATGCAATAGGGAAGCGCGTGTATGCCGAGTTTGGGTGAGCCGTTTCGTATGGCCGCCATTACCTCGTCTTCGTTGGATAATTTTTGATAGTCAGAATTGTGATATTTGATCGCCATATGGATGAGTCCACTTGCGACCCACGCCAATGCCGTACCGAGAAGGATCGGCATCCATAACTGCAATAAGCTGATTGTCATTGGAATCTCCCGTGTCATTTTTCTTGTTATCCACGACGCCTTGGAGGAGGGTGGATTCAGGATCAAGTATAGCCCCAGCTTGCGCCAATATACTGGTAACGCGACAATTGAGCGCAGTCCAGAGACTATTTCACTTTTCCAATTGGAGATTGCCTGATGGATCGACGCAAATTCCTGAGCGGCGTTTCAGCCGCAGCTTGCGTGAGCGCCGCAGGACCCATTGCGCGCGCTGCGTTCGGCGCAGACGATGTCATGCCGGCCGGAAAAGTCAATCGCGTTGCGGTTATCGGCGCGGGAATTGTAGGTGCATCGATCGCTTACAACCTGTCAAAACGAGGATGCGAAGTTATTCTCCTGGATAAGCAGGGTCCCGCAGCACAGGCCTCCGGCAATTCATTTGCATGGATCAATGCAACTTACTTCGATAAGCCACGAAGTTATTTTACGTTGCGAAGCCATTCGTTGGATGAGTATCACCGACTGGCGCAAGACGTAGATATCCCTATCCACTGGGGTGGCAGCCTTGAGTGGTATGACTCCGCAGAACGTGAAACGGAAGTGTCGGAGGGTGTACGCCGAATCCAGACATACGGCGCAGCAACATGGATGGTGGACACGCAACGAGTGAAGGAACTCGAGCCAAACCTGCATATCGGTAGCGAGCGCAAGGTCGCCTGGTGCTCGCGAGATGGAGCCGTTCATCCAGGTGACACAACCCGTGCTCTGGTTGAACGTATGTTGGAATTCGGAGGCACCGCCGTTTTCCCTGCGACTGTAATGGCCATCAATAAACGTTCGTCGAGCTGGCTTGTGGAGACTGACGTCGAGACTTTCGAAGTCGACCTGGTGGTTGTTGCCGCAGGAATCGGTGCCAATGACATCGCAGCAATGATCGGGCTCGGCACCAAACTGATCAAACGGCCCACACCCGGCGTCATAGTCACAACGAAACCGATGGAGCCACTGATTAATGCGGTTGTCTACACGACCGATACGCACTTTCATCAGCTAAGTGACGGTCGCGTCATCCTTGGCGAGAAGGCCGGTCCACCTGCAGCTGATCGGCATCTGGCATACCTGGCAGGTCATCCCAACGCGTATCCGTCTGCGGACCTGGCGATGGAGCACGCGGCGCGAGTAATTTCTACTGCCGCGAAATATGTTCCGCAATTCGCTGATGTCGAAATTGAAAACGTGGGGGTAGGTTGGCGACCGCTGCCGCTTGACGGGCTGCCGGTTATTGGCCGGCCAAAGTCATTGCCGGGCATCTACCTTGCTTCCATGCACTCGGGTGTGACGCTGGCCCCAATCGTGGGGCATCTGGCGGCGATGGAAATCCTTGATGGTGTGTCGGTCGATTTACTGTCAGATTTCCGGTAGAGCGTTTATGATCGATTTTTCAATTGGAGATACATGGTGCATTTCGTTTTTAGATTAGCGCCGTTGCACATTATTTTGGCGACAATTGCTTTGATCGCCGGTCCCTGTTTCGCCGCTGATACCAGACCCAACATCTTGCTCATCGTTGTCGACGATATGGGCTACTCCGATATCGAGCCTTTCGGCGGAGAGATCGATACGCCGAACATAAGTGCCCTGGCTGAGTCCGGCATGCTGTTTACAGACTTTCACACTGCGCCGACGTGCTCGCCTACTCGCTCGATGTTACTGAGTGGAACAGATAATCACTTGGCCGGCATGGGATCCATGGGTGAAACGCTCACGCCCAATCAAGTGGGGCAACCGGGTTACGAGGGGCACTTAAATGATCGAGTGGTAAGCGTCCCAACGCTGTTGCAAGACGCAGGTTATTACACAGCCATGGCAGGGAAATGGCACCTGGGCGAGGAAATCGAACAAGACCCTTCCCGACGTGGATTCCAGAACGTGTACACAATGCTCACCGGTGGCACCAGTCATTTTGACGATGAATGGATGATGTATGCGAATTACGCGCCGATCTATCGAGAGAATGGCGCTCGGGCGCACGTGCCTGATGGTTTCTATTCATCTGAGTTCTATACGAGCAAGCTGATTGAGTACCTGGACGAACGACCAGCCGACCAGCCATTCTTTGGCTATCTCTCATTTACGGCACCGCACGACCCCCTGCATGCCCCGGATGATTGGGTAGACCGGTACAAGGGAAAATACGACGTTGGATACGATGCAATTCGCGAATCCCGCCTAAAGCGGTTGCAGGAACTTGACTTCATTTCCGTCGATGCCAAGGCGGCCCCACGTCTGGCAGCGATACCTGCGTGGAATGACTTGCCGGACGAGCAAAAGAAGTTTGAAGCGCGAAGGATGGAGGTTTATGCCGCCATGATCGCAAATATTGATCATCAGTTAGGGCGATTGTTTGGGCATCTTAAAGACATCGACGAGTGGGATAATACACTGGTCTTTTTTCTGTCCGACAACGGCGCAAACGGCCTGCAAATGCATCAGTACCCCGACACTAATAAGGCGTGGGTTCAACGAAACTCCGATAATCGATTTGAGAACCTTGGGCGCCAATTTTCGCGAATGGCAGCCGGGCCCGCCTGGGCGCAAGTCAGTATGACGCCATATCGCCTGTTTAAGACAACCATGGCCGAGGGCGGCATTCGATCGCCGCTAATAGTCGCTGGACCGGGTGTTATGAAACCGGGTACGACAAGTGACGCTTTTGTCCACGTGATGGACATAGCCGCGACAATCTTGGACGCCTCTCAGACGACGCACCCTGGCGCCTCCTATAAAGGCCGTGAGGTCGAGCCACTTAGAGGAATGTCGATGGCAAATGTGCTCAGCGGGAATGCAAGCGATGTTCATAAGAACGATTCCGCTGCGAGTTGGGAGATGTTCGGAATGCGTGCCGTTCGACAAGGAGACTACAAGTTGCTTTGGCTGATTGAACCCTTCGGACCCGACCACTGGCAGCTCTTTAACCTTGCAAACGACCCGGGTGAAACGATGGACTTGTCAGCGAAGTTACCTGATCTCCGGAGCGACATGATCGAAATATGGAAAATCTACTCGAAAGATACAGGAGTGATTCTACCGTCAAAAAACATATTTACAGAGTAGACGCACATTGGACAGAATACACACCGTACAATCCCGCGCATGAATCAAATTAAATCATACTTTCTTGTCCTGATCCTCGGCGTTATCCCTAATGCTGTTTCGATAGCAGCAACTTCTGAAAACATAGGTTACGCCGATCTTCTGCAGCTATTTGAAGAGTGGCGCGAATTCGAGTCACCGCCATTGCTCGATGCCGCCCCTGACTACACGCTCGAGACGTTTGCCGCCCGGCGGGGCGATTTTACTGCGCTGCAAGCTCGCCTGAATGCCTTCGATATCACGGCATGGCCGATACCCCAACAAGTGGACTGGCATCTCGTCCGTGCCGAAATGAACGGTTATGACTTCAACGACCGTATCCTGAAACCCTGGGCCCGCGATCCGGCATTTTATGCCTCGATCTGGATGGCACGAAGTGATGTGCCTGCGCACGAGGGCCCTACGCACCATGCTGTGGTAGAGGTCTGGACGTACGATTTTCCGCTCGATTCTGCGACCGAACAGAAGCTCATTGCCGAGCTTGGCGTGATTCCACCCCTGATGCGTCAGGCACGGCGCAATTTGACCGGCAACGCACGCGATCTCTGGATTACCGGAATTCGGGACATCCGAGCGCAGAGCGCGGCTCTCAAATCGCTGCAGGAGATGCTGGGTGACGCACCGAGCTCCGAGGTGCTGGCTGCAATTGCGTCCGCGGTTGAGGCTGGTGATGATCTGGTTGCCTGGCTCGAGTCTGAGGCGGCATCAAAGACGGGTCCATCCGGTATCGGTAAAGAGAATTACACCTGGTATCAGCAGAACGTGCACCTCGTGCCGATGACTTGGGAAGATGAAGTGCGTTTGCTTGAGCGAGAGCTCGCGCGCGCCTGGTCGATGCTGAAGCTTGAAGAGCACCGTAATCGCGATTTGCCGCCATTGGTCGCAGCAAGTAATCC
>SMVB01416302.1_pt1 | contig 11048 bp, 7 predicted proteins | sample 2456461 | NCBI WGS metagenome assembly SMVB01 (sample SAMN11095934, study PRJNA526329) | marine sediment metagenome | biome: Marine sediment; feature: Surficial sediment; material: Deep marine sediment; isolation source: Hadal surficial sediment | place: Pacific Ocean | collected 2014-05 | depth 0-1...
AAAGCGGGGTGGCCGCGAAGGTGAGAGCGGCGCCGAGGGCGATCAAGCGAGCGTTCATGAACGACTCTGGTCCGGGAGAGGATCGGACCGTGGCTCAAACCTCCGTCTGGCACGCAAGCAAGGCCATCGAGCCGATGAGGCGGTTGCCCGACGCGCTCTCGACCGACCTTCGCCTTGCCCACCCGCACGCCACACCGGATGTTGACCTCGGCCTGATCCTCAGCTTCCGAGGTCGGGCCTCATCCCGGCGTGCCCGAGTCCGAGTACTCGACGAGAGGCGCACAGGAGGAGAGCCGATGGGGATTTTGCGCACGGCAGTGTTGGCCGGGCTCGTACTCGGCACGGCCGCAGAGTCGATTCTTGCCCAGGAGATGACACTGGCCCTGACGGGCGATGCGATCATCACGCGTCGCCTCTCGGTCTACGACGAGCCCGACTTCCTCGAGATGATCGAGCTGATCCGTGGCGCCGACGCGGCGTTCACCAACCTGGAGATGCTCTTTCACGACTACGAGCCGTTCCCCTCGCACCAGAGCGGTGGGACGTGGATGCGCGGCGATCCGGAGCTCGTGGACGAGATCGTTTGGGCCGGGTTCGACATGGTATCGCGGGCCAACAACCACACTGGCGATTACGGTGTGGGGGGCATGAGGCTCACGACCAAGTACGTCGAGGAAGCCGGGCTCGTGCACGCGGGCGCGGGGGAGAGCCTCGCGGAGGCACGCGAGGCGCGCTTCCTGGAGACCGCCCGCGGCCGCGTCGCGATCATTTCGATGGCTTCGACGTTCCCCGACCACTCCCGGGCCGGCGAGGCTCGGGGAAGCATGAGCGCTCGACCGGGTCTGAGCCCCCTCCGTTACACGACGACCCGGGTGGCCACCGCGGATCAGATCGATCGCCTAGGGGCGGTCATGGAGGAGATGGGAGTCGGATTCAATCGGACGCCGTCGGGAGCGCGCACGCTTCGAACGTCGTTCGTCGAGGGGAGGGAGCCGGGGGTCATCACCAGGCCGCATCTCGGCGACATGGCGGAGATCGCCGCGGTGGTCAGCAACGCGAGCCGCTTGGCAGATCACGTGCTCGTCACGATCCACGCGCACGAGAGCAAGGGGTCCCGGTCGGTTCCGGCGGACTTCGTGGTCGAGTTTGCCAGGGCCATGATCGACGCGGGTGCGACGATGTTCGTGGGACACGGCCCCCACGTGCTGCGGGGCATCGAGATCTACGAGGGGAAGCCGATCTTCTACTCGCTCGGAGACTTCGTCTTCCAGAACGAGACGCTGCTGCGGCTGCCGGCCGATAACTACGAGCCGTACGATCTCGGTCCCGACAACCACGTCGCCGACTTCAACGCGGCGCGATACCGAGACGAGACGACCGGCTTCCCGGTCAACCGGGAAATCTGGGAATCCGTCATCGCCCTGCCGACGTTCCTCGACGGTGAGCTTACCGCGCTCGCGCTCCATCCGATCACGCTCGGCTTCGGCGAGCCGGCCTGGGTGCGCGGTCGCCCGCAGCTGGCGCGGGGCGAGCTCGGACGGAAGATCCTGAACGATCTCATCGAGCGGTCGGCCCCGTACGGGACGAAGATCGACGTGCGGGATGGGGTGGGGTATGTCAGGGTCAGATAGACTCGGCGATCGGTCGAAATGAGACGCGCGGCATCGACGTCCCTGGTCCTTTTCCTTGCCGCACTCACCGCCTGTGGTGAGCGAGGCGCGCCGGCCGATCAGAACGACTGGCCCGTCTACGGCGGCAACGACGACCACACGCACTACACGACGCTCAGCCAGATCTCGCCGGCCAACGTGGCGCAGCTTCAGGTGGCGTGGACCTTCGACACGGGGGACGCATTCGAGGGTTCGGAAATGCAGACGAACCCGGTCGTGATCGGCGGGATCCTCTACGGGACGACGCCGAAGCTCCAGGTGTTCGCGCTGGATGCCGCGACAGGCGAGCAGCTGTGGCGCTTCGATCCGAACGACGGTGAGCCGCCCGCGTCGCGCTTTCGCCACCGTGGGCTGGTCGTCACCGGTGACAGAATCCTCTTCAACTACCGCAATCGTCTCTATGCCCTCGACCGCGCTTCGGGCGAGCCGATCCCGACGTTCGGAGACGGGGGGTGGGTCGACCTGCGGGCGGGGTTGGGCCGGCCCGTCGACGGGCTTTCCGTGAACGCGAGCTCGCCCGGGGTCGTGTTCGAGGATCTCTTCATCATCGGGAGCACCGTGCCCGAGTCCCTACCGAGCGCCCCCGGCGACATTCGCGCGTACGACATCATGACCGGTTCGCTGCGCTGGAGCTTCCACACGATTCCACACCCCGGGGAGTTCGGGTACGAGACGTGGCCCCCCGGAGCCTGGCAGATCGCCGGCGGCGCGAACGCGTGGAGCGGCGTCACGATCGACCCGGAACTCGGCATGGTGTTCGCGGCCACAGGCTCGGCGTCGTACGACTTCTACGGCGCCAATCGCCTGGGAGACAACCTCTTCGCCAACACCGTGCTCGCGCTGGACGCCCGCACGGGCGAGCGGATCTGGCACTTCCAGGGGCTCCGCCATGACCTTTGGGATCGTGACTTCCCGGCCGCCCCAGCCCTCGTCACGGTCACCCGCGATGGCGAGCCGGTGGACGCGGTCGCGCAGATCACCAAGACCGGCCACGTCTATCTGTTCGAGCGTACGAAGGGGACGCCGCTCTTCCCCATTGAGGAACGCGCGATGCCGAGCGGCGGGCTCGACGGGGAGCGCCCAGCCTCGAGTCAGCCGTTCCCTGTGCTGCCGCCCCCGTTCGCGCGGCAACGCTTGACTGCGGCCGATCTGACCAGGCGCACGCCCGAGGCCCACGCGGCTGCGCTGGCGACCTTCAACGCGTTCAGCACCGAGGATCCCTTCTCGCCGCCCGACACCAGCGGTACGATCATCTTCCCGGGCGTGGACGGCGGTGGTGAGTGGGGCGGTCCAGCGTTCGATCCGGAGACCGGCCTCTTGTACGTGAACTCCAACGAGATGGCGTGGCTACTCAAGCTCGTCCCGCAGAGCGACGAGTCCCTGTACGCCGCCACCTGCGCGAGCTGCCACGGTGCGGACCAACGGGGGACGGCGCTCGGCCCGACGCTGGAGGGTCTCTTCGAGCGGAGGTCGCGCGACCAGGTGATCGCGCTCATCCGCGAGGGAACTGGTCTGATGCCCGCCTTCGGCGTCGCGATGGGCAGGGGGGCGATCAACGACATCGTGACGTACCTGGAGACCGGCGAGGATCGGTCGGCGGCCGAGATGGGTGCGACCCCCTTCGACCTCCCGTACCGCACGGCGCTGTTCGACATTTTCCTCGACCACGAAGGGTATCCGGGCATCGCGCCGCCGTGGGGTACCCTCAACGCCATCGATCTCAACGAAGGGACCATCCGCTGGTCCATCCCTTTCGGCGAGTACCCCGAGCTCGCCGCCGCGGGGCTCGTCGACACCGGCACCGATAACTACGGCGGTGCGATCGTAACCGAGAACGGTCTGCTGATCATCGCCGCCACCACGTACGACAACCGGATTCGAGCGTTCGACAAGCTCACCGGGGCCTTGCTCTGGGAGGCTCCGCTGCCTGCCGCAGGGCACGCCACCCCGTCCACCTACATGGTGGACGGGAAACAGTACATCGTGATCGCAGCCGGCGGCGGAAAGAACGGCGCGCCGAGTGGGGGAACGTACGTGGCGTTCGCCTTGCCGGGGTGAAACTTCTACGAAGCGTTGCCATGAATCGACGTGATGCCATCTGCACGGCCGCCGCCGCCGCCGCCGGTCTGGCCACCGGCGTGTCCCCCCTGCTGGCCGCCTCGACGGGTTCTCGCGTTCGGGCGCCGTCTGGTCAGCCGGCACCCGAGATCCTTCTTCGGGGCGGCCGGGTGGTGAACGCCGACGGCAGCCGGATCGCCGACGTCCGCATCGTGGGTGAGCGAATCACGGAGATCGGTTCCGGCCTCGCAGCAGGGCCCGACGCACGGGTCGTGAACGCGGCCGGCCATCTCGTGATGCCGGGGGGGATCGATCCGCATGCGCACCTTCAGGGCAACTTCGTCGACGATCTCACGACCGGCACGTCGGCTGCCGTGGCCGGAGGGATCACGACCGTCGGCACCTTCGCGTACGCGCAGGGTGACGAGAACGCCGTCGAGGCGATGGACCGTTGGCTCGCCGAGGTACCGAGGATGGCGGTCGGTGACGTCTTCTTCCACGCCTCGAGCTGGCCCCCGACGCCCGACTTCGCGGCCCTGATGCCCGAGCTTGCGGCACGCGGCCAGCCGAGCCATAAGATCTTCATGACTCGCGGTGACTTCGGCGCGCGTCGGCGCGAGGTCATCGACGTCTTGGAGGCCGCGCGCGACGCCGGCGTCGTGACGCTCATGCACTGCGAGGACAGCGCGATTCTGAACGCCACGCTCACGCGCATGAGGGCCGAGGGCCGCACCTCGCTGGCGTTCTACGCCGAGAGCCGACCGGAGCTCGCGGAGATCGCCGCGACACAGGAGGCCGTCGCGCTCTGCGCCCTCACCGGCGCACCGTTGCACTTCGTGCACCTCTCGACCGCCAGGACGCTCGATGCGGCGCGCGATCCGGCGTTCGGCCCGTTGCCGATCACCATCGAGACGCGCCCGCTCTACTTGTATTTCACGGACGAATGGCTCCGCGGCCCGGACGGCCCGCTCTACGTCGGGCAGCCACCGCTCCGTCCCGCGGCCGACGTGGAGGCGATGTGGCAAGGGCTGCGTGACGGCCGGATCGACATGCTCGCCACGGACCACGCACCGTGGACCCGTGCCCAGAAGATGGATCCCGAGCTGAACATCGGGCGCCTGCGCCCGGGGGTGAGCGATCTGCGCTTCGTGCGTCCCGTGCTCTTCTCGGAAGGCGTGCGCAGGGGACGCATCTCCGCGGAACGCTTTGTGGAGGTGACGTCGACCGCAGCCGCCAAGGCGTTCGGCCTGTACCCGGACCGGGGCGTGATTCGCGAGGGCTCGTTCGGCGACGTGATGATCCTCGATCCGGACCTCACGCACGTAGTAGATGCCGACGACGATCCGTCGAACTCCGACTACACGCCGTTCCAGGGTTGGGCGCTCACCGGCTGGCCGGTGATGACGATCCGCCGCGGTGAGGTGGTCTACGAGGACGGTCGCGTGACGGGTCGGGCGGGGAGCGGGCGTCCCGCCGTGCGACGTCGGTGGGGTGAATAGATGTCAGCCATCGCTCTGATGCTGGTCGTGGCCGTCCAGCAGCTCCCCGAGCCGTTCGAAACGCCGTGGAACCGCGCCATTCCGACCGTCGTCGAGCGGCCGGAAGGGGCCAGGCTGTCCGTTCCGCCCGGCTTCGAGGTGAACGTGTTCGCGGACGGATTCTCCAACGTGCGCCGAATGGCGCTCGCCCCGAACGGAGACGTCTTCGTCACCGAGAGCCGCAGGGGGGAGATCGTCCTCCTCCGGGACGCCGACGGTGACGGCGTGGCGGAACGCCGAGAGACGTTCGCCGCGGGGTTGGAGCGGCCGTTCGGCTTGGCGTTCCACGACGGGTTCCTGTACGTCGGAAACAACGATGCCGTCGTGCGCTTCCCCTACACCCCTGGGCAACTCCGGGCGCGGGGGCCACCCGAGCACGTCGTCGACCTCCCCGTCAGCAGCGACGCGCTCGACCTGGACACCGCGGAGCGGCTCGGCATCGACGTGAGCCGGACGCGTGGATTCAACCACTGGACGCGAAACCTGATCTTCCGCCCGGACGGCCGGAAGATGTACGTCTCGGTGGGCTCCGCGACGAACGCCATGCCCGGCTCCGATCCCCGCAGGGCCGCGATCAACGAATACGACGTGGACGGCTCGCGACACCGGGTGTTCGCCGGGGGCCTACGCAACCCGGTGCCCCTCGCGTTTTATCCGGGCACCAGCACGCTGTGGACCGCGGTGCACGAACGCGACCACCTGGGGGACGAGCTCGCTCCTGACTACGTGACGTCGGTGGTGGAGGGAGGCTTCTACGGGTGGCCGTATGCCTATATCGGCCCCAACCCGGAGCCGATCCTCAACGGAGCGCGCCCGGATCTGGTCGCGGTGACGATCGTGCCCGATGTGCTCCTCCCCGCCCACGCAGCCCCGATGGGACTCGCCTTCTACACGGGCGACCGGTTTCCCGAAGCGTACCGCAACAGCGCGTTCGTCGCGCTGCACGGATCCATCAACCGCCTCGATCTCGTAGGCTACTCGCTCGTTCGCATCCCGTTCGAGAACGGACGGCCGTCGGGCCCTCCCGAAGACTTTCTGACCGGATTCATCGTCAGGGACGACGAAGAGAAGGAGGTGTGGGGCCGCCCGGTCGATGTCCTGCAGTCCGCGGACGGCTCGCTGCTGATGTCCGACGACGCGGGGAATCGGATCTTCCGCATCTGGTACCGGGGTGACGGCGTGAGGGATTAGCGACGCCCTGCCCGATGCTCACGGGGCGGCGCGCCTCAACACCGATCACAAAACGCGAAGGGTCCGACCCTCAGGTACCGGTCCCGAGAAATCCCTCTACCTTCGGATCTGCTCGCCGCGCAGTGGCGGCGTGGTCACCGGGTCCCTGCGCGCTTTGGTGGCCACCTCGAAGGCGTAGCCGAGCCCGAACAGGCGGGCCTCGCTGAACGGGCGCCCGAGAAACGAGATCCCCACCGGGAGTCGGTTGCTCGTGAAGCCCGCCGGTACGATCAGGTCTGGGAAACCCGTGAGGTTGGCGATGTTCGTCGCCGATGCACCCCTTCCACCGCCACCGCCACCATTCACCAACGACGGCCGGTTGGGTGACGTCGGATAGACGATCGCGTCGAGGTCATGGGCGTCCATCAGTCCTTCGACGATGCTCCGCACCATCGGCATGCCGTGGTCCCGCATCGCAATGTACTCGTAGTCGTCGAGGGTGCCGCTCCCTTCCTCCTGCATGAGCAGCGACCACCGTGTCGGGTTGGGGGTGCCGCCGTCCGGGGTGGTCGACATGATCTGGAGCGAGCGCTCGACCATCTCCGCCAGCGTCTTGGGATACTCCGGGCCGATCGTAGCGAGGTACTCGGGAATCTGTGCGCGGAACTCGCGCCACCGGATCGTCGTGTACCAGTCGCCTTTCACGTCGAGCAACCACTGCGGGAATCGGACATCGACGACGGTCGCGCCAGCGTCGCGCATAACCTGCAAGGAGGCTTCGATGATCCAGTCGACCTCGGCATCCGACCCGAGGAAGTCGCGGCCGATACCGATGCGCGCGCCGCGCAAAGCACCTTCGTCGAGGAACTGCGTGTAGTCGATCTCGAAACGACCCTCGCTCTTCAGAGTGGCCGCGTCGGCCGGATCGACGCCGGTCATCGCACCGAGCATCACGGCCACGTCGTAGACGTGACGGGCCATCGGGCCGGCCATGTCGAAGGAGAGCGCCAGGGGGACGATCCCGTCCCGACTCAATAGACCGTGCGTGGGCTTGAGCCCGGCGATCCCGTTGGCGGTGGTCGGGCCACGCACGGAGCCGCCCGTGTCGGTGCCGATGCCGAGTTGTGCGAACGCAGCTGCGATGCCCGCGCCGGTGCCTCCGGACGACCCAGCAGGAGAGCGAGTGGGATCGTGGGGATTCCGGATGAAGCCGCCCACCGAGCTCATCGTCACGCCCGAGGCGAGCTCGCTCATGTTGACCTTGGCCAGGATGATCGCGCCCGCGTCCCGTAGCTTCTTGACGATGAACGCGTCGTCAGGAGGGATCGAGCCCGCCAGCAGCAGTGAGCCCGCCGTGGTCGGCATGTCGAACGTGTCGATGTTGTCCTTCAGCACAACGGGAATGCCGTGCAGCGGCGAGCGCGGACCACTCGCCCGGCGCTCTGCGTCGAGCGCCCGAGCCGTCGCGAGCGCCGCGTCGTTCAGCCAGAGGATCGCGTTGAGCGCAGGCCCCTGTTGGTTGTACGCCTCGATGCGCGCCAGGTAGAGCTCGACGAGCCGCTCGGACGTGAGCGTTCCAGAATCGAAGGCCGCGTTGAGGTCCTCGATCGTGGCGCTCGAGAGCGTGAGGCTCTGTGCGGACGCCGTGGCGGGAAGGCTCGGAACGCTCAGAAGTACAAGGACCCCGACCGCGTGGCGGCACATACGGCCACCGATCCGAGACATGCAAGATACCATCCTCATCGGAACCTCCGACTGAAACGGGTCGAGTCAATTGACGCGGGCCAAAGATGGAGGGATAGCCTCCGAGCCGACACCGAGGTTCACGGGCCCTGCGGGCCGGCCGGCCGGATGTAGTGGCAGGCCTTCTCCAAGATCCCCAGGCTATGCCTAGTTCGTAGCTGCGACCGCCCCCATCGCTTCGAGCACCGTATGGACGACGTCACCGAACGCGCCCCCACGAATCCAGCGTGCGACGATGACGAGCTCGTTCGCTGGATCGACGTAGATGAGGTTGGAGCCGGCTCCGGTATGCGTCCACGTGTACTCGGGCGCGTTCGCATATCGCCGCTGGTCGGTGTTGAGCGAGAAGTTCATGAAACCGTACGAGCGGTTCACTTCGCCGGGCGTGGTGGCCAGGTCGATCCACTCTTCCGAGATCAGCTGTTTCCCGTTCCAGTTTCCCTTGTGCATGGTCAGCAGACCGAAGCGTGCCTGGTCGAAGGCGTTGATGAGCATGCCGCCACCCCAATGCGCACCCCCGCTCACCGCCTGGACTCGGCGGCCGTCCATGGTGATCCACGAGTTGTCGTATCCATGCCAGCGCCACGTCGGAGACGCGCCGATGGGGTCCATGATGTATTCCCGCAGCACCTCGGGAAGCGGTTGCCGCCAAACGCCCATCGTGATGAGCGCGAGAAGGTTCACCCGGGTGTCGTTGTATTCGTAGACCGTGCCAGGCTCGAAGCGGGCTCGCGTCCCCCACGTGCTGCGATCGTTATCGGGGCGATCGGCCCACTCGGGCTTGCCCCACAGAGTGCCTTCCCAGTCACTCGTCTGACGCAGCATATCGTCCCACGTGATCTTCCGGTTGTGCTCGGACTCGAACAGCAGCTTGGGCCTACGCCCAGCCTCGTCCCCCGGCTCCCCGTCTCCGCTCTCGAGCACGACGGGCGCGACGTAGGGACGAACCAGGTCGTGCACGTCCACGATCAAGCCGCGGTCGTACGCCAACCCGACCGTCGTGGACAGAAAGCTCTTCGACACGCTGAACGTGTTGTCGACCTTATGTGGGTCGCCCCACTCGGCGATGATGTAGCCCTTGTGCACGATCAGACCCGTCTGGGGCGCTCGGACCGTGAAGGGGCCGACGGCCTCTCCGCGCGGCTCGCGCCCGAAGGTCATCTCGTGGTTGAACGCCAGATCCCTGGGCGAAGTCGATTCGCCCGCGATCGCAATGTCGATCGCGCGCTGGATCGTGGCCGCATCGAAGCCGGCCTCCTGAGGGCTCTTGCGTTCCCAGTCGAGATGCCTGCCAGGCCAGTACGTCTGGGCAGACGCGAGCTCCGTCGCGAGAAGCAGCGGTACGAGCGCGAGCAGCGCTCGCAGAGGCACCGACGGATGCAGAGACATGGGAACCCCCGAGGTTGCTCTGAAACGGGCTTCGGACCGAGTTGAGTATCCTCCGGAATCTTAGAGAGAGCCTTCGATGTGCGCCATGTGATGGGCCCTCGCTCAGCGCCCATCGATCGTCAATCGCCACGGAGCACGCGTACCGGATCCGGCCGCATCGCCGAACGCCGCAGACGCAACTTGGTCGAGAATGCTGTCTACCAATCCAGAACGGACGCACCGGTTGGCGCACGAAGCGCTCAGGCCCGATGTTGTTGGCTTCCGGAAGAACCGACGGGAAGCCCGCGTCGGAAGATCTGCTGTTCACGGGAGGAAATGTCATGCCGTCGTCGCGATTCCTGCGGTCCACTCTTTTCGCCTGCGGTGCGAGCATGTTGCTTGGGTGTGCCACCGATTCCGATGAGCCTGCAACCGTGACGCTGGGCAATCCCATCACGGGTGAGGGGCTGCCGAACCCGAATCCCACGGTCATGGCCAACTGGGGCGACCTCCCCGAAGGACGAGAGTGGGGCACGACGGCCGGAATCGACATCGACCCGAACGACGGACACATATGGGCCTATGAGCGGTGTGGCGCGGGGGCCCTCACGGGCGGAGGCGTCAGCTGCGACTCGAACGAGGTGGACCCGATCTTCAAGTTCGATCGGAACACCGGAGAGATCCTCGCGAACTTCGGTGCCGGCCTCTTCGTGACACCCCACGGGATCCACGTGGACAGTGACGGCAACGTCTGGGTGACCGACTTCGCTGGGAACCCAGCCGGCACGAAGGGCCATCGTGTCTTCAAGTTCAGTCCCACGGGCGAGGTCCTGATGACGCTCGGTACGGCCGGCCAGCCCGGAAGCGGGCCGAACCAGTTCAACCAGCCCAATGACGTCATCACGGCTCCGGACGGCAGCATCTTCGTCGCCGACGGCCATAGTGGTCAGAACGCCAACCCGCCCGACGGCTCCACCGGCCGCATCATCAAGTTCGCCGCCGACGGGACGTACATCATGGAGTGGGGCGAGATCGGTCCCGAGCACGGGCAGTTCCGCACCCCCCACGCGCTGGCCTTCGACTCCCGGGGCCGCCTCTGGGTGGCCGACCGGGGCAACCACCGAATCGAGATCTTCGACCAGGACGGCAACTATCTCGACTCACGCTACATGTATGGGCGCGTCAGCGGCATCTACATCACCGAAGACGACATGCTGTACGCGATCGACTCGGAGTCCAGCCCAACGAACCATCCGAATTGGCGAAACGGTGTCCGGATCGGACATATCGACGAAGACCGGATCATCGGCTTCATTCCACCTTTCGAGAGGGACACCAGGCTCTACCAGGGCACGGCCGGCGAGGGCGTCGTCGTCGACGAGGACGGCAACGTATACGCGGCGGAGGGGCCGAACTCGTTGCGATGGGCGGGTGGAGCTTTCACGAAATACGTGGTGGGTAGCCGGTAGGGCGAGTCTTCGTCGGCACCGGGAACGGGGGT
>SMVB01317507.1_pt1 | contig 11047 bp, 9 predicted proteins | sample 2456461 | NCBI WGS metagenome assembly SMVB01 (sample SAMN11095934, study PRJNA526329) | marine sediment metagenome | biome: Marine sediment; feature: Surficial sediment; material: Deep marine sediment; isolation source: Hadal surficial sediment | place: Pacific Ocean | collected 2014-05 | depth 0-1...
AAATTGTGATTCGTTCTTTTCAATTCCGCGTTTTCCTGAGAATTTGAAGAATTAATGTCGGAATCTTCTAAAGAAGTTGAGGCAAAGGCTATATTAAACATACCTATAAAAAGAAATGTTAAAAATATAATTTGATACGATCTAAGTGAAATCCTATGAAAGTTACCAGTCATCCTCTATACTATTTCTATGCTACATTTACTGTCTTCAATAAAATTAATAAATAGCTTGCAATTGTTAATCAATTTGAACGATAATAAATAAAAAAGGCCTGCACATCAGGTAGATGCACAAGCCTTATTTATCAAAAGAATTTCCTGGTTTTACCTACTTTTCTTTTTCACTAATAAATTTCCTGGAGGCGAAAAAACCGGCAAGAAGGCCTATGCCACCACAAATAAATATCATCGCAGGATAGGCAACGTCACCATCCATACCTCCCATTTCTAATAAATTTGCCAACAATACTCCGATCCCAATGCCAATAGCGAGAAATGAAATATTTAATACAATTGTTCCTGCTACATTTTTTCCTGGTCCGGATTTGAACAAGGTCGCATCAGCGCCTTTTTCTATTAGGGCCAGTCGCTCCTTATTTCTAGTGGTTAAAAAAACATACACAACTGCAAACAATGTTCCGAATACTATGAGGGGAACTAATACTTCTTCCATTTTATTTAGTTTTTAAGTTTTTATTCAATTTGTAGCCTTTGACGTCAGTTATTAAAATGTGGTTACAAAAAGATTAAAAATAAATATTTTGTAACTTGATGCAAGAAGCGGGAGTCTAATGACAAAATGAATTACAGGGAGGACAATTTTTACATTAGTAAGGTACTGCAGGGCAATCTATCATCATTTGCGATATTGGTTGAAAAACACAAAGGAATGGCATACACATTGGCTTTGCGCATAGCTAAAAATCAAGAAGATGCGGAAGAGATAGCCCAGGATGCTTTTATGAAGGTATATAATTCTCTGAGTACTTTTAAGCAAGATTCTAAATTTACGACCTGGCTGTATAAAATAATTTATAATACCGCTATTTCGAGATTTCGGAAAAAGCATATTGATAGTTTTTCCATGGAAGAGTCTTCAATTGCAGATTCAGTCCATGAACAAAATGATGATGGCCTGGATATTTTACATCATCAGGAACGGAAACGTATTATATCCATGGCCATAAGCAGATTAAAAGAAGATGAAGGTGTGGCAATGACATTGTTTTATTTAAATGAAAACAGTATCAAAGAAATAGAAGAGATCACCGGATTCACCGATTCAAATATTAAAATTCTCTTGTTTAGAGGGAGGAAAAAACTATTATTTGAATTGAAAAAGATTTTAAAGGACGAAATCGTTGATATGATATGAGTTTAGAAGAAATTAAAAAAGACCCATTCATAAAGTCATTATTTGACGAAGGAGGAAAGGAACATCCATCTGACAAGTTTACAGATCAGATTATAAATACGATCAAAGCACAATCTAAAGAAAGCGCTTTTGTTTATACACCCGTAATAAGTAAAAACGTCTGGTTGGTTATCGCATTTCTTGGAGTTTCTTTATTTGCATATCTTTTATTAGGAAGCGCTGAACAGGGGCAGGGCCAGGGGCTTAATCTATATGGATATTCATTGAATGTCGATACTTCGATAATTAAAGGAGTCTTCAGTAAAATCGCTTTTTCTTTTGAAATCAGTCCTATTTTAAAAACATCCCTTTTAGCATTAATATTCTTTACATTTTCCAACCTGATCATTTTTGAGTTGAGAAGTCGGTCATTCTTTAAATAGAATTCTAATCCATAAAAGTGCAGATTTTGCAGCTTAATCTTATTTTGAGGTGATGATTATAGTTGATGTAAAATTACATTTATAAAATCTTTGGGCTACTCCGTGACTTCTTAGTGCAACTTCGTGAAATAGCTATTATTCAAAGGGACACTGCGAAGACTGAAAGTTTTATAGAGGAAGGGTAATAAATCGGTTGCAGCACCTCAAACCAAGATTTAACCGATCTTATGTTCGTAAGTTGAAACACAAAAACACTAATTTTTTTATCTTAAGGTTAAACCTTTTCAGTTCTACTACATCTAAGCAGCGTTTGATTGTGAGTTGACTTCTTGAAGATACAAAATGCATTTTTTCTAAATGCTTCAATTATTGTCATTTGTTGAGTAGTTGGCGCTATTCGTTGATAAAAATTTTTCGAGATACGCATAATCACAAATTTTACATGTTATTACAATAGGAATAAAATATCTAGTGGTTATGGATACAAAATTTACTTTGAGCAAAATTCTAATTAATCGATTTGCAATCCTGATACTTCTTCTTTATCCAAACATTCTTAAGGCGCAGGACAATAAAATCGAAAATACACCGGTGACGGAATCCTTTTTTGGGTTTAATCTCAATATGATCCTGGAAAAGATTTCCACGGAATATGAATTTCAACTTGACTATGATGAGGTTCTTTTCAGTAACAAACCATTACAAGGCATAACCTTCAGGAACCTGCCCTTAGCAGATGTACTTGAATCCTTACTGACGGGAAGAGGTGTACATTATAAATTTGTTAACAATAAAATTCTAATTATTAGACCGGAAGGTGAAGCGCTTGAAATTGTGTATGAACCCACACGCAGCAATTTCACGCTTTCTGGAATTGTGCGGGAAAAAGGTACCGGAGAATCATTACCCAATGCTGTAATCATGTTAAAAGGAACTTCTCAGGGGACTGTGACTAACGTTGATGGATTTTTCACACTTTTAGACGCGCCTTCTGATACTTCTACCCTGATCGTAAGGTACCTTGGATTTCAGACCACAGAGATTAAATTAAATCCGGAATTATTAACGAAACAACTGGTTTTAGAACTTCAATCAATATCCAATCAATTGGATGAAGTAGTGATCACTTCAACTCAGGAACGTATGATGAATGTCTCTGAAGAGGTTAGCAAAATAACCGTATCACCAGATCAACTTGCTAAACTACCCAGCCTTGGAGAAAAAGATATTTTCCGATCCTTGCAATTACTTCCAGGTGTGAGTGGCACAAATGAAACTTCGTCGGGCCTGTATGTGCGGGGAGGTACTCCTGATCAAAACCTGAATTTGTTAGATGGATTTACGGTATATCATGTGGATCATTTCTATGGTTTTTTCAGCGCCTTTAATGCCAATGCGATCAAAGATGTTCAGTTGTACAAAGGAGGTTTTGAGTCAAAATATGGTGGAAGGATTTCCAGTGTCGTGGATCTCACCGGCAAAACGGGTAATTCACAAAAGTTTTCCGGAAGTGCAGGCATCAGCGCCATTAGCGCTAATCTTTCACTTGAAATTCCTTTTGCAAAAAGCAGGGGATCGATATTTTTTGCCGGTCGAAGATCATATACTGACATTATAAAAAGTGGTCTATATAACAATATATTTGACCTCTTCAATCAGGAATCAGAAACTCAACCTCAACAGGGACCACCTGGTGGATTTGGACGTCGAGGAGGCAGGTTTGCCCAAGCCGAAGTCGAGCCTTCATTCTTTTTCTATGATATCAATGGTAAAATAAGCTATCGGCCATCAAATAAGGATATTATAGCAATTTCAATTTACAATGGCGCAGACAATCTTGATAATTCAAGAGATATTAACAGTAACGATCTTAATTTTGGAGGAGGTTCAAATGGCAATATCGGGTTCAACAACAGTACAAATGACCTAACGGTTTGGGGAAACTGGGGAACAAGTCTCAAATGGGGGAGGCAATGGAATAGCAAGTGGTATACCAATACCATTATTGCCTATTCAAATTATTTCAGTAAACGTGATTTGATATCTACAACAGAGATAATAAGAGATGATTCGGTAACACTTAGAAACATGGGAACCATCGAAGACAATAACCTGAAAGATATCACCCTCAAAATTGACACCGAATATTTACTCAATAGTTCGAATCAACTGGAATTTGGAGTACAAATAACAAACAACGACATCTCTTACAATCTGACAAGAAATGATACCATTGATGTACTGGATCGTCTGGATAATGGAACTACCTATGCCATTTACGCACAGGATAAATGGAAACCTGTTAGAAACATGACTTTAACCCCCGGAATAAGAGTTAGTTATTTTGACATCACAGATCAGATGTATTATGAACCTCGATTTTCTGCGACATACCGCGCAACTCCAAATATTAAATTGAAAGGCGCATGGGGCAAGTATTACCAGTTTGCCACTAGAATAATCAGGGAAGACCTTTCTCAGGGAAGTCGTGATTTTTGGTTGCTGGCCAACGGAGAAAACAATCCCGTTTCTTCATCAATTCATTATATAGGTGGAATTAGTTATGAAACTGAGAAATTTATTTTCGATGTAGAAACATATTACAAAGATCTTTCTGGCCTCTCAGAATACACGTTGAGATTTGCCGGTCCCAGATCCAGGGAATACAATGAACTTTTCTACCAGGGAACAGGATATTCAAAAGGTATCGAATTTCTCGCTCAGAAAAAGGCCGGAAAATACACTGGTTGGATAAGCTATACTTTAGGTGAGGTAATGTATGATTTTCCAGAATTGTCTGATGAGCCATACCCTGCACTTCACGATCAAACACACGAGTTTAAAATTGTGAATAGTCTTTCGGTTGGTAGATGGGATCTGGCCGCTACATGGGTTTATGCCACTGGCAAACCATATACATCACCAGTTGGTATCTATGAAGTCACACTTCTGGATGGCAATACAGAAAGCTATGTGAGCATTGGTGAAAAAAACGCTTTCAGGCTACCAGATTATCAGCGGATGGATATATCAGCTTCTTATAATTTCTTCCTTGGAAAAGCCAAGACACAATTAGGATTATCCATTTTCAACTTGTATAACCACACCAACATCTGGTACAAGAATTTTGAAATTATTGAGGGTGATATGGTCGCCACCGATGTAACCACTCTTGGAATCACTCCAAATGTATTCTTCAACCTCAAATTTTAATCCAATGAATAAGTCAATTATATATCTTATTTCTATTTTTCTAATATCTCAAGCATGCACTGATGAAACAGCAGAAACTCCATTTGTAAATACTGTGGTTGTAGCAGCTTACATGTATGCGGGAGAACCTGTAAAAAATATCAAGGTTACGAGGTTAATTCCATTTAACGCTGACTCAACGGAAGAATTCTATATCAATGACGCAGAGATAGATATTATTCATAATGAAAAGCCTTACAGGATGGTTCTATCTCCTGGAGATTCCGGGTATTATCATTATCCTGGCGAAGATCTACAGATCATTGCGGGAGAAAATTATGAGTTCCGAATGAATTATTTTGGTGAGGAGATCAACGCATTTACTACTGTTCCTCAAAAACCGGAAGGGTTGGAAATAAGCACTGAAGATATCTTTATTGAACCAATCTATGAGTTTTTTGACCTCCGTAATCGCAATATTGGAGATGTAGATGTTTTCTGGAAAAATGAAAATGGTGACTATTATTATATCCTGATTGACAATGTAGAATCTAATCCTACAAACATAGATGTCAATGGAATTTTAGAAGGATTTCTAGGTGGTCGAAATTTTTCATTCATCACACAACCTACTCAATTGGATATTTACAGATTGCGTGGGAGGAACCTTCAGCAATATGGCACACACAGGGTAAGACTGTACAAAGTAAATCAGGAATATGCGGATTTATACGAATCAACTGAACAGGATTCCAGGGATTTGAATGAGCCATTAAATAATATTAACAATGGTTTAGGCATATTTACTTCATTTAATAGTAGTAGCATTTTCTTCGAGGTGAAAAAGCCATAATCAATCATTTCCAAGTTCATTGAGCGGATACAAAAAAGCATTCTTTATCATCTTTGCTTAATTGGCAAAAAATTTATCAGATGAAGATGTGCTGCTATTCCATCCCAATTCTGTATTCATGGACAATTCATGTTTTTCCCTTACAATATTTAAATCTTATCACTGCAGTTGAATCTGTGATATGTAAAAATTCCAAAACATGTTCATTTGAGGGTTCGCATACAATGCAGAGTCATTTCAACAATTGAAATACCAAGGCTACTACCGTTGAAAGTCTTTAGAAATTTATAAGCGCGTTACTTCCGATGTATTACAAAGGATTGCTCGTAAATTTTTTGTACTTACCCACTCGGTAAATATTATTGCATTACGGTAATTACTTCATGAACCAGAAAAATCCATGGCTTATCGAATGTTCCATTTTATACTGTATTAGCACTTTCGTGAATTTGTTTTAATAATTTTTTCATATTATGTTTTTTAAATCTTTCTTCTTTACTTTTTTTGGAGTTTGAATTATTAAATTTTTATTTTATTTCATACGTCTTGCCGCGAAATCATGAGCTTTATATTTAATTTACTTACAATCGTTGGGTCACTAGGTCTTTTCCTATTAGGAATGAAAATGATGAGTGAAGCCTTGCAAAATGTTGCAGGTGATCGAATGCGAGGTATTTTATCTTCCATGACCTCCAACAGATTTACCGGTGTTGTGACCGGACTATTGATAACAGCCATTATACAATCGTCATCTGCTACTACTGTTATGGTGGTGAGCTTTGTTAATGCCGGTTTATTGCCTCTCGCAAAATCGGTAGGTGTCATTCTGGGCGCTAACATTGGAACAACTGTCACGGCCTGGCTCATCACATTATTTGGGTTTAAGGTAAAAATTTCCCTGGTGGCGTTACCTATCATTGGCCTGGCATTCCCCTTGATGTTTAGCAAGAGCCGCTATAAAGCATGGGCAGAAGTGCTGATAGGTTTTGCGATTTTATTTATTGGTCTCGATTTCATGAAATCCAACGTGCCGGATATTAAGAACAGTCCTCAAATTTTAGGATTTATTCAGGGATTTAATGATTTCGGTTACGGTTCGGTATTTATTTTCATTCTTATTGGCAGCGTTCTCACGATGATTATTCAATCATCGAGCGCAGTAGTCGCGCTTACCATCATTATGTGTTATCAGGGTTGGCTTGGTTTTGAATTGGCTGCTGCGATGGTTTTGGGAGACAATATCGGCACAACAATCACCGCAAATATCTCGGCCATTGTGGCCAATAGAATTGCCAAACAGGCAGCTATCATTCACCTAATCTTTAATGTGTTTGGAGTATTGCTTTGTTTACCGTTCCTATTCCCGCTTTTGAATCTTATTAATTCTATTTCTGTTAGTTTGGGTAATGAATCAGCCTATGTGGGAGCGGAAGGCATACCTGTAGCTCTTTCTATGTTCCATTCCTTTTTCAATATAGCTAATACATCCATATTCATTTGGCTGGTGCCCCAGTTGGTGCGAATTGCAGAAACCATTCTTCCGGTTAAGTCGGAAGAGGATGAGGTATTTCATTTACAACATATTAAATTCGGAATGCTATCTACTTCGGAATTATCACTAATTCAGGCCAAAAAAGAAGTGATTATTTTTGGTGAAAAAGTGGAAAAAATGGTTGGCTTTGTATATGCCTTATTTAGCAATCAAAAAGGCAAGAAAACCAACAAATTAATTAAGAAAATAATAAAATACGAAGACCTTACTGATCGGTTTGAAATCGAAATCAGTCAATACCTGAAGAAAATGTCACAAAATAATCTTAGTAAAAAAACTTCCAATGAAGTGCATAGCATATTACGGATTATTGACAATCTGGAAAATATAGGTGACATATGCTATCAGATAACTCAATTTCAGGAAAAGAGAATTAACGAAAAGCTAAAAATAACTTCCAAATTAGATACAAGTCTGCAAACCATTTTTCAGATTGTTTTAGATTCACTTAGCCATATGAATGAGAATCTGAAGAAAAACTATAACCAAATAAATCTTGATGATGCGCGCGATTTAGAAAAGAAAATCGATAAGATGCGAGACACACTTCGAAAAGAAAACCTGGAAGCAATTCGTGATGGCAAATATGAATTTCCCATAGCCAATTATTATAAAGGAATATTTTATCGTTCCGAGCGAATTGGTGATTTCGTATATGATGTTTCATGCGCCATGGCAAATACCTATGAATAATGAAGATGGGGAACAATTGTTTCTCTAATGGGTACCTCTAATAACTCCATTTTGTTTCCCGACTTGGGCTTTTTTCCAGCTTCTGCGCCTGCCTGCCGGGAAAGGCAGGTTACCAAAATACTCATTTAGCGATGCTAAACTCCCTGCCTCGCCGGCAGGCTGGCGTTTTTGGTGCCTTGTATCTGAAAAAAATACCTGCGTTGGTATTCCAAAAGGAATTAATAGAGGTGCCCATAAGGTAGCTTTTCAACTTTATTGTTCTTCTTTTTTCTGTTCAAAACCATATACATCTGCTACCCCTCCGGCAACCAGGAATTTCATCACCTCAGACGCAGGCGCATCGATTAGTTTTACTGCACCTTTGGAAACGAGATATGTCTCTCCTGTGAATGTATAGCTAAATGGAACATACACAGCCACCATATCTAAAGCATCAAAAGCACCAAGGTTTTGGTTGGTGATAAATCCTATCCGGTTTGCACTATCATCAAGATTAATTTTGAACATCACCGGTTTATTGAACTTTTTATCCTTTCCCACAAAGGCGGAAAAGAAATCTTTAATGGCAGAATAAATAAGTTCAAGCAGCGGAATTTTGTGAATTATTTTTTGAAAAAACGCTTTGAATGGCCGTGCAATAACGGTTTGCCCTATGTATCCCAAAACAGTTAAAAATACCAGCATGACCAGGATGCCCAAACCGGGGATTTCTCTATCTATCAATGTTGAAAGCACCTTCTGGGATAAGTTGTCCGCAAATTCAAATACAAGATATATCACATAAATGGTAATGCTTATAGGTGCAAGAAAAACCAATCCTTGCAGAAAATAGCTAGTCAATTTTTTCATGGAAATTCATTATTTAACTACAAAGTTATATTCTATTTTATATTTTGACCAAGTCTGGTTTAAATTTACTGGTGTCCGACTAACTCACCCTTGGCGAAGGGGGTTGGGGGATTGACATTGATAGTCAATGCTTTACGCTAGGTTCGGTTTTATTTATACATGAGGGGGTCGTTTTTCAAACTTAAATAAAAAGGTTGATTAAACGCAAAATGATAATGTTTTCTCATGATATCAATTTTTCTCGGACGCCAGTAGTTTAAATTTCAAAATTTATAAAGCTCATCTGAAATTTGCTTCTTATCCCGATTATTTCACTATTTTGGATGGAAAATTAATCTTAACCCCAAAATTAACAGACAATGAGCATTTATTTAGCCGAATATATTGGCACGATGATTTTAATCACTTTTGGCTGCGGTATCGTCGCCGGATCAAACCTAAAAAATTCAAATGCAGAAAATGCCGGATGGCTTACCATATGTATTGCCTGGGGTTTGGGAGTTACATTTGCAATTTATGCCGTAGGAAACATCAGTGGCGCTCACATCAATCCTGCAGTCACATTAGGGTTTGCACTCGTTGGTGATTTTCCCTGGTCTGACGTGCCCGGGTATATACTGGCGCAAGTGCTGGGAGCCATGACGGGAGCAACTATAGTATGGATATTTTATAAAGCGCATTGGAAAAAAACAGAAGATCAGGGAGCCAAGCTTGGTGTGTTTTGTACTTCAGGTGCAGAGCGTTCATTCCCTAACAATTTTGCCAATGAATTAATTGCTACTTTTTTCCTCTTGTTTGGTCTTTCTTTTATTGGTGCAAACAACTTTGCCGACGGCCTCAATCCAATTGTTGTTGGGATATTGATAACTGCAATCGGTTTTTCCCTTGGAGGAACCACCGGTTTTGCAATAAATCCAGCACGAGATTTTGGCCCGAGATTGATGCATACCATTTTACCCATAGATGGAAAAGGATTCTCTGACTGGGCTTATGCATGGATTCCGATCCTTGGGCCAATCATTGGCGGCATGACTGGAACACTGTTTTACAAAGCGTTTTTTGATGGTGTTTTTGGCATAGCTTTTTGGGTTTTTTCTGCCTTATCCTTAGTGATCATTATTTACTCTGCCGTTTTTAAAAGAGATTCTGATTGATGTTCATTTAACAGAATATTTTCAAAATAATAAAATAAGGCGAATCATTCATACGTAAAAGCCCGGATAAAATACTGCGTCATTCAGGAGGAAACTTACTGGAAAATTGAAGAAATTTAATCAATTAAATATTCATAATTATTGAGCATTCTCCCAAGAATCAAATTTGCCCTTCCAATTCACGAAGATCACTCCTTGATGACTGTAGAATATGAAAAATACGAGTCATTCAGGAGGAATTCCATGGGATAAACGAAATATTTATAATGCATATTAAATGGGAAATTATTTTGTGTATATAACAACTAATCCAAATAAGACAACATTATACACAGGTGTCACAAACGATCTTTTTACTAGAATGAAGCAACATTATGAAAACAGGGGAAATCCAAAAACATTTGCGGGAAGATATTATTGCTATAATCTCATTTATTTTGAAAGATATAGCAATATTAACATGACAATAGAAAGAGAAAAGGAGATAAAAGATTTGAGTAGAACCAGAAAAGAAAAGTTGATTAAATCAATGAATCCAAAATGGGACTTCTACGATTCTTATTATTTGATATAGATTAACATATAGAAATAAATATGGTCATTCAGGAGGAAACTAACTGGAAGATTGAAGAAAAATAATCTATTGACATTTCATAATTATTGAGCATTCTCCCAAGAATCATGCCCTTCCTATTCAAGAAGATCCTTCCTTGATGAACGTAGAAGACGATAAATGGGAGTCATTCAGGAGGAAACTAACTGGAAGATTGAAGAAATATAATCGATTGGCATTTCATAATTATTGAGCATTCTCACATAAATCAAATTTGCCCTTCTAATTCAGGAAGATCACTCCTTGATGACTGTAGAATATGAAAAATGCAAGTCATTCAGGAGGAAACTTACTGGAAAATTGAAGAAATATAATCGATTGGCATTTCATAATTATTGAGCATTC
>SMVB01353767.1_pt1 | contig 11046 bp, 10 predicted proteins | sample 2456461 | NCBI WGS metagenome assembly SMVB01 (sample SAMN11095934, study PRJNA526329) | marine sediment metagenome | biome: Marine sediment; feature: Surficial sediment; material: Deep marine sediment; isolation source: Hadal surficial sediment | place: Pacific Ocean | collected 2014-05 | depth...
AAGGACCCGGCGCATGGCCCGTATCAGGGACAATTTCCAGTTGCGGAAGATGGCGTTTCAATTCGTTTCCATCCAAAAATCCATCCTCATCCCCAACCAGGGCGATAAACTTTTGAACTTCAATTTGAGGAACCGGCGCTATTTGCAGAAACTCCAACCCATTCAATAAGATTTTGTGGTCTGGAACATTTTTGAACCACGATTCGGAAAAATGAATTCCAGTGGATGCATAAAATTCCCGCAAAGGGGAAAGGTCATGCGGATTTCTTTTCAGTTTGCTGATGAGATATTTTAATTTGGTCTCAGGAGTTTTACCACCCCGATTGCGTTCGCGGCTAAAGGCCAGAACAGGCGCCAGCACGGCCTTGACCGATGCTTGTGGAAGCATTTCTTGATAAGTCATGAGCCATAGGCTTCCCAGTGAATATCCGATGTATAAATCCGCTTTTATAGATTTCAGTATATGCTCCGCTTCCTGAGTGTCGCTGGGTTGGGAAGGGGTGAGGACGTTGATTTTTGCTTCAGGGAAGGAATCTTCAATCAAGCCGTGGAACCATTGCGGCGGCAAAGCCCACCCGCAAATGGCAGTGATGGTCAACGGTTTTTCCATTGCGTCAATACATCCAGAAAATCGCCCAATTGAGCCTCGGTCACATCAGAATGCAGGGAAACCCGTAACCGTGATGTCCCGCGTGGAACCGTCGGCGGGCGAACCGCTCCCACTAATATTCCATGTTCCAATAACAGGTCGCGCAATTTCAATGTTCCGTCTGCGTCTCCAACCACAATAGGGACGATGGGGGAATCAGTATCATTCGATTCCCATCCCATTTCGGCCAAACGATGGCGAAAATTTCCGGCAAGGGTTCTGAGGGCCTTGCGTTTAGCCCCTCCGTTGCGGATAACCTCAATCGCTGAAGAAGCGGCCCCGGCCTGGGCGGGCGTTAAAAAGGTGGAATAAATATATTCTCCCGCGACATTGGTGAGGGTCTGCACTACCGCCTCGGAAGATGTCAACACATACGCTCCGGCGCTGGCGAGAGCTTTTCCGAGCGTACCAACAAGAATATCCACTTCATCCAACACGTGCATTTCTTCGGCCAATCCCCCGCCGGTTTCTCCATAGACTCCCGTTCCGTGGGCTTCGTCCAGTACAAGAACAAAAGGCACTTTGCGTTTGAGTTCCACCAACCGATGAAGGTCAGGATGGTCCCCATCCATACTGAAAACACTTTCCGTCACCACAAATAAAGTTTCATATTTGCCATCATGTTTGAGAAGAAGTTCTTCCAGATGATCCAGATCAATGTGGTTATAGCGTTTGAATCGAGCCTGTCCCTGAACCAGAGCCTGTGCAATCGAATGGTGGATCAGCCTGTCGGCGAGAACCAGATCGTTTTTTCCCGGCAAGTGTTTCACCACCGCCTGGTTGGCAAGGAAACCGGTGTTGAACAACATCCCGAAAGGCTTGTGCTTCCATCTAAGGAGCTTTTCAAGAAGATCCTGGTGACAGGGAAGAAACCCCGAAAGCAGGGGAGACGCACCACTGCCTGTTCCAAACTGTTCCAAAGCCAGGCGGGCTCCTGCAAGAACCTCCGGGTGAAACCGCAATTGAAAGTAATCATTGCCAGACAAATTCAACTGATAATTTTGAAAAACCCGGACTTCACGAAATAGGCTCTTCTCACGCAAACGCGCAAGGTTTTGTTCTAAACGATGATGAAATGAATTGGCCAAGGAAGCAGGTACCACTCAAGATGGTTTGAATTCAGGAATGTTCAAATTATGTTATAAAAACTGGATCAAGTCAAAACCCAACCCTTTGGAATGAACGGTCATGGCAAACATTGAAGACACCGGAAAAGTATGGTTCAAGGGGACATTTGGTCCTGAATACGCGGTGCGGGTAGGGGATAAAGTGTTTGTTCCCGGAAAGGGAGAAAACGACACGGTTGAATGCCGTGTAGTGGACAACGCCTTATGGGTCGATTTGCACGATAAAAAGGCAGGTAAACGAGTCGGCAGACGGTTTCCCCTGGACTTGCCAACCACCACTCCCGCCACTCTGTTCAACGGCTTTGAGAAGACCCAACATGCCGATGTCAGGGTGGTTACATATCAAGACGAAGGGGTGGAAGAAGTTGCCATCAGCGGGGATGTTTATCGCAACCAATCAATTGCCGGTATGGGACCAGAAGATTTTTCCCAGTGGCTCACGGACAATCAGTCATCCAACGACTGAGCCGGTTCCTTGGAAATATCCCGGACCAATCGTGCACACAGAAATTTCTCATCTGTTTTGGGCAGGTATTTCGATTTTCCATCACGCAGATTCAGCGTAAAAACTTTATCCTCTTCGTTCACTTCACTGGTCCAGATTTTATATCCGCATACGGGAGCAAAACTTGAGTGAATATGAACTTTCTTTCCCTTGTAGTCCATCACCGTCATTTCTGGATCATACAGGCCCAGGGCCTCTTCCTGGGTGGGGAGACGCCAATTGCTGTGGCCGCCGGCATAAATCGAATTCATTAACAACGCATAGCCCTTGGCGTCCTGCCAGTTCCGCCAGCAACCGAGGTCGAGGTAGGAATCTTTAGGCAGCCATTCGATTTGTTTTTCGGTATCGGTGAGGATACCGTCGGGATTTTCACGAAACCTGTCATTCATGGCAAATATTCATTCGGAAAAAGTTAATGGATTAAAGTTTTGAAGGTTAGCATTTTTAATTTTCTCCTTCAACGCTTTTTAAAAATTCCGCATGCAGGAACCGGGTTATCGCTCCCGGATTCCCATCTCCTATGATCCTGTCATCCGCTATCCGTACCGGCAAAATTTCAATACGGGAGTTGGTGATAAAAACCTCTTCGGCATGGTAAATATCCTCTGTGGTGAGGGCTTGCAGGGCAACAGGAATGCCCTTTCGGGCGGCGATTTCCAAAACCGCCTGGCGGGTGATTCCGGGCAGGATATTTTCGTTGATCTCCGGCGTTATCAGCGTAGCATTTTTCACGATAAAGACATTGCTCGTGGTCCCCTCGGTGACACGTCCCTGTTCATCGATCATAATTCCTTCCATCGATTTTTTCCGATGGGCGCGTTCGCGGATAATGACATTTGAAAGAAAATTACAGGATTTGATTTGCCGCCCCAAGCCGCCAATCTTTTGTGCAGTCGATGGGAATAGAGATATTTTAATTCCTTTTTCATACCAATCCCGAGGCAAGGTTTCCAGTGGCCTCACGATGATGACCAAGGTGGGAACCGTCTCCGGGTCGATATGAAATCCCGAATTTTGCTCTCCACGGGAAATCGTCAAACGAATCATGCTGTCGGAGTGTCTATTTCTTATCAGCGTTTCACGAACAGCCGATTTCATTTCCCCAACGGTCATGGGAACGCTGAGATAAATGAGATCGAGGGACTGATAAAGCCTTCGCAAATGCGCATCCAGTCGAAAAATTTTACCTTCGTAGGATCGCATGGTTTCAAACAAACCATCCCCATAACTAAACCCCCGATCCAAAACTGAAACACGGGCGGAGGATAGGGGCATGAAAAGTCCGTTCAGAAAGACTGTGGGTCCCGCCATCACCGGTTCCCATTACTTTGCTCTGAAAGAACCTGAATCATTGCCTCCGCCTTGTCCAGGGTCTCCAGATATTCCTTTTCCGGACAAGAGTCCGCCACAATTCCAGCGCCGACATTGAAACAGGCTCTGCCGTTTTTCAAAAGGATGGAGCGGATGATAATATTCAAATCCATATAACGTGCGAATCCTATATAACCAAACGAGCCGCAATAGGGGCCTCGGCTCTCGGTCTCCAGCTCATTGATGATTTCCATGCACCGGACTTTGGGACACCCGGTAATGGTTCCACCGGGAAACACCGCACGCAGAATATCCTTAACGGAAACCCCTGGTTTCAACTCCCCCTTTATATTGGAAACAATGTGGCTCACATGGGAATACTGTTCCAAAAACATGAGGTCGGAAACGTGTACGCTTCCGGTTTTACAGATTCGTCCCAGATCATTACGTTCGAGATCCACCAACATCAAATGTTCAGCACGTTCTTTTTCGTTCAGCAGTAGTTCCGCGGAAAGCGATTTATCAATTTCCGGGTCATTGCTTCTGGGCCGTGTCCCGGCAATGGGACGGGTCTCGACTCTAGAGTTTTCAACTTTAACGAGACGTTCGGGTGAAGAACTGACGATCGCAAAATCCTGCAATTTCAAATATCCCGAAAAAGGCGAAGGGTTCACCGACCGCAGACGGAGAAACAAATCAAACGGGTCTCCGTGGTATGAGGTTTCGAATCTTTGCGAAAGGTTGGCCTGATAGATATCTCCCTCTTCAATGTAATTTTTTGCCTGCCGGACACATTCCACATACTCTTTACGGCTCATGTTGGCTTGAAGTCCGCTGCCGTTTTTTTGTTTTCCAGTGGGGAGAGGGTTCGCGCTTGTTGAATGGGTGAGGAATTTTTCCATGCGCTTCCAGAAACCTTGAATCTCTTTCACCAACGCAGAATAATCACCGGGTCCATCGCTGGATACAATAAATTTTAAAATCTCCTCTTTGTGGTCATAAACCACCAGCCTGTCCACCTGAATCATGTATAGATCGGGAATTCCAAAGCTATCATCTTTTCGAGGAGGAAGATTTTCGAAAAGCCCGGCCAATTCGTACCCTATGATCCCGGCCCAGCCTCCCCAAAAATGCGGCAGGTAATTTACGGATTTGATTTCATCGTCGAAATTCAGGCGGTCCAAACCTTCCAGGGGTTCCATCCAGGAACCTTCAAGGCCGTCTTCATCGAACGAGCAGGCTTTTTTATTTTGAATTTTTATCGACCTGGAATTTGAAGTTCCCATAAAGGAATACCGGGAAGTTTCCTCGGGACCTCTCCCGCTTTCAAACAAAAACGATTCGGCGTCGCCCGCAAAAAATTCGCGGTATAGAAGGGGAGGGGATAGGTTTGGAACAGTTTTGACTCCGCAAACGGGAACCCGTCTGGAGATTTTAGAAAGTTCAGAATATTCTTTTGGATCAGGAAGGATGCGCATGTTTTAATAAATTAACGTCTGAAGCTGTAGCACAGGTTTTCTAACCTGTGTCTGATATCAGTTAATATTAAAAGAATTATTCGTAACGCAAGGCGTCAATGGGATTCATGTTTGCGGCTTTATTGGCGGGATAATAACCAAAGAAAATTCCTATGCCCACGGAAAAACCAAACGCCAGGAGAATGGATTCAAGAGAAACCACCGTATCCCACCCTCCCATTTTTGACACGGTTTTGGCGATCACCATCCCGAGGAGAATTCCTATTCCGCCGCCTAAAAAACTCATCAAGACGGATTCAATGAGGAATTGTTGCATGATCTCTCTTTTTTTTGCTCCGATAGCCTTGCGAATGCCTATTTCCCGTGTCCGTTCGGTAACCGAAACCAGCATGATGTTCATGATGCCGATGCCTCCGACCATCAGAGATATTGCTGCGACTCCGCCGAGAAGATAGGTGAACGTCTTCGCCGCGTCGCCCCAACTGTTGAGCCATTGCGCTGAGTTTTGTACATGGAAATCGCTGTCCTTCCCCTCCCGGATGTTGTGCCGCAGGCGGAGCAGACGGTCTATGTCCTCCTTGATAACTTCAAGGTCTTCGATATTTGCCGCTTGAACGTCGATGGACTGAACGTGATTCATCCCGAACAACCGTTTCTGGGCCGTGGTTACGGGAATGAATACCTGATCGTCCGGGTCATACCAGCTAAGTGCTCCCTTGGCTTCCATGATCCCGATGATCAAATAATTTTTACCATCGACTTTAATCGTCTTACCCACCGGAGGGCCATCATTTTCAGGGAAAAGATTTTTGACCACGGTCGCGCCCAAAACAACCACTTGCCTGAAAGTGTTTATTTCATCCGCGTTAAAATAACGTCCCCAATCTATCGTGAAATTCGCCAACCGGCCATAATCCTTACCGGTCCCCCGAACCGTGGTGTTTGTATTTTTGCTGGAATACTTGAGTTGCGCTGACTTGTATACCTGCGCCGCGACTCCTGTTATCAGGGGAACTCCCGACTCAATGGCGCTTGCGTCTTTCAGGGTCAGCGTGAGCACCCGGTCGCTGGAGACATGCCGCCTTTTTTTGAGTCCGGGCCTGACCGTAATGATATTGGTTCCGAATTTGGATATGGTGCTCAGGGTTTGCTTTTTAGCCCCTTCGCCAATAGCGATCATCGAAATGACCGAAGCCACGCCGATGATGATTCCCAGCGTCGTCAAAAATGTGCGTAGCTTGTTGGCGATCAGACTGCGCAATGCCATTTTAAACAGGTCCCAGATCAGCATCAGGTTGCCATCTCCGCGATCATCGCGTTTTTTATAATTTTTCCGTCCCGCATAATTAGGATGTGGCGGGCGTATTGAGCGATTGCCTTTTCATGCGTGACCAATATGACCATCACCCCATCCCGATTCAATTGGGTGAAAATATTTAGTATCTCTTTTCCCGTTTTAGAATCCAGATTGCCAGTGGGTTCATCGGCCAGGATTATGGCTGGTTCATTCACGATAGCGCGGGCGATGGCCACTCTTTGCCTCTCGCCGCCGGAAAGTTCGGCAGGATTATGGCGGGCGCGTTCGGCCAGACCGACACGGTCAAGAGCCTCCATCGCCTTTTTGGAGGCATTGGGTACTCTGCCGTAAAGAAGGGGAAGCTCGATATTTTCCAACGCAGACATTCGAGGCAAAAGATTAAAATTCTGGAACACGAATCCAATCCGACGATTTCGTATTTCCGCCAATTGATCGGGTTTCATGCCCTGAATATCATTGCCATCCAGACGGTAAGTTCCCGAGGTAGGAAGATCGAGGCATCCCAGCAGGTTCATCAGTGTAGATTTTCCGCTTCCTGAAGGACCCATGATGGCAATAAATTCCCCTCGGTCAAACGAGAAAGTCGCATCCATCAGGGCGGGAACTTCCACGTTGCCCAATTGGTAGATTTTGCATAAATCCAGTACGTCGATCATCGCAGAGTCTTTTTCCTGTTTTGCAAAGGTCTTAAAAAAAGGGAAACGGCAAATCAAAAAACTACCGGTCAAAGGAAAACTAACAGGTTGCTGAAAAAGTCCATTCAAGGCACTATTTGCTTGATGTCATGCTGAGCCTGTAATACTCGACCGTTGTCTTCATGCCCCGAAGGGGTATGTCGAAGCATGAGCATCTTTTATAACCTTATTATCCCCCTTCGACAAGCTCAGGGTGACACCTTGAAGCCATTGGAAATACTTTTTCAGCAATCGGCTATTGATTCCTCAAAAATCACCGCCCGCTACGCGGGAGAAAATGTAGGGCTAACCCCCCACTACGTGGGGAGGAGATGCAGGGCTGACGTTCGCTTCGCTTGTGATATCCTTTTCCCTTGTCTTCATGCCCCTGTGATATCCGCTTCATTAGCTCTCATGCCCCACAGGGGTAGAAGGGGTACACGAGCCCCTGAAATTCTAAAAACCAGAGCACTTTAATATTTGGTCCAGCCCTCAGGCTGGTGCTATTTAGACCGGATCATCCAGAGAATTTTCTTCAACGTAGACCCTTTTTCTTTCTTTTTTCCCGCTTCAGCCAGCAATTTCTCCCAATCCCCCAAAATAACTTTCTGCCCTTTTTTCAAACCGGAAAGAACCTGGGTGTGGATGGGATTTTCTATTCCCGTTTCGATGGGAAATTTTTTTGGCTTGCCGTTTTCAAGGATGACCACATAAAATCCCTTCCCCTCTTTTCTCACAGCCCCCCTGGAAAGGTAAAGAGTATCTTTCGCCGAGGCGGTGACGATTTCGATATTGGCGGACATCATGGGTTTTAATATATTTTTCCCCGATCCGAGGATTTCTATTTTTACCTTGAAGATGGTGATGCTGTTTTCAACTTTCCCCTGAGGGGCGATTCGTTTAACTTTTCCCTGAAAAGTTTTTTCCGGAAATGCGTCTGCCGTAATGGTAACCGATTGGCCTATTTGCACTAAACCGATGTCCGTCTCGTCCACATCCGCGATGATAAACAAACGTGACATGTCGGCAATGGTCGCCAGGGCCGTTCCACCGCTGACATTTGAAATTCCCGAAGCGATGATCTGGCCTTCTTCAACCATTTTTTCAATAATCACGCCAGTTATAGGAGCGAAAATTTCCGTCTCATCCAATCGTTCCTGAGCTTCTTCCAAATTGATATTCGACCGCTCCAAATCCGCCTTTGCGAGTTCGATTTCATTCTTCTTCATGGTGATGTCATAGATGGAATCTATCGCCGCCTGCACCTGGGTCTGGGATTGAACCAGGTTTTCCTTATTGACTTTGAAAGCGGTTTCCGCCGCGTCTAATGCCTCCTGTGCCGCAAATTTTTTCTCGAAAAGATCCTTCTGCCGTTTCAGTTTGTCCTCCGATTCTTGTAAACTGGCTTCCGCAGATTCAACTTCGGATTTGGCTTTTTGAAGATCCGTTTCATATTTATTTTCCTGCAGTAATAGGGCGGTTTTGGCTTTCATTAATTTTGCGTTACTGCTGGATTTTTCAGCCCTGGCCTTGGCCACATTCCTTTGCTCGTCAGATTTATCCAATTGGAGCAAAAGCTTACCCTTTTCCACCCGGTCACCTTCTTCATAAGAAAACTTTAAAACTTCGCCACTGGCTTTGGATTTCACCTCCACTTTGAAATTGGGTTCAACAACCCCAGTGGCAGAGATTTTTACCGTTAAATCACCGCGCAGGACTTCCGTGCTTTTGAATCCTGATGTGGGATCGGCTTCATTACTGCTTGAATTGGACGAGAAAATATAAACGAGAATTAATAGAAAGGAGATCCCAATAAAAATGAGGGATTTTTTCATGAATCTTTATCAAGATCCGTGGACATTTGGATGTTGTGGACATCCAGTGTCGTAGCCATCACTTGCCTCAGCCTGATCCTGGATTTCCTGTGGTCGATGATTGCACGAATTTCGATGATCTCATCTATAACAAGGTCTTCCTGAAATTCCAAAACGTTGAAACTGGTGGATAGTCCCACTTCATACTTTTTTTCTTCCGCATCCAATTTTTTCTGCGCCAGTTTCCGTGCTAGACCCGCGGCCTGAACCCGTTTGGCCTCTGTCTTGATTTGTCGAACGGCTTCTCTTACTTCGACGACGATCTTTTTTTCAAGATCCTTGATATTCAACAGAGTCTGGGCTACCAGAAGCCGGGAGGCCGTAAGCCTGCTTTTGGCGGAACGGTTGCCAAGGGGATAACTCATTCTAAGACCCACTTCCCACTGGTAATACTCTCTTGAACCTAAAAAGGAAAGAGTGTCATCATAACCCCCGCCAAAACGGCTAGTACCTGTAACTGCCCCCCCCGAACTCGAAGGAATGGTGATCGCATCTCCACTGATTCCGTTCAACCCCAGACTGCCAAACAGGTCCAGCGTGGGATAGATCTGGTTTTCATTGTATTTGACCAAAATGTTGTCGTTTGCCAGTTTGGTTTTCCGTGACAAATAATCGGGGCGGCTTGCCAGGGCTTTTTTGATGGCTTCATCCAATCCTATTTCTTTTTCCGGTGGGCTCACTGGATTGTCCAGGGGTCTAACCTTTTTCTGGCCATCTGGAGAATCAAAATTGATGTTTAATATATTCTTTAAATTATCTTCGTTGTCCTGAATCAGATCCTCAGCCTGTAAAAGAAGTCGTTCCCGTGAAGCCACTTCCGACTGTGCCTGAAGTATATCAAGGGGCGCAACCGTTCCCACTTCAACCTGGGCGCGGACCCGTTTTTCCAAATCCTGGGCACGTTTGAGGGATTTCTGTTTTACATTCAGGTCTCCGATGCTGAACACCAGTTCCCAATAAACGTTTTCAACATCAGTGACGGTGTCGATGACCTTGCTTTCAAATTCAAAATCCGAAATATCCAGATCATTATTGGCGATGTAAATTTTCCTTTTATTATTATCAATGCCGAAATTTTTGAGCAGGGGCTGGCTTGCTGATAAAAGCAGTTCCGAGGAATACTGAGGATTCAACCCGGCAAAATTAGAATTAGTTTTGTTTCGACTGTTATTGAAACTGATTTCATACTCACCCCCGGTAATCACCTTTTGATTCAAAGAAAGATCCCAGATATAGTCCCGGTTTTCGGCCTTATCAGGGGAAGCGAACGCGCTGGATACCTGATTGGTTATTTCCAGAGTGGAAAGCTCAATATTGATAGTGGGATCAAATTCAGATTTCCTGTCGGTAATGTCCTGTTCCCTGATTTTGGAGTTGAATTCCTCAACGGCTATCGAGACATTATTTTTCAGGGTTGTTTCAACAACCTGTCTTAATGTGAGACCAAGTTCATCGCCCGAAGGGGGATGGGAGGCGGGTTCAAAATCCGTAGCCCACAAGTGGGGAACCGAGCCCATCATAAAAAATAATGAGACCATCAAGAAAACCGGTACCAGGGATTTGTGGAACATGACGCTACCGTCTCCATATAAAATATTCCGAAATCAGCAGGCTGAGCCGGAAGAAAAAACCACTTTTAGAAAGGCCCTTATGCCTCCACAATGACTTTCCAAACCAATGTACCAAAGACTACCAGGGCTAATAAACCGAAAACGGCTCATCAATATCGCTGTCTTTTTGTAGATATCTTTTATTGTAACTAATTTTTTAATTGGGATAAAGGTCTATTTTTCAATTAATTTGGGTCTGGTTAGGAAAATTTTATTAGAAAAAATATAAGATTCATCTTGATAAAATTACATTTACAGTGTAATATTTATGTTAGAGTATTTAAAAAAAGGCTAAAAAGCCAACCGAGGCTTCCTAGATAAAAGCTTTTTCAATTATGTTAAAGACTTTTTCCATTCATCGAGTGTTAATCAATAAACAAAAAATTTTCAGGAAAAGACAATGTCCAGAGTAACAGCCGCAGATATTTTAAAAGTCGTGCCGATCACAAGGAAGACCCTTTGGTTGTGGCAAAAAAAATACAAATTTTTTCCGGACCCGG
>SMVB01208993.1_pt1 | contig 11044 bp, 7 predicted proteins | sample 2456461 | NCBI WGS metagenome assembly SMVB01 (sample SAMN11095934, study PRJNA526329) | marine sediment metagenome | biome: Marine sediment; feature: Surficial sediment; material: Deep marine sediment; isolation source: Hadal surficial sediment | place: Pacific Ocean | collected 2014-05 | depth 0-1...
GAAGTGGGTGGGCTGTCCTCGGTTCGCCTCGCCGGGCTCGAAGCGATTGTCGGGCCCCACGGGGATCTCGATGGATTCCTCTTTGTTGCGGTTGAAGTAGCCAACCAGGAGCGTATAGGTTCCGTCCCCGTTCTTGTACCAGCCTTCATAAGCAGCCGAGATGCTTTGTCCAGACTTCCTGACCGGTGCGAGAGGAAGTTGGGCCAGCGCGAGCCCGGTACCGAGTGCTCCCATCGAAAGGATGACGACGGCGAAACGAAACAACTGCATCTGACGACCCCTGAGTTGATGGGACGGGGAGGGCGCCAAAAGGCGCCCTCCCCGTCGTGAGACCTATTGCTGAAACTGATCGGTGGCTTCTTCGCCTTCGAGCGCTTTCCGCTTCTCGACTTCGACCTTGAAGTCTTCGTCTTCCATGTAGGTGATGTTCACCCAAGCGTGAGCCATCTCGTCGATGGTGCGGTCGCCCCACCCTACCCACTGGTCGGGATCGGGATTGTCGCGGTTCGCGGACGTGTTGTCGTGCCACGAGGTGAAGCTCAGGATCGTTCCCTTGGGGAGAAGCGGCGCCACGTGATCCGCATACACGTAGTTGTTGTGCCAATCGAACTGAAAGTTGTCGACGTGGCTCAAGATCTCGCGTTTGCCATCGGGGTAGATCGCTTCCATCGTCATTGCCTTGCCGCGCAGATGCATGTGCGGCTGATAGTTCTCGATGCGGCCGGCGGACTTCAGGACGTGGAAGCCCTGATGGACGCTGATCTCGTTGGGCGGGATGTCCAAGTCTCGCACACCGGAAATCGCATGAAAGAGGGCCAGGTTCTGACGGAACTTGGGCTCTTCACCTTTGGGATAGAAATAGATCGCCATCTCGGTCTGCGCCACGATCTCTTCGCCGACGGCGTGGATGTGAATGTCCCAAGCGATCGACGAGCCCGGAAGCATCAGCTTGCCGCTATTCGGACGCATGAGCTCACCTTGCTTGCCAACGGCCCATTCCATAAACAGACCCGAACCGATAGCATCTGCGCCAAGGACGTTCGTGTTGTCGACGCCCGGCTCATCCTGCTGCAGTCTCGCGAGCGCGTGATGGATCACTTGGCGGCCTTTCACAGTCGTCGGCCGAATCTCGATCGCCCGCACCCAGCGAGGTTCCGTCAGTCCCGTCTCGATCACGGGGCGATACCAGACATCCGCTGCTTGGGCGGGCATCGTATACGGCGTCGACTTGACGATGAGATCGGGCTCGTCGAAGAGCTCGGCGAACATCCACGTCTCACCGTCCGGCCAGCTCACCGGAGGCGGCATGTCTTCCGCCTTGCCTCCTGGCGCGCCGTCATCGATCCAATTCACGATCGTCGCGATCTGTTCGTCGCTGAGCGAGCGATCGTTCTTGAACTCCTGGATGCCGACCGTTTTGTCGATGTGCCACGGCGGCATCTGACGGTTCGCGACCGCTTCTCTGATCGAAGCGGCCCATGGGCGCGTTTCCTGATAGCTCATGAGCGACATGGGTGCGATGGAGCCCGGCCGATGGCACGATTCGCACTTTTGCTGAAAAATCGGGGCAATGTCCTTGGTAAAGGTCGCTCGCTCCGTGCCCGTCTCCGCGGAAACGAAGGTAGCCACGAAAATCAGAAAGCCTGTGAGTAAAAGCGTAATTTTGGCGGTCTTTGCCATTTCTTGATCCCTCCGGCGAGACATAGATCTATTGGAAAGATAAACGATGCACCGGGGTAAATACAAGCGGGTCCCGGGCTCAGTTCGTCGCGAAGCAGTAGAACAGGCCGTCGCCGCCGGTTCCTTGGAGATCGGACTGACTGCAGCCGCTCGAGTCGTGCGCCGAGTTCCAGGACGAGCCGTCATCCCCGCCGCCCGTACGGTCGTGGTGCCCCACACGAGCGCTGCCCTCGCCGCTTCCGGTCCAGTTCGAGCAATTGTTGTCGTCGCCACCGGTAAAGGCGGTGCCGTCGGCATTCGTGCCTGTAATAATATCGTGGCGGTTGGGGGTGTCCCCGCGGCCATTCACGACCTCGCCTTTTTCGTTGATGTTCGTCTCATTCGTGAGGCCGTTCTCACCGTGGAGATGGGCGACGTCATCGGCGATCTTGACGCCCTTCGAGTTGTGCCAAGGGCCGCTCCCGATGCGGTCTTTTGCGTGGACGGTGCTGTCGCCGGTCGTGCTCAGATAAGCGTGCCAGGTTTTGCCTGTGACGCCGACGGCTTCGGCGAGCTTCGCACAATGGGCGTCGGCGCCGTCGAGCCCGCCCAAAGCGGCTCCTTCGCCCGGACCCGCGCTCGTGAGGAAAAAGCTCATTTGGGAATCCGCGTCTTGAGCAAAAAGGGAATAGGCGCCAAGCGCCAGCATCGTGAGTGTGGACAGAATAACGGTCTTTTTCATTGGAATCTCCTTTGCGCTCGCTGTTTTAGTGGTGATGGGAGCAAAAGTCAAGAGGCTTGGTGTCATTTTTTAAGTGGGCCGCCTAGGACGAGGATTGCGCGGCGCGGATCGCGCGGCCGGGATGAGCGTCTGGAACGAGCTCGCCTTCGTCAACGACGAGCACGCCGTTTACGAGAACGTAGGGGATGCCGTCTGGGGGCACGGCCGAGTGCGTATAGGTGGACTTGTCGATGACGGTGTCAGGATTGAAGATCGTGATGTCGGCATCGGCGCCCACGGACAGGCGGCCTTTGTTCTGCATCGCGGGGACATAGGTCTCGAGCCGTCTCGCGGGCTCGATCGTCATTTTACGCAACGCGTCCATGAGCGTGAGCGCTTTGTCTTCACGCACATATTTGCCGAGCACGCGTGAATAGGTTCCCGAGCCTCTCGGGTGGCCGCGGCCGTTCGAGATCCCGCCGTCGCTCGCGATCATCGTGAGCGGGTTTTCGACGGCCGCCCTCGTCATCTCTTCAGTACGGCTGTGAATGATCACCGAACCACCTTGCTCGCGGTAGTGGCCAAAATTCTCGCGCGTCAACCGCTCGCCGGTGGCCACCCACTGATGGATGCCAAAGCGTTCGTCGTCCCAGCTCTCCCAGTCATCGAAGAGGGCGGATTCGATGCGCGTCTGCCCTGCGCTGTACGGGTAGCACTCGGTCGTTACGTCTTGTCCGGCCGCACGTGCCTCTTCGATCCTCGCGAGAAAGGCCGGCGTTTCGGCGCCGCCACTCGAGTTGGCGTGTACGATGTGGAGCGGCGCTCCGGTTTTCTTCGCCGTCTCGATAGCTTCGATCAAACCCTGGAGTCCGCCGCGCACATGGATGTGCGCCGAAGCATTGCGCTCGGCCGCGACGCTCATCATCGTCTCGAGCTCGGTGAGCGTGGCGGCGGGCGTATAGGCCATTCCAAACCCGACGGCTACGGCGCCTTGATCGAGGCCTTCGGTAATGCGCCGGGCCATCTCTTCGATTTGCTCCTGCGAAGCCTCCTCGCTATTGGCGGCGCCGCTAGGAAGAAAGTCGCCGGGATCCTCCATAACGATCATACGCACCGGGATGTGTCCGACGCTCACGCCGTAATGCGCGCGCTGGCCGCCTTCGCGCTGCTCGTACCACTTCGCGACGTCCCCGGTGCCGACTTCGAGCTCGAGCCCGCTCGTCACGCCGTCCCGGATCATGAACGTGAACCCTTCGTCGTGCTGGCCGTGGACATGGAGGTCGATGAAGCCGGGCGCTATGACGAGGCCTGTCGCATCGATCACGCGTTCACCTTCGATCGCGTCTTCGGTGATGGCTTCGATGCGGCCATCGCGGATACCGACATTGCGCACGGCGTCGAGGCCGGATTCGGGATCCATGACGCGGCCGCCGAGCACGACAACGTCGAAGCCCCCATCGCTCGTCTCCGGCTGCGTGCAGCTCGCGAGCCCGAGAGCAACAACACTCAGGATGATAAAAAGCTTCGTTCCCATGCTTTCCTCCGTAAATCGAACCGTAGAATATCTCATTGCGTCCGCTGCCGACATCGAAGATGATGCGCGCTCGCATGGATCCCATCGCACATACGCTCTTCGGCGCCGCGGCGGCACAAACAGGGCTCGGGCGCCGATCGGCCTGTGCCACGGCCGCCCTCGTCGTCGGCGCCAACTTGCCCGATATCGACGGTTTCGCTATGTTTCTCGGTGGCGACAGCGCGCTTTACTGGCGGCGTGGCTGGACGCACGGGATCCTCGCGCTCGTTCTCTTGCCGCTCCTTTTGACGGCGTGCCTCATCGCCTGGAGTCGCGCGTTCGGCCGCCCGCCGCCGCGCCCGCGCGTCTTGCTGGGTCTTTCTTATCTCGCGGTGTGGTCCCACCCGTCGCTCGACTGGCTGAACACCTATGGCTTGCGTTGGCTCATGCCGTTTGACGGAACTTGGTTCTACGGCGATACGCTCTACGTCGTCGACCCGTGGTTCTGGCTGCTTCTTGCTGGAGCGCTGTTCTTGTTTCGCTCCCGCCACCTTTGGAGTCTCGCGGCGTGGGCTCTCTTCGCCGCATTTTTCGCTTACCTCTTGTTTGGCGTGGTTCAGCTCGTGCCCGCGAAAGCCATCTGGTGCGTGGCGATTCTCGGGCTCATCGTTCTGCGTGTAAAGCGTGTCGGTTACGACGAGCCCACTGCGCGCCGCGTCGCGGCCGGAGCTCTCTTCATACTCATGACTTATATCGGTGTGATGCATGCTGCCACGCGCGACACGCGTCATTTGATTCGGCAGACGCTGACCGAGCGTGGTGAAGATGTGCAACGGATCATGGTCGGCCCTGTTCTGGTGACGCCTTTCATGCGGGACGTCGTCGTCGAAACACCCGAAGGCTATATGCACGGTACGGCGCACCTTTTCCCCTCTTTCGAGCTCGATCTAGCCCCGAGCAAGATTCCGCTCCTTCCGGACTCGAACGAGGTGCTCTCGGCGATCGCGTCGCCCGGTGCCCGCGGCTTTATGAATTGGGCGCGGTTTCCGTTTGCGGAGGTCGAAGAAACCTCATCGGGTTGTACGGTGTTTCTTCTCGATGCGCGCTACACCCGCCGCCGAGGGAGCGGCTTCGGCACCGCGCGCGTCCACGTTGCGAAAGAATAGCTCTGTTCGCCTTGACGCGTAAGAAGCCTTATGATGACGCCCATCTCAGGAGGTAAGAACGTTGAAAATGTTTACGAAGCTGTTTACGGTTTGCGTATGTTTGCTGAGCTGCCTCTCGCTCGCCAGTGCGGAGACGCCCGCCAAGGTGCCTTTGCGTGAGGGTTTGGGCTCGGCCCATATCCCCATCACGACGAGCTCGGAGCTAGCTCAGAAATATTTCGATCAAGGTTTGCGTTTACAGTTCGGATTCTGGACCTCGGAATCGCGCCGCTCTTTCGAAGAGGCCATCCGGCAGGATCCCGAAGCGCCGATGGCTTATTGGGGCAAGGCCTGGGCTTTTGGCCGCGTTCTCCAGAACCCGGCCCCTGCCGAGCGCGACCTTGAAACGGCCTATAAAGCGATCCAGGAAGCTCTAGCGCGTAAATCCAAAGGGAGCGCGCTCGAAAAGGGGCTCATCGACGCGATGGCGACGCGCATTGCGAAAGATCCCAAAGCGCCGGCCGAGGCGCTGGACGCTGCCTACGCCAAAGCCATGCGCGCGCTTTCCGAGGAGCATCCCGAAAACGTCAACGTGCTGACTCTTGCGGCGGCCGCCGAGATGAACAACTCCCGCTATAACTACTGGGACGAGAGCGGCAAAGCCAACAGCGAGAAGACGGACTGGTTCGTTAAAACGCTCGAGCGCGCTCTCGAGCTCGAGCCGAGACATTCGGGCGCCATCCATTACTACCTCCACGGCGTGGAAGCTTCGGATGATGTGTTCCGCGCCCGCGAGCCCGCGCGCCGGCTCGCCTCGACAGCGCCGAACCTCGCGCATCTCGTTCACATGGGCTCGCACATCCTGATCCAAACGGGCGACTATGACCACGCAGCCGACACCAATATCGACGCGTCGATGGCGGATGAGCTCTATATCGGCCAGCCGGACCAAGAAGGGCGCTATCCGTTGGTCTTCTATCAACACAACGTGCACTTTGTCTGGGTCGCGGCTTCGATGGAAGGCCGGAGCCTGATAGCGCTCCAACAAGCGCAGAAACTCCGCGACAAAGTCTTTGGGACCACCCCCCATCAAGTCATCCAGCGGTCGCACAAACTCCAGAACCACATGGCGTCGACCTATTACACGTTGACGCGCTACGGCTACTGGAACGACATCCTGGCCCAGCCGGCGCCCCCGAAAGAGTTTCGCTACCTCACCGCTATGTGGCACTACGCCCGGGGGGTAGCACTCGCGAACCAGGGCGCGTACGAGAAGGCTTGGGCAGAGCACAAAGCCCTCAACGAGATCGCGAACGGCGACATTCTAGGCGGACCGTCGCTGAATATGATGGGCCGGCAGGTGCGCCCAGGCTCGCCTTATCAGCGAAACACGACGGACATGGTCAACCTCGCCGGCAACGCCATGGCTGGAGAGATCGCCGCGAAACAAATGAACTGGGACGAGGCGATCCGCTATCTGGAGAAATCTGTGAACCTTCAGGACGGTCTTGCCTATGCCGAGCCTCCGCCGTGGCACTATCCCGTGCGGCACTCTCTTGGCGCCGTGCTCCTCGAGGCCGGCCGTCTCGAGCAAGCCGAAAGCGTTTATCGTGACGATCTGCGCCAGTGGCGGGAGAATGGCTGGTCCCTCTATGGTCTCATGACCTCGCTTCGCATACAGGGTCGCATGGATGAAGCGCGTCTCCTCGAGAAGCGCTACATAAAGGCCTTCGCCCGCGCCGACGTTGTTCTGACTGCGTCGCGCTTCTAACAGGAAAGGATCCCTCTCCCGTAGTGTTCCAAAACTCCGATGGAAGGCGAAAGCCATCATCATTAGGTTAGAGACCTGCTCCGCTTGAATGAGGGGGAAGAGGGACGTTCTCGGCTGCCATGCTCAACGTTGCGGTTCTTGAAGGCGTGGCGGCGCGCTAGTAGGTCAGAGACGAGGGCAGGACCCGCCATCGCGTTTCTGGAAGCGATTGATCTTCGGCCGTGAAAACGCGGCCGCTCCGCTTACGCTGCCTCCCGATAATAATAACGGAGAATCCCGCCAAGACGCTCCCGACACAGAGTGCGCCCGTCACCCTCAGTGCAGGGACTGTCGGGCACTCCGGAGATCAACCTGTTGTCGAGACCCTGGTGATTTCTTTCCAGATGGTAATGGGCGACGTAAGCGCGAACGGCCATGCGAAGATGATTCTCTCCGAGCGGAACGATCTTGTTGAGACACTCGTATTTTCACAATGTGTCAGGTGTTACGAGGTCAGCCGTTTCCTTCAGGTTCTCCCTGCACATGGCCCTCGCCTTCGCTGCCAGGCGCCGACGCTGGTCATCCGTGAAACGTAGACGAGCACCGAGCTGCTCCCGGAGAACTCGATTCTTTTCCTTCAGGTATTCGATCGTATCCTGCTGGGACCGGTTGACCCACCCTGCGAAGGTCAACGCGAGGAACTGCCATAGGTGGGGCTGCATAGGCCGCATTCTAGCCGCTCGGGGCACCGGCGCTACTCTCGCTTTTAGAAAATGTCTGCCAACGCAGCTCCGCCACGCGCCGGTCGAGTTTTGGCACCCTACCGAGCAAGCCTTCGCCGTCACCGACGGCATGACGATGGACTGAAGCCCACGTGACCTAGAGACTCACGCATGCTCTGCAGGATCGGTCGAGGTAAAAACGAAGTCTCGAACCGATTGGAACGAGGCTCAAATGATAGGAATGAGGTTGGATGTTCGAATTCGTTCGTCTTGCGTGAGGAGCGTCGCTCCAAGAACTCTGGCGGTGGCAACGATGATTCGGTCTCCCGGATCTCGATGGAAGCTATCAGGTAATGCCGCAACCTCGGCGGCGACCGCAGGCGTGATGTGGGCGCGCCGTACCAAAGGCGGTGCCGTCGCCCGTTCGAGCCAATCGCGGAGCGGAAGGTCGAGCTCAATTCTTCCGAGGCTTTCGAGCGTGGCGATTTCCCAGAGAGTTATGTCCGACACCCAGAGAGGCTCGTCGGCGCCGGCCGATTGGATCACTTCGCGATGCTCATCCGACAGTGGGACGGTAGCAGAAATCCAGTGGATCAGAATATGGGTGTCCAGCAGCGCTTTCATTCAGGCTTCGACACCGTCTCCCATGCATCCGTCGGAAGAGGTGGTTCGACAATATCGCCCTTGATCCGCACCGTACCCATGATCTGCTCTTGTGGAAAACCTTTCTCTCGTGGAACCGGGGGCACGAGTTGCGCGACGGGTTTTCCTCGCTTTAGGATTGTAACGGTTTCCCCGGTGCGTGCGACTTCATCTAGAATCGCGAGACACTTGGCCTTAAACTCCGTCGACGATAGGGTTTTCATATGACCAGTCTAACGTACCGGTCATGTTCGATCAAGAGTAGACACCTCGTCCCCACGTCGAGAAGGCCGCGGTAAGGGTGTGCTCCGCAAAAACTAGATCCGGCGTTGATTCCGTGGTTTAGCTTCTACTCCGTCTTGACTTGGCTCATGACAAAAAGAGCGACGCGGAGGCCCAGCCTCGGACCTCCGCGCGTCGGGAAGATCTAGCGGTCTTCCTCGTCCGTCGAGCTGAAGTACTGTATCGCTTCCTTCAGCTCGGGCACGTCGAAAGCGCTCCACACTTTCTCGAGCTTTCGGTACTGAGCCGTCGCGAGAGCACGCTCGCCTTGCTCGGCATAAGCGCGGGCGAGTCCGATAAGCGAGCGCGGCCGGTTCGGCGTGCGCAGGAGCGACTTCTTGAAATAAGTCACGGCTTCCGCGGGCTTTCCGATCTCGAGCATGACCTCCCCGGCGAGCTCGTAGACAGGCTTCACCGGATTGGCGGCGCCGGCCGGAGGACGCATGCCCTCCGCGACCTCGATGCCTTTGTTCAGATGTTGCACCGCACCGTCTTGGTCGCCCTTCGCGAGCGCGGCGAGGGCTTGGATCTCGTGCTGCATGACGCGGGTCGGCTGTGCTTGGCGGTTATAGAGCGATTTGTCTTTCGCTTGCTTGTCGGCCGTGGCACGCAGCTGTTCCGCCGCCTCGGCTACGAGCTCGGCATCGCCGAGCTTGTAAGCACTCATGCCGGTCGCGAGAAGCTCGTGCGCCGACGACTCTTCGGTCACGGGCTCGGTCTTCCACTTCTCCGTCTCGATGATGTAGCGCGCTTTCAGGAGCGGCACGCTCCTCGCCGCGCGCGTGGCGCCCTCGCTCAGCTCGACGCGCTTTTCGAGCCTCTCGATCCACGTCCGGGCTTTCTTGTAGTCGCCGAGTTGGAGGTCACCATACTGGCCCCAGTCAAGGGCGTGGACCATGTCTCCCACACTGTCGCCCGGCTCCCACAAATCAACAGCGGCGTCATAGGCGGATTGGTTCGACTTCGATACGCGGTCCCACATCCCGTGTTGGATGAAGATGTGCGTCGGCATGTGCCGCGCATGAGAGACGGCGGGAGCTATCTCGGCGAAGCGATAGGCAGCGGGAAGTGCTAACGGCGCGTGCACCGGGTCGTCGAAAGAATGAATCGTGTAGTGCGCGGCGCCTGGATGGTTCGGGTTACGCTCAAACACTTTCATCGCGACCGTGCCCGCTTTGACGTACATGCGAAAGCTCGTATCTCCCGCGGGTCGGACCGCGGCGATGGTGGAAAGCGCGTAGAACGTCGCGACCTCGTCATCGTCCGGATATTTCTCGTAGAGGCCCCTCATCACGTCCATATAGCCAAGCTTCCGCTCGGCAATCTCGCCCTCGCCAAAAAGGACCTCGACCGCCGTCAAGAACCCTTTCTCGCGCTCGGTCGGTGCTTTCGCGAGCCGCTCCTCACGGGTCGAGCCAAGCCGCTTCAACACGTCTCGCGGCGAGTCCATATCCATATCGCCCATCAGCGGATGGTTGTAGCAGAGGCTCTCGCCCCAATAAGCCATCGCGAAATCCGGATCGAGCTCCTGCGCTTTCTGGAACTGCTCGATGGCCTGTTTCCAGCCGAAGCTGTGCAGGATTGCGACGCCCCGTAAGAAATACTGCTGAGCTTCCGCCGAGCCTGAATTGGGAAACTCCACCAAGCCCACATTCTCGAACTGTGCAGAGGCGGAAACCGCGACCAGCAAGAGCGCGGCAAGAATTATTACTACAAACGGCGAACGTTTCATGAACCCTCCTCGAAACGACGTCCCCTGTACGTCTGTGTCGAATAAGCTAAGAATTATACCAGCCATCGCCAAACCGAGGTGTGCGCTACGATGACCGCATCATGGCGCCCGTGCTTCCCGTGCTCGACCTCAGAAGCGACGCGGTCGCCTCCGAGCTGCGTCGCGCTTGCGAGGATGACGGCTTCTTCTACGTCGCCCATCACGGTGTGCCTTCGGAGCTTCTCGCCGACGTGCGGGCTCGAGCCCGCTCGTTCTTCGCGCGACCCCTCGAAGAAAAGCTCGAGCTGCATTTCGAGAAAGCGCAAAAACAGCGCGGCTACATCCCGCTTCGTGCTGAGAGCACCGACCCGAACGCCGTGGGCGACGAGAAGGAAGCTCTCGACTTTACTTACCCGATCCCCGCCGGAAGGCGTGAGCGACGCGGTCGCACGCCGGATGTACGGCGAGAATCTGTGGCCCTGCACGCTGCCCGGGTTCCGCCCCGCCATCGAAAGCTACCTCGACGAGATGATCCGCCTCGGGCGCCGATTGTTCGAGTGCATCGCGGAAAGCCTCGAGCTTCCGCCCAGCTATTTTCACGACAAAACCGATCGACCGATCGCGCAGTTGCGTCTGCTCCACTATCCGCCCCAGGAGCGCGTCGACGAGCGCTATCTCGGCATTGGCGCGCATTGCGACTACGAGTGCTTCACCATCCTCGACCCAGGCGAAGTCGAAGGCCTTCAGATCCAAGACGCCCATGGAGAATGGATGGACGTCAAGCCCATCCCAGACACGTTCGTCGTCAACCTCGGTGAGATGCTCGCGCGATGGACGAACGATCTTTTTGCCGCGACGCCTCACCGGGTCATCAACCGAACCGGCCGAGAGCGCTATAC
>SMVB01432112.1_pt1 | contig 11044 bp, 9 predicted proteins | sample 2456461 | NCBI WGS metagenome assembly SMVB01 (sample SAMN11095934, study PRJNA526329) | marine sediment metagenome | biome: Marine sediment; feature: Surficial sediment; material: Deep marine sediment; isolation source: Hadal surficial sediment | place: Pacific Ocean | collected 2014-05 | depth 0-1...
AGGATCATCGGCCTGAACAAAGGCCGCATTGTTTTTGACGGGCCGCCGGAGAATTACAAAGATGATCAGGCTATTTATGGGACCGCCGGCGCTCAATAAATTTTGCTTGTAAGGGCCATCTGGACGTACTATAAGAGGTGGCATCCCTGACCAATTAATCAAGAGGCGTTCTGGCATGGACAAGATTCACAAAGAAGTTCTCGGCATGATGGGGAAGATAGATATTAACTGCCGGGATGAGCATGGCATCGTCATCATAGACTTGCAAGGCCAGTTAGACGTATACAATTCGTCCGAACTGCAAAAGCTGGTGAACGCTTACATTTCCCGCGGCCTTCTGAAGTTTGTCCTGAACCTGGAGAAGGTGACTTATCTGGACAGCTCAACGATCAGTATTTTCCTTTACTGCTCACAGGCGCTCGAAAGGGAAAACGGTAAATTTTTACTGGCGGGCCTCACTGGCGCTCCTTTGGAAGTTTTTGAAATGGCTAAACTCCACGAAGTATTTGACCTCTACCCTGATATTTCCTCCGCTATCCAATCCCAGGTCGCCTGATTTATTTTCCAGCCCATTACCCTCCCCCTTGCCCGCAAAAAACCCAGAGTTAAGAGTATTCTTTGAAAAATACTTTTTTCATTGTTGTATGAGTAAATGTTACAATTTCTGGTTTACTGGAAGCTGGGAAACGTATGCTTTGTTTTTCCTGGCGGTCATTGCGAAGAGGGACGACGTCCCAACGCGGTCGTGATATCGCGCCTGAGGATGAGTTCAACCTTCTTGGCAAGTACTTTAACAAGATGGCCCTGGACCTGAAACAAGCAATCGTATATGTGGCGGACATCTTTAAGTCTATGAGCGACTCTCTGATGGCGGCGACTCCTGAAGGGACAATTCAGGTGGATGCGGGGGGTTTCTTTAATCAAGTCTGAGCCATCTGCAAATATCATATCTGAATTTTTTCCGTTGAATGCGAACCCAGGGTTAAACTTGCAATGAACAGCCGATTTTCAGGCGGATTCAAATTCGAACCGGCCATCGCCTATTTCAGCATGGAAATAGGGGTGGACCCGGATGTGCCCACCTACAGCGGCGGCCTTGGGGTGCTCGCGGGGGATACGCTTAAAGCCTGCGCCGACTTGCGCTTGCCAGTGGTGGGGTTAACTCTTCTTTACAGGAAAGGTTTTTTCCGCCAGGAAATCACCGCCAAGGGAGAACAGGTCGAGAAGGAGGTCCACTGGGACCCTGCCGAAAAGCTCAAACTGCTTCCCAATAAAATAGTTTTGCATGAGATCAGGGGCCGGGACGTCCTGGTACAGGGCTGGCTTTATTCTTATATTGGCGATAGCGGCGGCGAAACGCCTATCATTTTTCTCGATACCGATTTGGAAGGCAATAGCCCTGAAGACAGACAGCTCACCGCCACATTATATTCCGGAGATAGGGAGTGGCGTCTCAAACAAGAGATCGTGCTCGGTATCGGCGGCGTTAAATTCCTGCGCGCGCTGGGGATCAATGACATTCAGACCTATCATATGAACGAAGGCCATTCCGCCCTTCTCACTCTGGAACTGTTGCGGGAATGTAAAAAAATGGCGCTGGAGACATGGGATGAAGACGCCACCTGGGATATTGCAAAGGTCAAGGACCTTTGCGTTTTTACCACACACACACCTGTCGCCGCTGGACACGACTCTTTTCCATGGGACATGGTCGAGAGGACGCTGGATACCGGACTCAGCCTTAAAGTCCTGAAAAATGTCGCCGGGGAAGATCGTTTAAACATGACTTTCCTGGGCTTGAACCTCAGCCGTTTTGCCAACGGCGTCGCGAAGATGCATGGCGATGTTTCGCAAAAGATGTATCCGGGATATCAAATCGACTTCATCACCAACGGCATCCACACATACACCTGGGTTCAGGAACCTTTCCGCAAACTGTTCGATAAGTACGCCCCGCTGTGGGCCAAGGATCCGAGTTACCTGCGTCAGGCTGAACTGGTCCCATGCCAGGAGATTTGGCAGGCGCACCTTGAGTGCAAGCGCCGGCTTTTTAATAAAATTTCTGAAACTGCCGCGCGCAAGTTTGACCCGGAAATCCTTACCATCGGGTTTGCCCGCAGAGCCGCGACTTATAAAAGAGCCACCCTGTTGTTCAAGGATATGGACAGACTGCTATCCATTGCGGAGAACTGCAAAGGCATCCAACTGGTTTTCTCAGGCAAGGCCCACCCGTGTGACGAAGGCGGGAAAAAATATATTAGAGAAATTTCCCTGTTGGCTGAAGAGCTGGAACAAAAATCTAAAAAATTGGCGCTGGTCTATTTGCCGGATTACGACATGCGGCTGGGAGCCTTGATAACCGCCGGCGTCGACGTCTGGCTAAACACCCCGATACCGCCGCATGAGGCCTCGGGCACCAGCGGCATGAAAGCGGCGCTGAACGGCGTCCCCAGCCTCAGCATTGTCGATGGCTGGTGGGTGGAGGGATGCGTCGAGGGCGTTACCGGCTGGGCTATCGGCGGACTGGAACGCCGCTCTGAAATGGATGACGAAAAGCGCGACGCAATGGACGCCGACAGCCTATACCGCAAACTTGAGGAAGTCGTGGCGCCAAAGTTTTATCAGGACCGCGATGACTGGACCGAAATCCAGCGCCACGCTATCGCCATCAACGCTTCGTTCTTCAACACGCGCCGACAAATGGAGCAGTATGTCGCCAAGGCCTATTTCAACCCTTGAGTGCAATTGCGACGGTCATTTTTGCGTGGCATTTAACCGTTTGCTTGGCGCCGGTAATGTGTTAGTTTTAGAAGATACGCGGCAGTGGCAAATTCCGCAACCCGCATGGGGGCTGAATGAAAAAGGCAAAAATTATTTTCTTTGCGTTGGCCTTTCTATCCTGCTGGTCAATGTGGGTTGGGGGCGGCATGGCGCAAACTTCGCCGGGCGGGCCTTTTGGGTCCCAGGGCGACGCCTTGCAGATCCCCAAAGAACCGGGCTGGAATGCGCCCTCATACCGAGGGTGGGAGCTGATGAATCTCACGGGCCTCCTCTCGACATATTACGACCTGGACCTTGACGGGCAACTCGACTATATGGTCATCCGCAAGATCATCAAGAAGTCCAGGGCCGAAGGGATGACCGTGGAGAAGGCCATCGAGATCGCCAGGGTGGATAATCTCAGCGTTTATTTTTCCCATCCCGTGGTTTATTTTGCCAATGAAGCCCCGCTCTTTTATTGTTTGGGGTTGGATGCCCGCCGCAATTGCAGAAACATCTGGATCGATATCGCGGAAGACGGCCTGAACGGTAATGAAGAACTATACACACTCTCGACGCCAAACCCTCTTGTCCGGTAAAAGCCTGGCAAGTGTTTTTTTTCTCCTGATAGCCTGGCTGGTATTCGCCTGGAATACTGGCGATGCCTGGGCGCACGGCAAGGCCTCCGCTTCCCCGGACAAAGCCAAGGTTGAGGCATCCGCTCCGGCGGGACCGGCTACCCATCATCACAAAGACCAACCGGCGGCAAAGCTTGGCGCCACCGTCTACAAACACATGTGCGTTTTCTGCCATGGGATAGACGGCAACGGCGACGGCAAAGCCACGAGTTATCTTTACCCTTGGCCGCGCGATTTTCGCAAAGGAATTTTTAAGAACCGGAGCACTCCCTCCGGGTCTCTTCCGCTGGACAAAGATATCTTCGAGACTATAGAAAATGGCATCCCCGGCACAGCCATGCCCGGGTGGGGCGTTTCCTTGTCTGAGGATGAAATTTGGGCGGTGATAGAACACATTAAAAAATTTTCCGACCGGTTTGCCAACGAAAGCCGCAAAGCTCCCGTCCCCTTACATAACCTTCCAGGGGCTAAAGGAGGTTCTGTCGAAAACGGAAAAATTATTTTTGGGGAAATGCGATGCGTCCGATGCCACGGCACTGACCTCAAAGGCCAGGGACCTATTGCCGATAAACTTTTTGATATTTGGGACCACCGGGTGTTTGTCTATGACCTCACCAACCCCAACACTTACAAGTGGGGGTTTGAACAAAGGGACATTTACAAAACCCTCACGACAGGGATCGATGGCACGCCGATGAAGTCCTACAGCCACCTGACCAGCGAAGAACGCTGGGACATCGCGGCGTTTGTCGAATCAAAAATAAATATAGCCAGTTTGCAAAAGGCTGAATTTGAAATCGATCTGTATCCGGTAAAATCTAACAAGGACCTGCTGGATATTGGCCCCGAAAGCCCTCTATGGGATGACGTCGCCGCCAGCGAGGTGCGGCTGGTGCCTTTGAACGCCCGCCGGAACCCCATCAACCGGATCAAATTCCAGTCGCTGATAAACGATGAGGCCATCGCTATCCGGGTAGAGTGGGACGACAAGACCGCCAACCGCAGTTCCAGCCGCCACCAGGATTTTAAAGACGCTGTGGCGATAGAGTTTGCTTTAGGCGACGTCCTTCTGCATACTCACGGGCACAACGAGCCTTTTTTTGGGATGGGTAACCGGGGGAAACCAGTCAATATCTGGCAGTGGCGCGCGGATTGGCAAACTGAAATCGAAACCAAAAAAAAGCTGGAGTATGCCACCAAAGGGATGGACATGGACGTCATGATTTTCGGCGGCGAAGTCAACCCGGTGGAATCGCTCAACCCCTTTCGCGACGTCCCCGTGGAAGAGCTTAACGCCGAGGGGTTCGGCACTTTGACGCCCCAGCCCAATACGAAACAAAACGTGCGGGGAAAAGGCGTCTGGAAAGACGGCAAATGGCAAGTCGTGTTTTACCGCACTTTGGAGTCGATGAATAGATGGGATATTAAATTCAGCAAAGAAAAACCGGCGCTGATCGCCTTCGCCGTATGGGACGGGGAAGAACAGGACAGGAACGGCCGGAAAGTGGTTTCCATGTGGCAGAGGTTGAATCTTCCCTGAATCTTTGACACAATCAATGCTAAATATTAATTTGCGACGAAGAAGATAAAGCGGCCCTGCCTTGTAGATGCCGATATTTTGCCGCGTTGATTACCGTAATGGTTTTCCATAAATGATTTTTTAGGAGGAAGGTTTGATGGCTGAAGATAATCTGGATGAAAATGAGGACGTGGTGGAGGAAACGGAAGATAATGAGACCGCCTCAGAGGATTCCACGGATGTTACAGAAGCGGAAGATAATGAGACCGCCTCAGAGGATTCCACGGATGTTACAGAAGCGGAAATCGATGAAGATGACTTCCTGACCGAAGACGAACTCGATGAAATCGACGAATTGGAAGAAGAGAAACCCGAGAAGGAGGAGCTAGGCGCCATCCTCGTATTCGGGCAGGGAGACTTTTCGGTATCGAAATCCAACAGAGGCGCGGATGACCCCAGCGACAACACTCTTTGTGAACCGCAATACATTTGCAAATACGGCGAAATGATTTTCATCTCCGACAGAGGCAACCACCGAGTCATGGTCTGGAATTCTTTGCCTGAAGAAAATGGCGATTTTGCCAACGTCGTGCTCGGACAGGAAGATTTCTCGGACTGCCTGGAGAACCGGGGTATCAGCACCACCCTTGACGAAATGACTTCGGGCTTGGGCGACGAAGACCTCGACGGTTTTACCATCAGCAAAGCGGAAGAAGACACCTTGTCTCAGCCTGCGGGCATTTCCGTTATTGACGGAAAACTTTATGTCGCCGACAGCGGCAACCAACGAGTGGTCCGGTGGCCTGGCTTGCCGACGGAAGACGGCGAAGCCCCTGACTTTGTAATGGGACAGGATAACCTGGAATCCGGCGAAGCTAACAGGAGCGGCATGATCAGTTCAGCCTCCTTGTTTTACCCCATGGGCATCCGGTCCGGCGATGACCAGCATATCTTTGTCGCGGATAAAGACAACCACCGCGTACTTATCTGGAAAAAAATCCCCTTCAGCAACGGGTGGAACGCTGACGTCGTGCTCGGCCAGGCCGACATGGACGAACGGGAACCAAACCGCGGCGAGTTCACCAACGTGACGCTGGATAGCCTCAGTTTCCCCACTGGCGTTTTCTTTGATAAGGAATCGGAGAAAATTTTTGTGGTGGACCAGGGCAATAACCGGGTCCTCATCTGGAATAAGATGCCTTCTGAAAACGGCACCCCAGCAGATTTGGTCCTGGGCCAAAAAGATTTTTATAGCCGCCAGGTCAACCGCGGGTCGGGCGAAGGCAGGGCGGCGGTCGATGGGCTATATTTTCCCACAGACGTTGTTTTTGGCAAAAAGGGCCTTTTTATTTCCGATACGGGCAACCACAGGGTTTTATGCTGGAAAGAACTGCCCACTGAAAATGGCCAACCGGCAGACCTGGTCATTGGACAAAAAAACTTTCTCAAGAACGAACTCAACCGGGGGGAAGATGAACCCAGCGCATGCACATTGAACGACCCTTATGGACTTTTTCTCGACCAGGACCCGGAAGATGAAGATGATATCGGCAAGCTTTATATTGCCGACCGCAGTAACTCCCGTGTCGTGATTTGGGAAGAAATTCCCAAGCCGCCTGCCGAGGAAGAGGATGAGGGAGAATTACCGGCGGATTATATTGAAGACCCAACCATGCTGATAGGCGAAGACGAAGAATACATGGCCGACCTGAAAGAGGAAGGGGACTCTGAAGCGGAGGAGCCTGACGCAGAGGAGCCTGAAGAAAAGGAAGACCCGGCTCTGACATAACAGCTCATACGCAGTAAGGGGGCACTCCTTCGGATTCCCATTTGCCTGACCTGCCGCTATTCAGGTTGCGATAATTTTTTCCTATACCCGCTTCGATTATCCGGCGGGAGGCTTCAAATTTTTCCTGGAGCTCTGCCGCTGAATCTTGCAGGATATTCCCGAAGTGGGGCAGGCACGTCAGGTTACCCACATCGCAACAGGGCGTCATGTTGCCGTTTTGCTGGACTGTCATGATTTCAATGGACCCGCGGGCGGCTGTGCATTCCAATAGATAAGGCTTTTGGGGAAATGGCGTCGAACTCATATGGCGCCGGCCCATAGCGTCGATTTTGAACCCTGGCAGAAGGTTGATCCCCAGCGTGAAGCTTTCCGAGCCGCCGAATTCCTCAATTTTTCCCATATGGCCGGTGTAGCGGGACTCGTCGCAGTCAGGATAGTTGTCCGCCAGAAAATTGATTTTCTCCCGGTATTCTTCAAGAAGTTTTTCGACCCCCGCGTAGGCCTCTCCCCTGTTGGCGAAAAAATCCGCGAGGATATTGATCTGCATTTTTAAATCGGGCAGGCTCTCAAAAACCACGTTTACCAGCATCCGTTTCTGCAGTTTAAGGATCTTTTCAAGGAAGGGTTTCTGGCTTTTTTCCCAGACAGTCGGGTAGAGAGTGATGTCTATCCTGCCGGAGAGCTTCATTATTTCCGTCAGCCTGAGCCAGCGTTTGGATTTTATAGAATTGATGTCCAGGTTGGTGTGCAGGCAAACGCGCGGAGAGACGGAACTAAAAATTTTAAAAATTTCCACTATCTCGGGGTTTTGCGAAGCTTCGCCGCCGGTCAGGTTAATTTCCTGTTTGGCCAGCGCGGCCAGGACCGCGACCCGTTTTATCTTATCGGCCATGGTCTGGGCTTGCGCCGGCGTCAGATGACGTTCGGAGCGCTCGTATTCTTTCAGCGGTTCAAAGACATGGCAGGTGACGCACTCGTCCCTTTCGTAACGGTTGCAACTGGTTTCCACAAAAATGCTTAACATGGCGGTAGTTTATCCTTTAATCTTTACTTTTTCCGCTCGGGCCAATGGGTTGCGCCTGTCTGATGGTACCACGCGGGAGTTGGCGTTTAGGGTTCCGCCCTGACTTTTCGCCTCATTGGAAGCTCATCCGCACAAAACTGATGGGCTGGTCGATATTAATGAAAGGGTTGCGCAAGTCTTTGTCGCGGTAACCCAATTTGCGGAGCTGTTTGGCGGCGGAGCGGACTTCCTCTTCCGTGACATAGGCTACCGTATCGGGTACGCCTGCGGGGCTGAGAGACTGGACCCTTTGCTGGATAAGTTTTCTGTATTTTTTTGGCGTGCCCGGCATGCAAGGATATTCCATGGTTTGCCGATAGGGACTCTTGTATACGGCGTTCAAAGCGTGCAGAGTGTTGAGCATCAGAAGATCGACATCCCAAGGCCGTATACGGCTTATTTCAGGGTGGCCCTGCACGAGTTCGACGACGCTGGCGACCGCCGCCCCCATAGACCGGCCAAGGTAACGGTGTTGAAGCTCTTTCCGGACAGTCTTGAACCCGGCTGATTTTCCGACTTTCTCCAGTAACGGGAAGTTGACCATGCAGGTGTATTGCCCTCCATATAGTTTGAAGTAAGGCCTGCCCTCGGCGTTGACGTCATCCAGGGAGGGCATTCCATAATCGAACCCGCAATAACCCTGGCTGGCCTCGCTGAGAAGACCCCGGGCGCGGTCAATGGTGGCGAAAGCCCCAATATTTATGGGCGCTGGAATTTCATCCGCCACTCCCTCAAGGTGGGACTGGATAGTATCGGCATAGGGCCAGTCGCTGATGTCCACCCTTTGAAAATCCCTTTCCCAGATAATTTCCTCAAGGAAGGGAGGGCATTCTTGCAACCCGGCCAGGTCTTTTTCTTTGAAAAGCTGTATGAAGTCCGCAAAACCAATATTGGGAACTCCTGGGTCCAGGGTAGGTTGCAGGTATTCTTCGTATAACAGTCCCTGATGTTTCAATAAAATTTTCGTCGTCAGGTCATCCCAGATTTCATTCGAGATAATCTTGTAAACGGATTGGGGTTTGAAGCAATCCATTGCTTCCGCGTTCACCAGAGCTGTGGAAAAGCGGCCCGCGTGGGTTTGCAGGCTGGCCCTGGCGCGGACCCCTTTTAATATTTCCCGCGAATAATCGCACAGGATGTAATGGGTCTTCGGGTAAACCTGGTTATCCTTGTCGATAGCCTTGAGCCGGGAGAGAAAGCAAGCGGCGAGGTTGCCGTTGCCCACCCCCCATTCCAGGATGAATTTTGTTTCGTCCAGCGCGCCGTCTCGCAAGGCCAGCTCATAGTATTCATCGGCTATAGCGTGCGCCAGACGGTGGTCGAGGCTGACGTAGGTCTGAAAATGGTTATGGATCGCAGGACCCTTGGTCCCGTAAAAGATGGCGTTAACGTGGTTCTGCCATTGGTCGGCGGGCGCAAAGTCACCAAGCGGCAGGGCATTTGGGCGGGAAGTCGGCATTGTGGTGGCTGAGTGGCCTGGCCTGGATTAAGCGGGTGGTTATTCTTATCCTGCGGACACTCCGTCGGGGATGTCTGAGATTTCCGCAGTGTCCGACCCCGCGCTGGAATTGCCGCTCATCAGGTTTTCGTATTTTACGTAAGCTTCCTGGGCGTCGTCGTGCCGCCCCACATCTTTATAGGATTTATACAGGTTATGCCAGGCCAGCGCGTCGCTTTGGCATAATGACGTCGCTTTTTTAAATTCCTTGATAGCGCTGTCGGTTTTGCCAAGGGCGCCATAGAGACAGCCCAGGTTCGTGTGCGGCAGGGAAAAATCCGGGTCGAGTTCGCTGGCCTTCTGGAAATTTTTGATGGCGTCTTCCACCAGGTTTTTCGCGGCGTAAATACTGCCAAGGTTGCAATAGCCCTGCGGGTCTTTTTCGTCGACGTCTACCACGCACAGGGCGGCGTTGAGAGCTTCGTCGAACTGCCCGTCATTGAAGTAGGCGGTGCTCAGGGCCGCCCTCAGCTCCTTGTTTTCCGGGTCGAACATGAGCACTTTTTTCAGCGCGAGGATTTCTTCCATGTACGCTTTCTCCATATCATAGGCGGCGGCGAGGTTGGCGTATGCGGTGAAGTCAGCAGGGTCAATCTCGATCACCTTTTTGAATTCCCTGATTGCGCTGTCGAACATGTCCTGGAGCATGTAAATGCCGCCAAGGTTGAAATGGATTTCTGCGTCGCTCTGGTTCAGTTCAGCCGCGCGGTTCATTTCGCGTATCGCTTCGTCTTCATGATTGTGGAGGACGTAGGCTGTCCCAAGAACCTTGTAGGCCCTGAAGTTTTTAGTGTCCTTGTGGACGACCTCTTTCAGGAGTTTAATGGCCTGCTCGTAATTGCCGCCATCGACATAAAGGGTGGCGAGGTCGATTTTCTTATCCAGGTCGTCCGGCGTTTCTTTCAGCGCTTTGATAGTTTTCCGGGTTTCCTTCATGATCTTGGTTTGGAGCTTGATCTCTTCCGGGTCGCGCACGCCCAGTTCCTCAAAAATATCCGGATGGATTTTCATGGTGACGTATTCGGGCGGATTATCTGGTCGCTGGTTGTCCGACATATTTTTTATGCTCTCCTGAAAATTATCTTTCAAAGGGTTAACTGTAACGGCGTTTTGGGAGGTCAACCTAAATTCTAGACCATCCCGCCGCCCCTGTCAATTGAAACATGGGGGTCAACATGGGGGTCAAGTCTCTGCTTGACTGCATCTATCTTTTAGCAGTGAATATTTATCGGCCAGAGTTTTGTTTTTAATCAATGAGCCCTTAAACCTATAAACGCTTGAGGCCACCGTTTTATAGCTTTTTGACTTGTATTCTTTTGCCAATTCTATATGGCCCAACCCCGATAACTCCCTCGCTAGACATAGCGCTATCTGGCGGGGTATGTTTTCCTCTCCTCTTTGCGTCTTGTATAAAATTTTCTCCGTAACATTGAATTGACCGCATACCGCTTTGTTAATCTTGCGGACTATCGCTAATCCTCGTATAGCCCGTTCCCCCTTTATCTCAAGGTTCAGCTCGCGACCGCCCAGAATGTATTTGGCTCTTATTTTCTCCACAAAACTTTTGTCGCCCAGTACCGGCGGCTGATTCTTTTTTGAATAAAACTTTACGACCTCCTTATCAAGCTCTTGCCGCATGAAGCGCTTGTAACCGGCAATCGCGTTATCCCGGTTTTCTGAAAAATGGCCGAGGATGTAATCGGTCTCCAGCCATTCAGGGATGGTTTTATGCCGCGACGATACGAAATGTTTATGACTGCTCCAGGCATAGCCTGAG
>SMVB01261714.1_pt1 | contig 11043 bp, 10 predicted proteins | sample 2456461 | NCBI WGS metagenome assembly SMVB01 (sample SAMN11095934, study PRJNA526329) | marine sediment metagenome | biome: Marine sediment; feature: Surficial sediment; material: Deep marine sediment; isolation source: Hadal surficial sediment | place: Pacific Ocean | collected 2014-05 | depth...
CCAGCTCAAGACAAAGGGGTCGTGACCCCGGACGTGGTCTTCTCGGGAGGGCGGCATGTTAGTGTGTGGCACTCAAATCTATGGCTGGCCGAATTTGCCGGCTTTCAAATCGGCTTCAAAGTCCTGCTGCCAGTCCGAACCTGAGCCCGCTCGATAGGTTTCCGAAACGTCAGTCGATATCCTGTGCACCGTCACCGTGCCAATTATCGGGTGCTGCACAATTACTGTTGACTCATCATCTTTGAGCGGTAACACATCATCTTCCAGGTCTACGACGTTAAAGTCGTCCACTTCAAACCCGGCCGCAACTATCGCTACGTCGAAATCTTCCATTTCACTAACTGTAATCAGGGGCATGATGTTTCTCCAGTATTCCCGGCCCCGTCTTTTGGCGGGTTTGGCTATATAGTTGCATCTACTAAATATAGTAGAATATTACCGGATTACCCGATAGTGAACAGAATCGGGACATTCCCGGGCGCTTGAAAAAAGCATAGCTTTAGGCTTGATTTCACAGGAAACATCCCGCGCCTTTACCGGCCAAAGATGCAGCTTCAGTGATTGACGCAGCAGTACGCAATCTGGGGGCGCGAATTCGCCGCTGAGCTAAGAGACTAGTATCGATGGGATTGACAAGAGCAGCCATGGCGGAAAGCCTGTTCAACGAATTGGGATTGAACAAGCGGGAAGCGCGTGAGCTGGTTGATTTATTCTTTGAAGAACTGGTAGCGACGCTCACGGCAGGGGAGCAAGTCAGGCTTTCTGGGTTTGGAAATTTTGATCTTCGGGATAAAAACGAACGTCCCGGCAGAAACCCAAAAACGGGAAAAGAAATTCCCATCACAGCACGACGCGTGGTGACATTTAGGCCAGGACAAAAACTAAAAGACCGAGTGGAGGCTTATGCTGGAACCAGGGAATAACGACGAACTGCCGCGTGTTTCTGCCTGTCACAACTTCATCATCCTAGTGGGTTGACTGACCTCTTCTCAGCCAAAGCAAACGCTAATCGTCCGACCACCTAATAACCTGCCCGAGTTCATTTTCGATTTTTTTCCTCAACGGCCCACCTCAATTTCGCCAATGACTGCGCGCGGACCTCCTCCGGGCCATAGCTTTCATTATTACCCATAATCCGCGGTGGCAGATCAGAGTCGCCGGCTAGCGGAGCGTCTACGATTTCGCCCGTGATAACAGCACTTAGACCCTGGTCATCACAGTTCACGACAGCGGTTAGATAGGCACCTATTACTTCGATTTTCCATTCCCGGTCCATGTGTGGAACCTCTCAAAAAAGGGTCAAGCTCAGCCATGTGTAACATGCTAATCGGAATCGCATAATGCGCACGAGCGGGTCGACGCGCTATTAATGCAGGACTAACCCGGGTCAGCAGTCCACTTGCTAACAGGACCAATGTCGTTTTCGATTTTTTCGTCGACGGCGCGCCGCAATGCTTCCAGCGAAAGTGCGCGCACCGATTCATGAACATAGTGCTGACCTGTGATTATCCGGTCCCGAATGTGAGAATCTCCGGCTCGTGGACCGACAACAAATTCACCTTCAATTTCGGCGCTGAATCCGTAGGAGACGTAACAACACCGTGTTAATGTTTGTAGCTTCCGGTCAGATGGAGTTTTGCGTGATCGATACGGATGCAGTCATCGTCGGCGCCGGACCCTGCGGGCTGTTCCAGGTCTTCGAGCTGGGGCTCCTCGGCTTGAAAGCTGAGGTTATCGATTCCATTCGACAACCGGGTGGTCAATGCACCGAGCTTTATCCGGACAAGCCGATTTACGATATCCCCGCCATTCCCGTTTGCTCCGGAGAGGAGTTGACAGAGGCCCTGCTCAAGCAGATCGAGCCATTCAACTGCGGCATGCATCTTCGAGAAGAGGTCTCCGTTGTCAGGAAGAAAAGTGACGAATTATTTGATGTGGAGACAAGCGCCGGCACACAATTTCACGCCAAGGCCGTCGTTATCGCCGGGGGCGTCGGCTCTTTTCAGCCGCGACAACTTAGGGTGCCCCGGGCCGAAGATTTCGCAGGCAAGACGCTACATTATCGGGTACAGGATCCGAAGCAATTCGCTGGTAAAAAGCTGGCTATTTTAGGCGGTGGTGATTCGGCGTTGGACTGGGTATTGGAGCTGATCAATGTTGCCGAGCACATCACATTGGTACACCGTCGCGACGAGTATCGCGCGGTCCCGGCTTCCGTCGCCAAAATGCGGGAATTGGTGGCCGATGGAAAAATGGATGTGATCGAGAAAGCCAAGGCAACGGCGATCGACGGAGTGAGTGGCTCCATTAACTCGATCGCAGTCCAGCCCAAGGAAGGAGAACTGGTCGATATACCGGCCGACCACGTATTGGTTTTTTTCGGCTTGGCGCCGAAGCTCGGCCCGATTGCAGAATGGGGCCTGGACATCAATCGCAAGACGATCAATGTCGATACCGAAAAATTTGAAACCTCAGAGCCGGGAATATATGCGATCGGTGACATCAGCTTTTATCCCGGAAAGAAAAAACTCATCTTGTGTGGTTTTCACGAAGCAACACTGGCGGCTTTTGCAATCAAACAAAGAATAGAGCCGGACAAGAAAGTCCACGTCCAGTACACGACGACCAGCCCGATCATGCACAAGCGGCTGGGCTTGGCAGATTGAATCCCGCAATAGTCCCACAGAACTTCGACGGATTCGCATGGCATTGAAGCATTCTTGGTGCGACTCGCTGCTATACTTCCCCCGGCACCGCAGGAGAACGGGACAAACGCAGCGAATGCTCATTTTTCGATTGGCGATGTGGTACATCAGAAACTGTTTGATTACCGCAGCGTCATAGTTGACGTGGACCCGCGTGTGGTGCTTTCCGACGAATGTATGAAGCCATTGCGCGCTTGTGGCCGTTTCCTGCTAGTCTGAACGTCCGCTTTCGGGAAAAGCGGACATTAAGCTAATATTGCCAAAACAGGCCGCTGACGACCCATAGCGGATATTTACGTATTCCATGATTCGGACTGACAACCGGATTTTGCTGCTCTGAGTGTCACAGCGACAGGGCGCACGGAGACTGGAAGACTAGGGTTGGATCGAACCTTCCAGCGCCGCGTCGATACGCGCGAGCACATCCGTATCGAGCGTTATTTCCACGGCACCTGCATTGTCGGTTATCTGTTCCGGACGGCTTGCGCCGATGATAGCGCAAGCCACGTTTTTCTGACGTAACACCCACGACAGTGCCAACTGCGCCATCGAGACAACGAGTTCGTCGGCGATTGGCCGCAAGCGCTGTATCGCCGTCAGTAGCTCGGTGTCTTTGAGCCGATCCATGAAGCCGTTCATCGCGGGACTGGCCGCCCGTGAATCGTCGGGGGTCGGATTGCCCGGTCGGTATTTTCCAGTCAAGACGCCTTGCGCCAGCGGTGACCAGACTACCTGACTGATACCGTTACCGGCGCACAGCGGCATGACATCGGTTTCCGGATCACGCCACAACATTGAATATTGGGGCTGACTGGAAACGAATTTGACGACATCCGGAATATCGAGCGCAGCCTGGATCTCCTGCGCACGCCACTCGCTAAAACCCACATAACGGGCTTTGCCCGCGGCAACAACCTGGGTAAGTGCCTGCATGGTTTCGGCCAGCGGTGTTTGGTCATCGTAGCGATGACACTGATACAAATCGACGTAGTCCGTACGCAGCCGTCGCAACGATGCATCGATCTGCTTATGAATCTGTATCGCCGAAAGTCCACGGTCACTCTCGGACATCGGAAAATAGAGCTTGGTCGCGAGGATATAGTCTTTGCGAGAGTAATCACTTAGCGTCGCGCCGAGGAATTCCTCCGCAGCGCCGCCCGCATAGACATTTGCGGTGTCGATGAAGTTGATTCCAGAGTCAAATGCCTGGCGCACGCAGTCACGCGCCGTGCCAGCATCAACTCCGCCACCGTAGGTCAGCCATGAACCCAACGCGATTTCCGAAATGTTCAGATCGCTGTTTCCGAGTTGTCGGTATTTCATAGGGCGATTCTTTCTTATCCCATCCGAACTCCGTCCGACTCTGCTGCTTGTACCCTCAAGCAGTCATTACCATCAAGTTATGGATTCAACCACGTGGCAATCGCGGCGGCAGCTTCTCATACTTTAGTCTGTCTTCCCACAATCCTGGCAAGCAGCTCAATGTCCGCTTGTGGCCGAAAGCGGACCTCAGATTTCGTGGATTTCAGCATTTCTAACGTCCGCTTTACCCCCGAAAGCGGACCTTAGGCTAAAATTGGGCTGAACGGCCGCTAGCGACCCAAAGCGGACCGTTCCAAACTGCTCAAAAAAGCCAGATTAAGTTAATCGCTAGGCAAACTTATCCATCTTCTACTACGCTTACGAGATAACAACGACAATGGCAAACCCACCGAAAGATGGGGACGCAAAGCCACGGGTACTAGATTACTCCGAGAATCAAAGGATGACACCCCGAAGGACCCAAAATAGTCGGGCTGACCAATAATTGAACCCTATCAGGGGAACTCAACCATGAATTACACGGGAGTGACCTGCATCACCTTTTCGCGTGCATTACTTTGTGCCTGCGCTCAGTCGGGCGTTGACCTCAAGGCCGAGAAGGCGGCTCCGACTAAAACTTCAATATGTAACGTCATGTGGTTTAGGCTCGCTCCGTTTTGGTACGTCCATAAACGATGAACGCACGCAGCTTACGGCTAGTTATCGCTGACCTCGCGTTGCTCATCGCCAGTACTTCTTCGATTGCCCAAACTGTCTCCGCGCCGGTGGGTGTCCCTGACACCTATGAGGTTGACATGAACGTTACGCGGATAGTTGACGCGCCTGGTGTGCTTGAAAACGACGAAAAGGTCAAAGGTCGCGAAGGGCGTGACCGGTCGAGCCTGACAGCTCAGTTGGTCAGCAACGTGACCAACGGCAATCTCTTATTAAATCAGGACGGCTCTTTTGCATATACGCCGGGTCCGGATTTCGTTGGTTCCGATGCCTTTACGTATTTCGCCGAAGATGGAGTGGCAGCAACCAGTGAAGTGATCGTTACCTTAACGATCTCGGAGAGCGCCACTAGCGCACCGGTTGCCAACGACGATGCCTACACCGTTGATCAAGATTCCACCTTAGATGTCATTGCTCCAGGCATTTTGGGAAACGATCAGAAGGTAACAGGCAAGGAAGGGCGTGATCGGTTGGATTTATCAGCGCAGCTTTTGGCGGGAGTCAGCAACGGAGATCTCGCTTTGAGCAGTGATGGCGCATTTACCTATCTGCCTAATCCTACGTTTGTCGGTGACGATAGCTTCACCTATAACGTTTACGACAACGTTGCGATCAGCGGCGTTGCGACGGTGACACTGACGGTGACGGTGACGGGCGTGAATAAGGCGCCGGTGGCCTCGTTCACGGCGACACCGGATAACGGGCAGGCGCCGTTGCTGGTGAACTTTGATGGTGGTACGTCGAGTGATCCGGACGGCAACATCGTGGAGTGGGCCTGGGACTTTGAGGGTGATAGCACCTTCGACGTGAGCAACCCGGCGGCGACCAGCAGCTTTACCTATGACACAAGCGGTACCTTTAACGCCACACTGCGGGTAACTGATGACGGCGGGACCACCGATACAACTGTGGTGTCGGTGACAGTGACGGCGGTTGATATTGCTGCGCCGGTGGCGAAAGCGGACAGTTACGCGACGTCGCAGGACACGGCGCTGACGGTGAGCGCGCCGGGTGTACTGGGCAATGACAAGAAGGTAGTCGGTAAGAAAGGGAAAGGTCGGGCGCCATTGACAGCATTTGTCGTGAATTCTACGGTCAATGGTAACCTCTTGTTGAACGAGGACGGCTCGTTCGATTATATGCCTGACGAACGTTTTTACGGCGTCGATAGCTTTGGTTACAGGGCATACGATGGCACGGCGTTGAGTAACGAGGCCACTGTGACGATTTCCACCAATCGCGTAAACAGTCCGCCCACGATTTCAGGGACTCCGGACTCGATTATTGCCCCTGACAGCCAATATGTCTTCGTGCCTGATGCGAACGACCCTGAAGGGGATCCGCTCACGTTCATCGCGTCCGGCATACCGTCTTGGGCCAACTTCGATTCGACGACAGGAACGCTTTCTGGTGTACCGAGCGAGACGGACATTGGCGTATATCTGTGGATTTGGATCGGAGTGAACGACGGCCAATTTACGGAGTGGATGAATTGGTTTGCAATCAACGTCGTATCGGAAACGAGCACAGTTGTGACGTTGACGTGGTTGCCACCGACAACCAATACCGACGGGAGCCCCTTGCTCGATCTGAGCGGATTCAAAATCTATTACTGGGATGAATCCGTATATCCATATGCCCTGGACTCACCAGTCGTCGATTTAAATAACCCGGGCTTGTCATCATATGTCCTCGAGGTTCCATGGGCCGGGTTCTGGAAATTGGCTATTACGGCATATAACGCTGAGGGGACAGAAAGTAATCTTTCGAATATCTTGCCAATAGTGGCCCAATAGATGGCTCACAATTAACGGGGTCAATTAACACATTTTAGAAATTGAGTTACCTGTCCATTTAATGAGAGTATTCCTCCTTGCCAATCAATTTGTCTTGAGAAGGATGACAATGCGGACCAATCTCAAATACAGACTCTGGCAGACGACGCACTGGCCGTTGAGCTAAATCAAGATACGTCGGCCGCTTCTGGCCGAAAGCGGACCCTAAAATCAGGCCATTTCAGCAGGTTTGAACGTCCGCTTTGGAGAAAAGCGGACATTGACATGTGTCAGACAAACACCTTGATCCGTGCTGACCACCAATCACCGACTAGATCAGTTGCCTGAGTACCATCGAACTCTCCATGCGAGTCAACGACACTATGCTCATCAATCCGAAGCATCAACGCAGAATGCAGTCGGTCTCTGTACCAATACCAGCCGGTATCAATTGGTGTGTCTGATGTCCAGTGTGGATAATTCACCATAGGTAGGATTCTACCTCAAATCCACTGCCCGCTCCGGTCAGTGGCCCCTTTACACCCGGAAGCGGACATTGAGCTAATATTGTCCGGAAGGGCCGCTAGTGACCCCAAGCGGACGTTTCCATTGGCGTGAGAACGGCCTGATTAAGTTAATTATCAGGCGATCCGATCGGCTATCTACTGCACTTAAAATTTGCCATCGATAATGCCAATTCCGTCGAAAGATGGGGGCAGAACATGGAACCTCGCATCGTCCAGGAAACCGGTCTCACCGACCTTAAGTTTTCATTGGAACAACGTAACAATTCCATCAGGTAAAGGCCTGTACAGCGGTGCAGAATTCGGATGTGTTCAGTCTGGTTCACGCGTTGGGATTTGTGAACCGCGTTGAAGCTGTAGGAGAAGCGTCTTGAAAAAGAGTATGTTTGCTTCCATTGCTCTTGCCGTTGTTGTGGCGGGATCGCCGTGGGCGCATCACAGCATGTCGGCACTGTTCGACTTTAACCAGCGATTCACACGGAGCGGCACACTCACCCAGCTCGACTGGAGAAATCCACACATCTACTTGTTCGTCGACGCGAAGAGCGACCAGGGGTTGGTGGAAAAGTGGTTGTTCGAGGGACCTAGTCCCAGTTTCTTCCGACGCCGCGAGGACGCCGGCAAGGGAGATTTCGAGAACGCCATCGGCAAGATTGTGACGGTGGAAGCCAGCCGCGCCAGGGACGGCTCTCTCTCCGGACTTATTCGGATGATCACTTTGCCAGACGGAAAGGTTGTGTCGTTATGTCCGCAAAACTGTTGAAATCATTAGTAATGAGGGTGGCGGCTGCCGCCCTGCTCATGGCTCCTGTACCCGCCATGGCCCAAGTGCTGACCACGACCAACGCCGAGGACGAGGCTGCTGCCGCTAACGCCAGACGGATCGCCCGACAGTTCGAGGCCCGCGCTCGAGTACTCACCGTGTTCGACCGCCAAGGGAATTTCGTGACCACAGTCGGGGAGCGCGCGATTTACCAGAATCCGGTTTTCTCCCCGGACCGGACACGGCTGGCGGTGGTCAAGAACGACCTGAAGAGCGAAACTGTGGACCTCTGGGTGCTCGAAGTTTCGACTGGGAGCAGCACACGCATCACGTCCAATGAGACGTCGGACGAGGAGTGGGTGTCCAAGCCGGTCTGGTCTCCGGACGGAGATCAGCTGGCGTATGTGGCATTGCGCGGCGGCTATTTCGGCCTGTATCGACAAGCTGCCAATGGCGAGGGCGAGGAAGAGCTGCTTTACGAGCATCCGGGCGGGCAAATCAGGCTTGCCGACTGGTCGCTCGACGGACGTTTCCTGAGCTTTTCCTCGTCGGACGAATTCGGAGGGACCTTGTACGCGCTGCCGATCAGTGGCGATGGGGAGCGCGCCCCCATCGAGGTCTTTCGCAGTGAATCTCAGTTGTACGGATCGAGCTTTTCTCTCGATGGCCGCTTCCTGTCCTACACGTCGGACCAGTCCGGTAGAACTGAAGTCTACGTCCGGCCGTTCGACCTATCGGAGGGCGCGAGGGCTCGGTCGGCCGCCGGGCCCTGGCAGGTGTCCGACCAGGGTGGCCAGGCCCTGTATTCAGGTTGGAGCAGGGACGGCAGGAAAATCTACTATATGGCCGCCGATGGAGGTGTGATGGCGGTCGAGGTTAGCACCGAGCCCGCGTTCGAATTCGGAAGGCCGACGTTGCTGTTCCGCCTGTCGGAGGCGTTACGCGTCTCTCCCCGGTTCGTACACAACTATGATGGGACGCCCAATGTCAGCCGCGACGGAGAGCGCACCGTGCTCTCCATTCACCCCGCGCCGACCCTCCAACAAATCACGGTATTCGACCGACAAGGAACGGTTTTGACTCAGGTGGGCGAACCTGGGCGCTACTTCAACCCCGCACTCTCGCCGGACGGAACAAAAGTGGCCGTCGAGAGGATCGTTCCACAGACGAGCAACGACGACATCTGGACGTTCGACGTCGCCTCAGGTGCGGGTACGCCGGTCACGAACGATCTCCCATTTGATAGTGACCCTGTCTGGTCTCCGGACAGCACCCGCGTGGCCTATCAGTCGATACGCGGCAGTTTCACGGGCAGCATCTATCTAAAAGCCTGGAATGGAGCGGGCGATGAGGAGCAGTTGTTTGAGTACACGCCGGGTGCATCCTTGGAGCCGGCGGACTGGTCGACGGACGGCAGATTCCTGACCTTCCAAGACGGCTGCTGGGGCGTATTGTATGTGGTGCCGGTCAGCGGCGACGAGGAGGCTCTCGAGAGGGAAGCGATGGAGTGGCTCCGCGATGAGTACAGCGTGGCCCAGGCCAGGTTTTCTCCCGATTCCCGTTTTATCGCCTATCTGTCGGACGAGATCCTGGTCGATATATTTCAGGTCTATGTAGGCCCGTTTGATGCCAGTAAGCCCGATGGTGGCGGGGGAGACGCGACACCGGTGCAGGTTTCAAACGACGGCGCCCTGGGCATGATTTCTTGGCGGCAGGACAGCAAGGAACTGTACTACCTGACTCCCGATTGGGAGGTGATGGCGGTGGACGTTGCTACAACTCCCACTTTTCAGGTGGGGACGCCCAGGGTTCTTTTCACGTTACCAGGCCCCCTGCCCGGAAATCCAGGACGGTGGAAGAACGTCAGCCCCGACGGTCAGCGTTTCGTGTTCCTCATCAATGTGCCGGTGAGCGCGCTCGCGCCTTAAGTGAAGCGCGGTCGCGCCCCTGACCCGACTCTGATATCTGTACGATCTCAAGGCCGACTGAGAGCCAATGACTCGCATTCGATAATGTCCGCTATGTGCCGTTTCCGGCCTGTCGTTTCGTTGATTTCGCGCTAATCTGAATGTCCGCTATTGAGAAAAGCGGACATTCAGGAGCTATGCCGCAGATCGTGGAATCGGAAGTCTTTGAGTTCGGCCCTATCCCTGGCCTCTCGCCACGCTTTGTCAAAATAGAAGGGGTTTGGCTTCCCCGTTGCGGGATGCGTGAATATCAGGTCTGTGTCTATCCTACGGATCTTCTTGAGCTTCTTAAGCTCTTTGACTACCGGGGGCACTAACGTAAGGGTGCGCCGCTCTCTGTTTTTTGTATCGTGCAAGATGGCCCTTGTAGATGCCAAATCAACGTCTTTCCAATGCAGTCCGAGAATCTCGCCTTTTCGTGCACCACTGGTCAGCGCAAGGAGCACAATCGCAAATAAATGTGGGTGGGTGCTGGCCTTGGCTGCTCTAAGGAGCCTGGGTCGCTCATCATCACTCAGGTAACGGACCCTACCATTAGCTTCTTGTAGTCGGCTGACCTTCCGAAGTGGGTTGGAGTCCATCCATTCCCATTCTCGCTCTGCTATCGTGCAGGCATGACTCAATAGCGCTAAATATCGATTGACAGTACTGGGCGCCCTTTCCTTGGCCAACTCATCCCGGACTTCGACAATGGCTGCGCGGGTCAATTCTTGAAGCTTCAAATTGCCCAATCGCTTAATCCAAAATTCGGCATACCGGATAGGGTTTGCCTGGTCGCGCTTCTTTGGAATCTCTGTCTCTTTGTACCGTTCAAATAAATCTGCAACGGTACGCTTTCTTGCTTCGTGCGATGGAAGGTAAGAACCCTTTGATATGGCCAGTTCAATCTCATTGGCCCACACTTCGGCTTCGCCTTTGGTGCGGAAAGTCGCCACCCGACTACGTCTGCTGCCCTTGCGGATAACAGCTTGCCACCTGATTCCTTTTTTGCCTTGCCGTTTGCGGAAATACGCCATCGGATTGTCTGACCAATTTGCGCGCGATTGTATCCACTGTGCGACAAATGAGCGACACAAACAAAAAAGGCCACTGGTGAGAGTGGCCTAAAATGATCTAACTACTTGTTTTAATTGGTGGTGATGGGTGGAATTGAACCACCGACCTGCGGGTTATGAGTCCGCCGCTCTGACCATCTGAGCTACATCACCATTTCGTATGTCCCTGGCTTAGTCGCACGGACCGCAAATTGTCCGTTGGGGATACCAAACTGTC
>SMVB01304194.1_pt1 | contig 11040 bp, 12 predicted proteins | sample 2456461 | NCBI WGS metagenome assembly SMVB01 (sample SAMN11095934, study PRJNA526329) | marine sediment metagenome | biome: Marine sediment; feature: Surficial sediment; material: Deep marine sediment; isolation source: Hadal surficial sediment | place: Pacific Ocean | collected 2014-05 | depth...
AATGGCACCAGCGGCACACGGTGATCAGGTTCTCCTTGCAGGTCCGCCCACCGCAACTCCATGGAATGATGTGGTGCAGGTGCAGCGAGTGCCGGCTGCCGCAACACCGGCACCGGTGGCCGTCGCGGGCGTAGACCTTGCGACGCAGCGACCTTGGCACGGAGCGATCCTTATCTCTATCCGGCGACGACGCGTCCACGATTCCGCTTGTTCAGTAGCTTCCCCGGCCATCTTCCACCTCCTGGGTTCGAGTGCACGACATCCTAACAGAGGCCAAACACCAGTCAAGAGGCAAGTCAGAAAAATTGCACGCTCACAGGCGGTCCTCTGGCGCGACAGGCGGTCCTCTGGCGCGACAGGCGGTCCTTTGGCGCGACAGGCGGTCCTTTGGCGCGACACGCGGTCCTCTAGTCCGCCAGCGTGTTCCACTGTGCGCGGCGGTACCGGCCGACCCTGGTGCGATCGACCAGGACGCGCCATTCCAGGTTCAGGCGGAACACGATCGGTCGGCCGGCGGCCCGGTGCAACGCTTCGGGGATCGCCTCCTGGACCATTCGCTGCTCGGTCACCCACGACTCGGTGCGGAAGAAGGTGTGCGCGGTCACGAGGTGGTCGAGTTGCTCGATCACGTCGGCGTACCGGCGGTTGGTGCGCCGCGCCGCTTCGGTGCCGGCCGCACCGGGCTCGACGGGCAGACCCAGCACGCTGACACGCGGGTTCGCCGCGGCGGTCACGATCCCCTGGAGGAACCCTGCGACCGACGTTTCGTACAGGTGCGCCGCGTCGGTCCCCGCCCCGGCCACTCGCCGCATCGCGCGCTGATCGATCGCGCGGAGCGAGTCGAAGCTGATGGCCGGTGTGACCATTTCGATCACGATCAGCCGCTGGGGATGCTCGGCCGCGGCGGAACGCACCAAGGCGGCGGCATCACGGACAAGTTCCTTTATATCGGTGCCCGTGGCGGTCGCCAGCCGTGAAGCCGAACGATGATCGATCTTGACGATGACCGGTTTCACCGCGACGAGCACGTCGTATTCGACGGCCACATGTCCCGGCCGGGCCAGCCGGAACCCCCCGATGACCCCGAGCATGAGGGCGAACCCACAGGCGGAGATCAGCAGCCGGCGGGCCATCCGCGGTTTGGCTGCCGGCCTGGTCCCGGTCGCCTCGACGCCGGGCCCGCCCGCCCGGCTCTGCTTGCGGCGTGCGTGTTCACCTGAGCGGTCGTAGAACTCGACGAAGCGGCCCAGCGACGGCTTCCAGTGCCGCTTGACGTTCTGACGCCCCTTCTTTTTCTTGCTCCGAGCCATGCAAGGGGCCATATCGACCACAACCGACCCGGCCTCGCGGCAGGTGCTGGACAATGATTGCCGTGTCACATAGTATGTGAGACATAATAAGGAGGCACCGGGATGCGAGTTGAACGTGAACTCATGCGAGGCGCGGGGCCGGTGGCCGTTCTCAAGCTTCTCGAATCGGCCGAGATGTACGGCTACGAACTTGTCAGTGCCCTCGGCAAGCGCACCGACGGCGTCCTGGCGATGGGTCACTCCACGCTCTACCCGCTCCTGTACAACCTCGAGGCCAAGAAACTGATCTCATCACAGTGGCGCCGGGCGGAGACCAACCGCCGCCGCCGCTACTACGCGCTGACCGATCGCGGGCGCAAGCGGTTGGCCGCGGAGCGGGGTCAGTGGAAGTCGCTCGTCCGCGCGCTCACGCAGATCGGCGTGTTGCCGGACAGTGCAACGGCGTCGCTGCTCGTGGAGTCGGCGACGTGAGTGCCGTACTGATACGGCTGTGTCGAACGCCGATGCGCGACGTCGTCCGCGGTCGGATCACGGGACGGCTTGACCTGGACGCGATGATCGCGTCCGTGGACCTGCCCGATCCCCTGCCCCAACTCGTTCGCGACGTGACCCGGCGCACCTGGTTGAACCGGCTCGAGAAGGTCACCGTGGCCGAGGAACTTGCCGGACATTTTCGGGACGGCCTGGACCAGGGCGGCTCCCCCGGCGAGTTGGCCCGTGACTTCGGCGACCCCGTCCAGGCGGCCCGGTTGATCGGCCGCGCCAAACGCCGCAACCGGCCGCTCGCCTACCGGGTAACCGTTCGCTCGATGCAGGCGGCATGCGGCCTGATCGGTGTCGCCGTGCTCGTGTACGGAATCGCCGCAATCCGTTTCTTCGCCGGCACACCCAACCCGGCCGTGGACTACCTTCAGTTGGTCAACGCCGAGACGCTGGCCGCGCCGCTCGCGGATCGCGCCTGGCCGGAGTATCGGGCGGCGATCCTGTCGCTCGAACGCCCCCCGGAAACGAAGTACAGGCGGACGCCGCGCCCCGGCGAGCCCGGCTGGGAGGTCGTCGAGGCGTACCTGGTCGCCAACCGCTCGGCGATCGAGCGCATTCGTACCGCAGCTGCCCTGCCGGTCCTTGGGTACGAGATCGGTCTTGCCATGGCACCCGGCGACGAAGAACTCTGGCCGCCCGGTGGCTCAAGGGTCGCATGGCTGGCAAGGCCGAGGGTGTTCGGCTTCATGCTGCCTCACTTGGCCGAGTTGCGTGACCTGGCCCCACTGCTGATCGACGACGCGCGTCGCGCAGCGTTCCGCGGCGAACCGGAGACGACGCTGGCGAATATCGAAGCGTTGCAGTCGATGGCTGAGCAGATCCTGGAGTCCGGTTTCATCCTCAACCACGTCGGGTTGTCGATGCTGATAAGGACTGAGAGGATGGCTCGTGAGCTGCTGAGCGATTACCCCAGTCTCTTCAGCGACGAGCAACTCACGTCGCTCGCCCACAGCCTCGGCGGGATCGCCGGCAGTGTACCGATGCGCCTGTCGATGGAGGGCGAGCGGTCCGCTTTTGCGGACATGGTTCAGCACGCCTACACCGACAACGGCCGGGGCGACGGACATCTGACATCGGACGGGTTGAAGCTGTTCTTGTTCTGGCTTGATGCCACCAGGCCGCCTGACCGGACCGCTCTGGCAGCCGGTCCGGCGTTCGGCATGTTCGGCCCATCGCGAGCCGAGCTCACCGGCAAGTACGACCAACTGATGGCCATGGTGCAGGCCGATGCGATGCTGCCACTCTGGAAGCGTGGCAAGTCGCCAGTCGAAGCCGAAATCGATCGGATCAAGTCGTCGTTCACCGAGAGCGTCAGGTTTCTTCCGCTCGCCCTGCGCATGCGAGAACTCGGCAGGGTAAGCGTCGGTGGCGAAGTGCTCACCCAGCGCGTTGACGCGACGTTGGTCGCGATCGCGCTGCAACTGTACCGGCGACGTCATGGTGAGTGGCCGTCGGAACTCGAGGCGCTCGTGCCGCTGTTCCTGCCGAGAGTGCCACCGGACCGCTACGACGGCGGGCTGCTCAAGTACATCCTGCGCAATGGCGAACCGGTGCTCTATGTCGTCGGCACCGACCGCGACGACGACCACGGAAGAACACCACCACCCCCCAATGCCAACAGGGCCGGTTTCTGGCTGCCGCTTGAAGAGTTCGACCAGGTTGTCCACGGCAATGTCGTGTTGCATCGCGGCGTCCACGATGGTGACTGGGTCCTCTGGCCACCGGCGGCCCCTTGGCCGCTTGGTCCGCCCGACAAGCTCAGTGGCTCGATCTACTGGTTTCACTTCAATCGACGGTGAGCCGAGCCGACCCGGCTTTTGCGGTCGGGTCCTGACAACTGCCGATGACGCCTGAATGAGGACCACGGTTTGTCCAGCGACGCCGGCCACGGCGAACGGATTCGTTGCTGGCGATCGGATCCTGGGTATCGATCCCGGTCTGAGCCTTACCGGCTACGGCTGCGTGGTGTTGACCGACGACGACGAGCCGCAGGTCGTGGAGGCGGGCGTGCTGCGGCTCAAGGCAAAGACGCCGATGGCCCATCGCCTCGTGCAGCTTCACGAGGACCTGCTCGCCGTGCTCGACGATCTGCGGCCGAAGCTCATGGTCGTGGAGCAGTTGTTCAGCCACTACCGCCACGTGCGGACAGCGATCCTGATGGGCCACGCCCGCGGTGTCGTACTGCTCGCGGGCCAGTCACGCGGCGTGGCGATCGACGAACTGACGCCGACCGAGGTGAAGAAGGCCATCACCGGGCACGGCCACGCCACGAAACTGCAGATGCAGCAGGCCGTGCAGTGGCAGTGCGGCCTCGACGAGCTGCCGTCGCCGCCGGATGTGGCCGACGCTCTTGCGATCGCGTTGTGTGCCGCCCGTCGTCTGGCCACGCCGCCCGTGACGTCACCGCGGGACTGACCCGATGCCCGCCACCGTCTCGACGCCATTGTTCTCGATCCTCGCCTTTGTCGTGGCGGCGCTGCTTGGGGCCGTCGGACAGTTCCTGTACAAGAGCGGGACGGACCGGGCCGACGGGACCGCACTGGGCTACGTCGTCAACTGGCGGATCCTTGTCGGCGTCGCAAGCTATATCGCCGTCATGGTGCTGTTCGTCGCCGCATTTCGACGCGGCGGCAAGCTCACCGTGCTGTACCCCATCTACGCGACGACATTCGTCTGGGCGGCGTTCATCGCGTTGTACGCGTACGGCACGCCGATCCGGCCGGTGAACGTGCTTGGCATGACCTTGCTGATCCTGGGCATGTTCTTCATGGGGCGCTCGTAGTGGACCGCCGGCCGATCGCAAGCCGCGATCGGGCAGTCTCGCGGCGCGTGGCGAGTTGGCTTGCCGGCACCGGGATCACGCCCAACGCGATCTCGATCGCCGGGATGGTATTCGGGTGCCTGGCGGGCGTCGTGTTCGCGGCCACCGCGTCACTCGATTCGTGGTCGATGCGGGCAGCGTGGGTGGCCGGGGCTCTCCTGGTCCAACTCCGGCTGCTCGCCAACATGTTCGACGGGATGGTCGCGATCGAACGCGATGTCGCTTCGGCGGTCGGTGAGCTGTACAACGAGGTCCCGGACCGCGTCTCCGACGTGGCGATCCTCGTCGGCCTCGGCTACGCAGCTGGCGGCGAGCCGACGCTCGGTTATGTCGCCGCGTGCGTGGCGATCTTCGTCGCCTATATCCGGGCCATTGGCGCCGCGGCGGGCGCGCCGCAGGCGTTCGACGGCCCGATGGCCAAACCCCAACGCATGTTCGCCGTGACGGTCGGCGCCGCCTACTGCGCGGTGACGCCGCTTGCGTGGCAGCCGGAGTTCGGCCCCGACGGCCGGGGCATCGCATCGTTCGTTCTTGCTCTCGTGACGCTCGGCGGCCTGTGGACCGCGGCGCGGCGGCTGCGTCGCATCGCCCGGGCCCTGCGGGAGGCATCCCCGTGAGCGACTCCACGCTTGACCGGCTGTTCGGGTTCCGTAACGCCTTCGACGACCCGGTGACGGTCTGGCTCACCGGCGTCACCGTCGCGATCCTTCTCGTCGCACCGGCGATCTTCGTCCCGTTGCTTCGAATCAAGTCGGTGGGCGCCGCCGGCCGCAGCGAGATTCGCAAGCGATACCTGTCGTGGCTCGTGATCGCCCCACTGCTGATCCTGCCGGTGCTCGCCGGCGCGGGGGCGACCATTATCGGCGTGGGGATCCTGAGCCTGGCGTGCTACCGCGAGTACGCGCGGGCCACGGGCCTGTTCCGCGAACGCGCGATCAGCGCGACGATCGTCGTCGGCATCGGCTTGGTGACGTTCGCCGTGTTCGACCACTGGTACGGGCTGTTCGTCGCGATGGGGCCGCTGGGCGTCGCGGTGATTGCCATCATTGCGCTGGCCGCCGATCGGCCCGAAGGCTATATCCAGCGGGTGGCGCTTGGCACCCTGGGCTTCCTGCTGTTCGGCGTGTGCCTCGCGCACCTCGGCTACATGGCCAACGACCCCGGCTACCGGCCCATCGTGCTGATGCTGCTGTTGACCGTCGCGGCCAACGACATCTTCGCGTTTCTCAGCGGCAAGGCTTTCGGTCGCCGGAAACTCGCACCGAACACGAGCCCCAACAAGACGCTCGGCGGCGCGCTGGGCGCGATGGTGCTCACGACGACGCTCACCGTCACCATCGGTCACTTCCTGTTTCGCGGCACGCCGCTGGACGGATGGGCGCAGTTGATCGGACTGGGCATCCTCATCAGCGGGGTCGGCCAGTGCGGCGACCTCATGTTCTCGTCGATCAAGCGTGACCTGGGCATCAAGGACATCGGCGTGACGATCCCCGGCCACGGCGGCCTGCTGGACCGGTTCGATTCGTTGATCCTGGTGGCGCCCGCGGTCTTCCACTACGTGGCATACTTCCGGGGGTTCGGTCTCGACGAGACGACCCGGATCATCACGGGAGGGTGATCAATGCAGCCGTGGCGCATGGAGCCCGCACGGGATCTCGGTCTTCCCCTCGGGCAACGGCTGCGCAGCCTCAAGCGTGAGAGCGGCCTCATCGACCGAACGATCAGACTGGCCTGGTGGTCGGCCGTTCGGGTGTACTTCGCGGCCGCCCACCGGCTGTCGGTGAAGGGTCGCGAGCACCTGCCGACCAGGCCACCGTTCGTCGTCGTCGCCAACCACTCCAGCCACCTCGACGCGATGGTGCTGGCGGCCGCCATGCCGCCCCGGCTGTGGAACTGCGTGTTCCCGATTGCCGCCGGCGACACGTTCTTCGAGACGCCCGTGAAGGCGGCGTTCGCGGCCGGGTTGCTCAACGCCCTGCCGATGTGGCGTCGCAACTGCGGGTCGCACGCGATGCGCGAGCTGCGCGAGCGACTTGTCGGGGAACCGTGCGGCTACATCCTCTTTCCCGAGGGAACGCGCAGTCGGACGGGTGTTATGGCGTCGTTCAAGCCGGGGCTCGGCATGATCGTGGCGTCAACGGACGTGCCGGTCGTGCCGGTCTACATTCGCGGGGCGTACGAGGCTGCGCCGCCGGGCCGTCGTCTGCCGCGTCTGAGCCGCATCGAGCTTCGCGTGGGCCCGGCGCTGAAGTTCGCCGATCACGCCAACGAGCGGCCGGGATGGCGCGACGTCGCCAGGGAATCCGAGGACGCTGTCAGGCGCCTGGCCGAGCGAGAATGATGGTCACCGGCGTCCCGATCGGCGGCAGGTGCCCGGTATTGACCCGCCACTGGGTGGGCTCGACCGACTCCTGGTCGGCCAGCACGCGCTCGAAACCGATCACCTCGTCGCCGAAGGTGACCAGTCCGATGATCGAGCCTGTGACGTCCGCGACGTAGTGCTCGCCCGGTCCCATCCAGTCGGGATTCGCCGCGAACGACGAGCCGGCGAAGACCCATGCCCGGTCCGGGAACGGCCGGTCGTCCTGGGCGCCGACCATCCACGCCCCGATCGGCTCCTGGATGGTCCGGCCGTCCTTCTGATAGCGGACGAAGATCTCGACCCGGTCGCCGGTCGGTGGCGTGACGGCGACGACGCCGTCGTCATACGACCACCGCCCCGGTGCGCCCGGCTCGAACCCCGCCAGCACCAGGGCCGCGTGCAGGTCGCTCGGCCGCGCCTCGATGACCAGCAGCGCTTCGTGCTCGCGTGTGCCCGGCGAGCAGGCGATCTGTTCGAGCCAGCCGGCGTCGAGACATACGAACGCCTCGACCCTGACGACACCAACTCCCGGGACCACCGTGATGCCCCCGATTTCCACGACGGTCGCCACCGGCGGGCCGGGTGTGGCGCACCCGGTGATGCAAAGCAGCATGACCGTCGCGATTCGCATAAAAAAGGCCCGGCAGGGGACAGGCCCCTAACCGAGCCCTTCCGGGGGCAAATTAGTATCTCGGACGGGTCGCATGATAGCAGGCGATTTGGGCGACGCAAGACCTTCGCCGGCGTTTTGAGGCCGTGGATAACCGCCTCCGGACATGGGCTAGGATCGCTACAGACCATGTACGAATTGTCGCGACGGGTTCGATTCAGCCTCAGCCCGGCCCGCTTGCGCGGTGTCGCGGACGCTCCGGATGACGCCGCCGTGGGTGCGTTCTACGAACTGGAGGTCACCTGCCGAGGCGAGCCGGACGGCGTAACTGGTTACCTGATGAACATTTCCGTGATCGACGGCGCGGTCCGCGCCCATGCGCTGGGCCTGCTGGGCGACGCCGTCGCGGCCTGGGTCGCCGGGTCGGACCGCCCCGCGGGTGACGTCCTGGCGTCGGTCGTCACGGCGCTCCAGCCGGCACTGGGCGGGGCGGTGACCGCGGTCCGGTGGTGGCTCAGCCCGTACCATTGGATCCGCTGTGAGGCCGACCGAATGGACCGAGTACTCCTGAGCAGGCAATTCGAGTTCTCCGCCGCCCACCGGCTGCACTGCCCGCAGTTCAGCGACCAGGAGAACCGCGACGTCTTCGGCAAGTGCAACAACCCCACCGGCCACGGACACAACTACAAGGTCGAGGCGACCGTGTCGGTCTGCCTGGAGCCGCCGGGTGCAGCCTTCGGGTTCGCCGACTTGCACCGCGTCGTCCACGAGCACGTGATCGAGCGTTTCGACCACAAGCACCTGAACCTCGACACGCCGGAGTTCGCAGAACTCAACCCGTCGGTGGAACACATCGCCCGGGTCTGCCACGAAGCGCTCGCCGACCCCGTCGCCGCCGCGGGCGCAACGCTCGAGTACGTGACGGTCTGGGAAACCGACAAGACGTCCTGCAGGTACCCGGCTGGCTAGTTTGAGCGCTCTGTACGGCGAGCGGACGCTTCCTTGAGCGCGGAATGACTGCCAGCGTGCTACCCTGACGGGTCCCCTTCCGAGGAGCACCCCATGAAACTGCTGCTGGCCGTCATTCTCCTGAGCACCTTCCAGCCGTCGGGCGCCGAGTTGGACGCGCTGCAACGCGAGTTCGGAACACTCTACGAATCGCTCCGGGCCGGCGGCGGCGTGTCGTCCGCTGACGAGGCGGTGGTTCGCGTGTTCCGGGAGCGGGTCGAGGTGTACGCCGCGCGAAACCCGGGCCAACACGTGCTGGCCATGGAACTGCAACTGTCGCTCTGGCTCGCCGACGAGGACCGGATCAACAGACTGTACGCCGAGCTCACCGACATGACCGGTGACGTCAATATCGGGTTGGCGTGGGCCGCCCACTTCCAGGCCCTTGACGACCGGCCGAAGGTCGGCGAGATCTTCAGCCGGCTGGCCGCGACGTTCTCCGACAACACGCCGATCCTCGTGGACTGGGCGAGGTTCTACGTCGACGTCAACCTCTACCCGCGCGCGTTGGAGGTGCTCGAGGCGATCGACCTCGACCCCGCCGAGAACCCCCGCGCGATGCTGGTCCTGTCCGACTGCCTGTTTGCGGAGCACCGGTTCACCGAGTGCGTCGCCGCGCTTGAATCGATCCCGGCGGACACGCTCGCGGCCGATCCGGCGCTGGCACGCCAGGTCGAGGACCTTCTTGACCTGCGAAGCCCCTATCCGGAATTCTGGGTGCAGGAGCAGCAGATCCGCTCGGCCGAGGCCTCCGCAGATGATCTGCCCCGCGTCGAGCTGGTCACCGTGCAGGGCACGATCCTGCTGGAACTCTTCGAGAACGAGGCCCCCAACACGGTGGCCAATTTCGTCAAGCTGGCTGATTCGGGGTTCTACGACGGCGTCGCGTTCCACCGCGTGCTGCCGAACTTCATGGCCCAGACCGGCGACCCCAACTCGCGGCCGGGCGCCGACGGCGTGCCGGGCCAGGGCGGGCCGGGCTATCGCATCGTCGATGAGGGCGACCGTGACGGGGCCCGAATGCACTTCAGCGGTACGCTGTCGATGGCCAATAACGGCTCGCCCCACACCGGCGGCAGCCAGTTCTTCCTCACGCACACCGCCCCCGCCCACCTCAACGGCAAGCACACGGTGTTCGGCCGGGTGACGTCCGGCCTCGACGTGGTCCGGAGCATCGAGCCCAACGATCTCGTCGAGAGCGTGACCGTGCTTCGCAAACGCGATCACGCATACGAGCCGCAGACGCTGCCGCTGCCCATCTCTCCGAAGTTCACGGACAACATACCACCGCCATCGTTGGCCGACATCGTGCTTCCGCCGGAGTTGAGCGCGACACAGGAATCGACGTCGCCAACGACGGCGCCGGCCGAAACCGACTCGGATGGATGACCGTGCCCCTGCCACGGGCAAGTGATCGGACCGGCAGTCAGGGCAAGTCGCCTTCGCCGAGCAGCCGGAAGTTCTTCTTCCGGAGGATCTGCCCCGCGAGTATCTGGTCGTCCACGGCCAGGGCGATCGTGGGCCGGCCGTCCGGCCGGAGCATCAGCGGGTAGGCGAACCGGATGCTCAGCTCCGCGCCCAGCAGGTACAGGCACATGCTTGTCAGCGTGTGGTCGTCGGCGAGCTCGACGATCAGCAGATCATACTCCGAGAAGGGCAGCCCCTTGCTGCGCAGGATCTCACGGGCGGCGTCGGCGTTGTTGGGGATCACCCGGACGACGGCGTGGTCGGAGGCTTCCACGACGCTGAACGCGCACATGTGCACGTCGGGCGCCTCGTCGAAGATCCGGACCAGTTCAAAGAGCTTGCCGACCCGGTTCTCCAGGAAGACACCGAACTGGCGCACCGTGGGCGGGGTGTAGCCCCGGGCCGTTTCCTGCGGGACGATCAGGTTCAAGGAAGTTCTGCCCTCACTTTAGATGCCGGCCGCGGTCAGCCGACAAACTCGACGCCCGCCGGATCGGCGCCGACGCCGGCCCGGTGCGCTTCGTCGAGAAACGTTCGGATCGCGGCTTTCCCGACGCTGCCCAGGTCGAGTGTCCAGCGGTTGACGTACATGTCTACAAACTCACCGGCCAGTTGTGGTGCCAGGTCCCTAGCGAACCGCATCGCGTAGGCCAAGGCCTGATCTCGATGATCCAAAGCGAATTCTAGGCATCGCTTGAGGTCGCTGTTGACGGTTTCCAAGGTTCCGTCGCCGTGGAGGTTCACGAGATCGCGGCGGACGGCATTCACGCCCAGCGGCAGCGGAAGGCCGCTGCGGCTCGACCACCACATGCCCAGGTCGGCGACGAGGTGCAGACCGACGGTACCGAAGGTGAGCTGCCCCTCGTGGATGACCAGGCCGGCGGTGAACTCCCCCGCCGCCACCCGCTCGATGATCCTG
>SMVB01027229.1_pt1 | contig 11038 bp, 4 predicted proteins | sample 2456461 | NCBI WGS metagenome assembly SMVB01 (sample SAMN11095934, study PRJNA526329) | marine sediment metagenome | biome: Marine sediment; feature: Surficial sediment; material: Deep marine sediment; isolation source: Hadal surficial sediment | place: Pacific Ocean | collected 2014-05 | depth 0-1...
CGCTTTGAGTGTCGGTGGCTTGTCTTTCTACCTGGCCTGGATGCTTTTCGCTCGCGATGATTTGGAATCCAAGGCTCCACCTCGTGTGGCTGGGGGCTCCGGACTTCTCCGGCGTGCTGAAAGCGAAGGAAGAGAAGGCGGTTGAAGGAGTACAGCGGGTCGCGCATGCGGATCTCGTTCGCATCAATCTTTCTGGTCCTGCTGATGGCCCAGGCGCCCCTCCTCGCCCAAGCGCCCTCCGTCCAGGTACGGAGCATCGTGTTCTTGGGTAACGAGGCATTTCCGCACGATTCCCTGGAGCGTGCCATCGTCAATCGTGCAACGAGGTGTCGTGTCTTTGGGTTGGCTGGGTTCTGCCCCTTTGGTGCTTTGCGCGAAGAGCTGAACGAGCGAGAGCTGTCGCGCGACATCCTACGGCTCACAAACTTTTACAACATCCGGGGCTATCGGGAGGCCCGGATCGACACGTTGATCACTCGTCCGTCTGAGGACGTCGTGGAGTTGTCCTTTCAGATAGACGAAGGCTCACCCGTCCGAATCGCCCGCCTGACGGTGGAAGGGGCCGACATCTTCGAAGATTTTGATCCTACCGCGGACCTTCCGGTCCAGGTGGGTGCTCTGCTCAATCAGATCGATCTCGCCGCCACCCGGGACACGCTGATCCAGCGGCTCCGAAACCGCGGGTACCCCAGGGCCGACGTATCCCGTTCGATGAGTTTGCCGGCGGAGAATCCCTACCAGGCGGACGTGGCGTTCGAAGTCGAATCGGGGCCTTATTCCTTTTTCGGGCCCATCACCTTCAGCGGAAACCAAGAACTCAGCGATGACGTGATTCGCCAGCTCCTCTCGTTCGAGGAGGGGCAGGAATATTCCGAAGTGCGTACCGTCGAGGCCCAACGTAATCTGTTCTCCATCGAGATGATTCAGCGGGCCTCGATCGTCGAGGCGGTGGATCCAGGGGGTGTCGTGCCCGACAACGTAGTCCCACTCCAGGTTCAGATCACCGAGGCGGAGGTTCACAGTGTGCGCTTCGGTGGGGGATGGAGCACCCTGGAGTGCGGGAACGTTGAAGGGCGTTGGACGAGCCGAAACTTCTACGGCGGGGCGAGACGACTCCAGCTCCGAGGGCGTCTGTCCAACCTGGCCGCCGATCCACTCAAGGAAAGTATTTGTCGCCAAGCCGGTATCAACCAGTTCGGAGGGCTGAACTGGCTGCTTTCGGCGGAATTCGCGCAGCCGCTGATCCGTCGGAGCGTGTCCTTCGGGGTCAACCTGTTCTGGGAGCGCCAGAGTGTCCAGGACGTGTTCGTTCGTGAGGCCGTGGGTGTGAACCTCTCTCTCTTCAGGGCGGTTTCCCCGAACACGTCGATCACCTTCGCGTACCGGCCGGAACTCACCAAGCTGGAGGCGGCCGCGGTCTTTTTTTGTACGTCGATTCAGGTCTGTACACCCGAGGACATCGCCAGCCTTCAGGAACCGGCCTGGTTGGCCCCGGTATCCGTGAACATCGTACACGGGAGCACGGACAACCGTTTGAACCCGACTCGCGGATACCAACTCGTGCTCAACTTCGAGCACGCATCCTCGCTGACCGGTTCCGAATTTCAGTACAATCGAGTGTTGGGCGAAGTGACCGGCTACATCGCGACCCGGCCTGGCCATGTGCTTGCGGCTCGGGTCCGGTCGGGATGGATTGGCGCGGGCACGTTCGCCCTCCCGGTGGGCTCAGCCGCCGTGATACACCCCCAGAAGAGGTTCTTCTCGGGTGGGGCGAATAGTGTCCGGGGGTACGCGCAGAACCAGCTTGGCCCGCGAGTGCTCACGGTAGATCCTTCATCGCTTCTATTCCCGATCGACGGCACTGGGGTTATACCATGCACTCCCGACGAGGTCATAGACCTCAGCTGCAACGCCAACGACTTGAGAGACGGGGCCTTCGGAACACCGCGCCCCACGGGCGGTACCGTCGTTCTCGAGGGGGGCCTGGAGTACCGGATGGCTATGGGTCGGAATCTGGAATCTGCCATCTTTGTCGACTTCGGGCGGATCTTTCCCGAGACGGGCTCGGGTAAGGTGAGCCAGTTCGAGATTTCTCCCGGAGTGGGTATGCGGTATCTGAGTCCCGTCGGGCCCATTCGTGTGGACTTGGGCTACCGATTCCGTGGCGTCGAGCCGTTGCAAGTCGTGACGACGCAGATTCGCCCGTTCGAGGAGGGGGACGATCCCGCGGACAAGATCAGCCCTATTGGCGGAGGCGAGCCGATTGATTACGTGATCACGGAGGATCTCGCGGTGCTCGATCCGCGGGTGTTCTATGGTTCGCGGGGTGGCTTCTCCCTCAGTCGTTTTCAGATTCACCTCAGCATCGGACAGGCGTTCTAGTGTCCAAGATGCGACGGGTCTGGGCGTGGAAAGTGTTGAAGATCGTGGCCGGTCTCCTGCTGACGCTCGCCTTGGGAGCGATCGGCGGCGTGTATGTCCTCACCCGCACCGGTGCCGGGCAGGCGTTTTTGATGGAGCAGGCGCTCAGGCGAATCGAAGGGAGCTTCAGTGGCGGAATCACGATTTCCGGCCTGCGTTCACCGGGACTCCACAGAGCGGCTACTCTGCTTGACGTTCGGGTCACGGCGCCGGACTCGAGCCAAATATTGGCCGTGGACTCGGTTCAGGCCGAGTACTCCATTCGCACGCTGCTCGGCGGTGATGTCGTTCTTACGGGCCTCACTCTCTGGAGACCCAGACTCACCATTACCAAGGAGGCGCCGGACCAACCGTTTAACCTGGCGGCTTTCCTGGAGGGCGACGAGTCTCTGGAGTTGGACCTTGGTGATGTAAGTGAGCTCACCGAGGCTGGGGTGCGTTTCTGGTTCGAGGATGTCGACATCCGGGACGGGAGCATCGAGGTACGCTACCCGTTGACCGCGCCGCCTGATCCGACTTCCCGGTTCCTGAGCGAGCCCGGACCGGAGGGACGGGGTTTCGTGCGGGTTTTCGGGTTCCACGGCATCGATGGGCACCTCGACGGGGTGGTGGCCCCGGATCCGGCCGTGGGCGGAATCACGATGAACGTCACAGATTTCTCTTTCGAGGGCAGAATTTTCGAAGACCCGGTCCAGGTCGAGAATCTTGTCGGAAGCATCGCGTGGTCCGGGGATCGGATCTCGGTCGACCTGGAGACCGTGGGTTTCTTGGGCGCCACCACGACCGGATCGGGTTCGATGGAACTGGTCGACTCACGTGTACCGGATGTCCGCTTCGACGGTGTTGTGGAGGGACTGGATCTGTCCGAGTTGCGATGGCTCGAGCCCCGCCTCCCGGATGCCCGCGTGAGTGCCCGTATCGGAGTGGAGTTCGGATCGGACGGGTTACGTGCGACGTGGTCCGATGGGCGGCTGCCGATCGACGGCGGGAACATCGCAGGAGAGGGGACCGTCAGGGTCGGTCCGAGTGGAGAGACTTCGTTTCAAGATGTAACGCTCGAAGTGTTCGCGGTCCCGGTGTCGACTTTGGAGGAATTCACGCCGTTCTTGTTGCCGTTGGACGGACGGTTGAGCGGAACGGTTGAGCTCTCGGGCACGATGGACTCCATGAGGGTGGTGAGCCGGATGGACTTGCTGGAACCGGGCGTGGGCCCGACCAGCGGCGAGATCGACGGCGTGTTTCACCTTCTGCGCCCTATGGGTGTAACCGCGCTGACGGCTCGGTTGACCCCGCTGGACCTCGGCCTGGTCAATCGGTTTTCCGAGGGGCTGTTACTGGACGGTTCCGTGAACCTTGATATCCAGATGGATGGTCGGCTGGAAAGTGGTATACGCGTGGTGGCGGTGGCCGTCGATGCCGACCCACTGTCGGAACCGTCGAACGTTTCGCTCGAGGGACTCGTCACCGAAGTCGACGGGGAGATTCGGGTCTCCTTCGATGCGGAACTGAGCCCCCTTTCCATCGCAGGAATCTTTGCGGAGGAGTCACCCCTGTCCCGGCTCGGATCAGTACGCGGAACGGCTCACGCCGAGGGGCCTTTGCGGGACTTGCTGCTCCAGACCGAACTGACGAGCGACGGAGGCCGGCTCGCCTTGGAGAGCCGCTTCGATGCCCGATCCCCGTTCGCGTCCTATTGGCTTCGCGGCGAAGCGGAAGATTTCGATCCCCTGGAGATCGCTCCCTGGCTCCCGGAAGGCACAGTACTGAACGGCTCCTTCGATCTTTCGGGTGAGGGTAATGATCTGAGGACGGCAGAACTGGTGGGGACCTTGCAGCTCAATGAGTCACGTTTCCGTGACTTGACGGTTGACGCCGTTTCGATCGAGCTGGAAGTCTCGAACGGAATCGTAACCGTGGACGACCTCGAGGGGCGGATCGGGGGCGTGACGGTGGTGGCTGCCGGGCAGCTCGCGGTATCGGGGAGTGGCGGCCCCGAGGATGTTCGAGTCAGTTTCGAGGCGGAAACTCTCGAAGGCCTTCGTCCCCTACTGCGCGGCGGCGGTGAAGTGATTGCGGGCGACACCCTCACGGCCCTGGAGCGCCAGATTCTGGAGCTCGAGGGCATCGACCCGGACACACTCCCGACGCTTGCCCAAGTGCTGTTCTCGGGGAGCATGGCGGGTGAGTTGACCGTGGGTGGTTCATTCGAAAACGTCTCCGTCGTAGGGCGAACCCTGGTGAACGACGTCCTTTATGAAGGAAATCGGGTTCGACAAGCCGACGTCTCCTTTTCGGCGATGGACCTGTTTTCCCCCGAGCGGGAGGTGTCTGCTCAGATCGATGCGGGTGCGATACGCTTTCTCGAGAGGGAGTTCGATTCGATTTCGGTGAACGTGCGTTATCGAGAGCCGAGCGGGAACGTGAACGTGTTCCTGGTCCGATCTCCTGACGAGAGTTATTCGGGCCTTCTCGCCTTTGACGTGGAAGCCGGCCTGCGCACGCTCCATTTGGATGAGTTGGTGTTCCGCTTCCCGGGGGAGCGCTGGAATCTCGGCGGACCCGCTACGATTGCGTGGGACCCCGACGGCCTCACGTTCAGAGACTTCCGGATGAGGCGTCCCGGAGTGGGTGGTATGCGACTACGGGCTCAGGGTCGGATTCCGTTCGATGGAGAGGCCGATTTTTCGCTGGAGGCCGAGGCTCTCGACATCCGCTGGATCGCCAATCTCCTTCAACTGAACGAAGTACTCGAGGGTGTGGTGGATCTGGATCTCCGCGTAACGGGCACCGACGCGGAGCCCGTGATGGTCATGGCCCTCTCGACCGATGGCTTCCGGTTTCGTGACTATGTGCTCGACCGGCTCGAGGCCAACCTGGACTACGCAGACCGAAGGGCTGCCGGCGACGTGGGGTTATGGAGCGACTCACTCCAGATACTCACGTTGAACGGGGAGCTTCCTTTGGATCTCTCGTTCAACGCCGTGGAGGACCGCTTTCCCCAGGAAGTGATCGATCTCGTGATCGTGTCGGACCGGTTGCCGCTTTCGCTGTTGATGGCGCCGTTCCCGAGCTTCGAACAGGTCGACGGGACGATGTCCGGGAGCGTGGAGGTAGGAGGGACGTCGAGAAGCCTAGCTCCCCAAGGCCAGATTACCGTGAACGGAGGGGGAGCCTTCTTGAGTGGCCTCGGCGTACGGTATGAAGCCGTGAGCGGCACACTCGACTGGCTTCCGGATGGACGAGTGGAGGTAGACCTGAGTGCCGAGGCACTGGGTACGGCCACCGTCGGGGGGACCGTGACGCTGACCACCCTGTTGGACCCCGGATTCGATATGGCCATCCACTTCGAGGAGTTCCAGGCCTTGGACCGCCGCGACGCGGCGGGTCTAGTGAGTGGCGATCTTCACCTCGAAGGATCCTTCTCGCGGCCGGTGGTCTCCGGTGATCTTTTTCTGGATGGGGGAACCCTGTTCTACGAGGAGTTCCAGAGGTCAGCCGCGGTGGCCGACCTGTTCTTCGAGCGTGCCGGCGGGCTGGCGGACTTCCCGGCCGTCGGCACGACGGCTTTCGGTTCCCTCCCGATCATCGCCAGCGAAAATGCTTTCCTCCAGAACATTCGGATGGAAAACACGAAGTTGACCGCCCGGCGGGACAACTGGATCCGCAGCGAGCAGATGAACGTCGAGCTGGAAGGCAGCCTCGACCTGCTCTATGACCGGCGGACTCAGGAGCTGGCTCTCGTTGGTGCTTTGCAGGCTGTACGCGGATCGGTGTCGTTCGGCCCCCAAGCCCTCCGGAAGCAGTTTCAGGTGGACGGAGGTACGGTGCGTTTTCTGGGGACCTCGGGGTTCAATCCCGACCTCGATATCACCGCAAGCGAGCCCATCAGGACGCCGGAGGGAGACCGGCTCACGATCATCGCCGCAGTCACCGGAACGCTCCTGTCCCCCAGAGTCACGCTCAGGAGTGACGAGCCGGGGTTCAGCGAAGACGACCTGCTGAGTTACCTCTGGTTCGGCCGCCCGACCTACGCCCTGAATTCGAACCAGAGCGAAGTGGTGGGAGCAGGGATGGCCGTGGGCCTGAGCATCTTCAATAGCGGACTGGGCACGGTGATGACACAGGGATTGGGGTTCGACTTCTTGGACTACCTTTCCATCACCCAGCAGGGTCTGGGCTCGTTCGGGTCGTTCGGCGCCAACAGCGGGCAAGGAGCGCTGAGTACGACCGTGGTCGAGACGGGCCTCTACATAGCCGACAATCTCTTCCTGACGCTGCTCGTCCGGCCCGCGGCGGCACAGGGCGGCGGCCTCGAAAGCTGGCCCGGAGTCCGTTTGGAGTGGGTGGCGTCCCGAGGGTACACGATACAATCCTACTTCGAGGACCAGTTCTTCAGAGGTCGTTCCGTGGGCTTCGGCCAGTTCGGAGTGCAGACCAAGAAGGGGCTGGGACTCTCGATCTTCCGAAACTGGGTCTACTGATCTAGAGGCGACCCAGGGGTGATCTAGAGGCGACCCCAGCGGTGATCCGGGCCCCCCTTTGAAGCAAGACCCAGTCTTCGATATTTTACAGGGCTATGGCCCAAGAATTCCTCGTCGTGCGCGGTGCCCGGGAGCACAACCTCCGGAACATCGACGTCAAGCTCCCCCGGGGGAGCTTGATCGTGATCACGGGACTGTCCGGGTCCGGCAAGTCGTCCCTCGCGTTCGACACGATCTACGCCGAGGGTCAGCGCCGCTACGTGGAATCCCTCTCGGCGTACGCACGCCAGTTCCTGGGGCTCATGGAGAAACCCGACGTCGACTCGATCGAGGGGCTCTCTCCGGCGATCTCCATCCAACAGAAGACGGTGAGTCGAAATCCACGGTCGACGGTGGGGACCGTTACCGAAGTCTACGACTATCTGCGGCTTCTTTGGGCTCGTTGTGGCGTTCCGCACTGCCCCGAGTGCGGCAGGCCGGTTCTTCGGCAATCGGCGTCCCAGATCGTGGAGCGGCTGCTGCTTCTGGATGAGGGGACCAAGATCCAGGTGCTGGCCCCGCTGGTTCGAGGCCGCAAGGGCGAGTTCCGTGATCTCTTCGAGAAGGCCCGAAAGGGGGGCTTCGTACGGGCCGTCGTCGACGGAGAGATGATCGATCTCTCCGACCCGCCCGCGCTCAATCGATATGAGAACCACGACATCGCGATCCTGGTGGATCGGTTGGTCGTTCAGCCCCAGGATCGCGAGCGGCTGGCCGACTCCGTGGAGACCGCGCTGCGGGCCGCCGAGGGAACGGTGGAGGTCGTGGAGGCCAAGGGTCGTTCGCGTGTGTCGCACCTCTTCAGCGAGCACTATGCTTGCGCCCACTGTGGCATCAGCTTGCCCGAGATCGAGCCTCGACAATTCTCCTTCAATTCGCCTTACGGGGCTTGTGAGGAGTGCGGCGGGCTCGGGACCAGCAAAAAGGTCAATCCGGACCTACTCCTGGCAGACGAGAGTCTCTCTCTCCTCGAAGGTGTCATGCTGCCGTGGGGTGAACCCTCGGGACACCTCAAGACCTCGGTGATCGCGGGGCTGGCGGAGGCCTACGAATTCGACCCGCGGAGTCCTTGGAGCAAACTTCCGGAGGAGGCGCGCCACGCCATCCTGTATGGTTCGGGTCGGATGAAGATTCGCTTTCCGTACCGCTCCGGGTCCGGAAACGCCAAGGGCCACTATGAGGACATCTGGGATGGGGTGATCGAAAACGTGGAGTCTCGGTATCAGGAGACCAAGTCCGACGCGGTACGCACGCAACTCCACGATTACATGTCGACACTCACGTGCACGGCGTGTGCCGGGACCCGGCTGAAGGCAGAATCCTTGGCCGTGACGATCGGAGGGCGATCCCTGGGTGAGATCGTCGATCTCTCCATCTCCGAGGTACTCGAGTTCTTTCAGAGCCTGCCGGTGGACGAGCCGATAGGCTCCGGGGCGGAGCGGCATGTGCTACAGGGAGCGATCGCGACGCCGATCTTGAAAGAGATCCGGGAGAGAACGGGTTTTCTCAACGATGTGGGTCTGCGCTACCTGACACTCGGTCGTTCCGCGGACTCTCTCTCCGGCGGCGAGTCTCAGCGTATTCGCCTGGCCACACAGATCGGGAGCCGTCTGGTAGGCGTGCTCTACATTTTGGACGAGCCCTCCGTGGGGCTCCACCAGAAAGACAACCGGAGGCTTCTGGAGACCCTTCAGGCGCTTCGTGACTTGGGCAACACCGTGATCGTGGTCGAACACGACGAGGAGACGATCCGGGTTGCCGACCACATCGTGGACCTGGGACCTGGAGCCGGACGTGCGGGTGGAGAGGTTGTGGTTCAGGGGACCTTGGCCGATGTACTCGCGGAAAAGTCCTCCCTCACGGGAGCGTATCTGGAGGGTCGGCGGCGGATTCCGATTCCCGATCAGCGCAGGAAGGTAAATGGGGATCATTCGCTTTATCTGCGAGGCGCGAGTGAACACAATTTGTGTGATCTCGACGTGGCCATCCCGCTGGGCTGCTTTGTGGCAGTGACCGGTGTGAGTGGATCGGGTAAGTCGACACTCATCAACCAGACGCTCTACCGGGCGTTGGCCCGTCACCTGTATCGGAGCAGGGTGGTCCCGGGGCGCCACGAGGGGCTCGACGGAATCGAACGGATCGACAAGGTGATCGAGGTCGACCAGTCGCCGATCGGCCGCACGCCGCGATCGAACCCCGCGACCTATACGGGCCTGTTTACGCCGATGCGGGAGCTGTTTGCCAGCCTCCCCGAGGCTCAGATGAGGGGGTACGGACCCGGCCGTTTCTCGTTCAACGTGAAGGGAGGACGCTGCGAGGCCTGCCAGGGGGACGGCCTGGTGAAGATCGAGATGCATTTTCTCCCCGACGTGTACGTATCGTGCGACGTATGCCGTGGAAGGCGCTATAACCGGGAAACACTGGACGTTTTCTACAAGGGGAAGAACATCGCCGACGTGCTGGACATGACGGTCGACGAGGCCCTCGATTTCTTCGAGCCCGTGCCACGGCTCAGGGCCAAGCTCGAGACACTTTCGAACGTTGGATTGGGCTACATTCACCTCGGGCAGTCGGCGACCACGCTCTCCGGTGGGGAGGCTCAACGTGTGAAGCTTTCCAGCGAGCTGTCGAAGCGGGCCACTGGGAGCACGCTCTACATTCTCGACGAACCCACGACCGGCCTCCACTTCGAGGACATCCGGGTCCTCTTGGAAGTGCTCCACAAGCTCGTGGAGAAGGGTAATACGGTCGTCGTGATCGAGCACAATCTCGAGGTCATCAAGACGGCGGACTGGATCATCGACCTCGGCCCGGAAGGCGGAGAGGAAGGTGGACGAATCGTGGGCGAAGGCCCACCTGAGGTGATTGCCCAGGTGCCGGGTTCACATACCGGGAGATATCTCGCGCCGCTTCTCGGAGTGGCCAGGAGCGTTGGTGAAACGGCATGAATGAACGCGCACGAGTGCCACGTGCGACCCGCCCTGTTCCCGATGATCCTTTTAGAGTCGCGGTGGGCCGGGCGTTCGTGTTAGAATAAAAAACTGTATGCGGCATTCGGTGCTCGTATCGCACGGCGCGGAAACCGCATACATCAGTTATCCGTAGGGAGAGAGCCCAAAGGATTGGGACCTATCGTTGAATTGTCTGGCCGCGGCTGCAATAACGGACCGCACAGAGCACGGAGTCGACCATGGTAACTCGAGACGATCTCGAGAGCTTCCTCATTCGCATGGATCTGGACTGGAATGAGGTGGATGAGGGGATGTTTCTGGTGCAGGGCCCGAGCGGAGGAGTGGTGGTGCACCTCTCCGATCCCGTGCTGCTGGTGCGCCTGAAGGTGATGGACCTTCCAAACGGTGAGTCGGACCTGGGCGAGCTCTACCGGGCCCTGCTCGAGCTGAACGCCACCGACATCGTACACGGAGCCTACGGCATCGAAGACGGTGAGCTGATTCTGACCGACACGCTGGAATTACAGAATCTGGATTTCGAGGAGTTACAGGCCTCGGTGGAGAGCCTCCAGTTTGCGGCGTCGAGTCACCTCGGGCGAATCAAGGATCTTGCCGGGGCCAACGACGGAGCCGACGCCGGCAGTTCGGAAGGAGAGGACTGAGGCCATGAGCATTTTTACGAAGCTGTCTACGGTCATCAAGTCGAATATCAACGACCTCATCTCCCGGGCCGAAGACCCGGAGAAGATGTTGAACCAGATCATTCTGGACATGCGGGACCAGCTCGCGAAGGCCAAGCGTGAAGTGGCGGCGGCCATCGCGGACGAACGGAAGCTCCGTGCCTCGCTCGAGAGCGAAGTCAAGCAGATGCGTCAATGGGAGCACCGCGCCATGCTGGCCGTGAAGGAGGGCCGGGACGATCTCGCGAAGCAGGCGTTGGTGAGGCAACAGGAGCACAAGGGGCGGGCTAGCGCGCTCGACGAGACGTGGAAGTCGCAGGCCGGGGAGACGGAGAAGCTCAAGGGTTCGCTCCGCCAGTTGAATGACAAGATCGAAGAGGCCAAGCGGAAGAGGAATCTTCTCGTGGCGAAGCAGCGTCGGGCTCAAGCCCAGCGGCGGATCCACGAAACCATGTCGGGGCTCTCC
>SMVB01051751.1_pt1 | contig 11038 bp, 8 predicted proteins | sample 2456461 | NCBI WGS metagenome assembly SMVB01 (sample SAMN11095934, study PRJNA526329) | marine sediment metagenome | biome: Marine sediment; feature: Surficial sediment; material: Deep marine sediment; isolation source: Hadal surficial sediment | place: Pacific Ocean | collected 2014-05 | depth 0-1...
GCCAACATCAACACGCTTCGCGAGCTCGTGTGCCGGAGCGAGAAGGAGATGTTGGAGACCAAGAACTTCGGTCGCAAGTCTCTCGTGGAGCTCCAGGAGCTGCTGGGCAAGCTGGGCCTGGGTTTCGGGATGAACGTCCCTGAGGCCGTGGTCGAGGTTGCCCCGCAGGCCTGAGGTCGGCTCGAGCGAATCTAACTGTACATCGACTAACGGAGCTGGACTGTCATGCGTCACAGAATGCGAGGGCGAAAGCTGGGGCGGACAACCGCTCACCGGAAGGCCCTTTTTCGCAACCAGCTGACTTCGCTGGTACGAAGCGGCCGGATCATCACGACTCTGGCGAAGGCCAAGGAGCTGCGGCCGCTCGCCGAGAAGCTCGTCACGCGTGGCAAGCAGGACACTGTTCATGCCCGGCGCCAGGCGCGACGTTGGCTCGCCAATCGGGACGACGTCCGGAGGCTTTTCGACGAGGTGTCTCCACGCTTCGTGGATCGGCCGGGTGGCTACCTGCGAATCGTCAAGCTCGGGCCTCGTAGGGGCGATGGGGCGGAGACCGCGGTCTTGGAGTTCGTCGACTACGAGCTCGGCACCGGTACTCCAGAAGCCGATAACGACTGAGCCCTCGAAGCCAGGCCTAGGACCCTTCGGCTTTTTTTCGCTTGTACTCGGCGATGAGCTTGTCCTGAACCATCTTGGGCAACTCTTCATAGTGCGAGTAAGACATCGTGAAGCTCGAGCGGCCCTGGGTCATCGAACGAAGCGCGGGGGCGTAGTCGAGCATCTCCGCCATCGGCACGAGAGCCTTGATCGACTGGGTTCCGTCATCCATGGCATCCATCCCTTGAGGCTTACCGCGCCTCTGGGAGAGGTCGCTCATGATCTCTCCCATGAAGTCTTCGGAAGTCTGGATCGCTACCTGCATCATAGGCTCGAGTAGCACCGGGTTGGCACGCGTCATCGCGTCCTTGAAGGCCAGGGAGCCGGCGATCTTGAAGGCGAGCTCCGAAGAATCCACGTCGTGGTATTGGCCGTCCTGTAGGCGTACCCGAAAGTCGACGACCGGGTAGTTGGCGGAGTAGCCCGCGGACGCCACCTCCTGGATGCCTTTCGAAACGGCGGGGCGATAGTTCTGGGGGATGGAGCCGCCGAAGATCTCGTCGACGAAGTCGAAGGCTTCGCCTCGCGGAAGAGGCTCGATCGTGATCCTGCAGTCGGCGAATTGGCCCCGGCCACCACTCTGCTTCTTGTGTCGGCCGTGTCCCTCTGCCTTCCTGCGTATGGCTTCACGGTAGGGCACCTTCGGCGGGTGCAAGAGGACGTCGACCTTGTAGCGACTGTGTAGCTTGGCAACTGCGATCTCGACGTGTAGCTGACCGGATCCTGACAACAGGAACTCGCCAGTCTGTTCGTCCCTTCCGGCCTTCAGAGCGATGTCCTCGTCGATTAGCCGGTGAACCGCTTCGCCGATTTTCTCATCGTCGCCCTTCGACTTCGGCTCAACGGCAAACGACATTGCGGGAGGCGGGATTTCGATCCAGCCCAGCCTGATCGGTGACTCCTTCGTGCACAAGGTGTCACCGGTGTTCGAGATCTTGAGCTTGGCGACACCGACGATGTCGCCGCAGACGGCCTCGGGGATGGCTGGGCCGGTTTTCCCCTGAAGCAGGCTCAAGGCTCCCAAGCGCTCGTATTCCTCGAGTCGCGGGTTCCAATAGCTCGAGTCGGCCTTGAGAGTGCCGGTGACGATGCGGAGCATGGAAACGCGGCCACTAGACGGCTCGTTCAGTGTCTTGAAGAGGATGGCGCTGACAGGTCCGCCGGGGCCCAACTCGATGTCGACCTGCTCGCCAGCGATATTGAAAGCCGGGTAGACGCCGCGCTCGAGGGGTGAGGGTGCGAAGTCGACCAGCGTGTCGAGCAGGGTGGAAGTGCCGACGCCATGGAGCGCAGATCCGGCCGTGATCGGGAAGATCTTGCGCGCCGCCACGGCCGCCTTGAGCCCTTGGTGTAGATCCTCGTTCGACAGAGTGCCATCCTCGAAGAACTTCTCCATGAGGTCGTCGTCGCTCTCGGCAACAGCCTCGATCAGCTGAATCCGCCATTCTTCGACTTCGGCCGTCATGTCTTCGGGAACGCTGCCCTCGGTTGCCTTGCCGTCGCCGTCGATCTTGAAGCGATACGCCTTCTCGCCGATCAAGTCGACGACACCCTCGAACCCGTGCTCTTTACCGATAGCCAACTGTACGGGCATGGCTGCCCTGCCGAACCGCTTCTGCAGGCTCTGTGTAGCCTCCAGCAGGTCGGCCCTTTCGCGGTCCATCTTGGTGAGATGAATGAGAACCGGAAGGTTCAACTCCTCCGCGATCTTCCACACCCGTTCAGTCATGACTTCGACACCGGATGCGGCGTCGACACAGAGTAGCGCCGCGTCGGCGACTCGAAGGCCGCTCTGGATCTCACTCTGAAAGATGCCATACCCCGGGCAGTCGAAGAGGTTGATCTTGCGTCGCTGCCAGCCCGCGTAGGCGGCGCTCACTCCGATCGAGATCCCGCGCTCGATCTCTTCGTGGTCATAGTCCGTTGTCGTGTTGCCGTCCTCGACCTTGTTGAGCCGAGTGGTCTCTCCCGACGTGTAAAGCATGGAGCTGACTACCGTCGTCTTGCCGGTATCGTTGTGCCCTACCACAGCGACATTGCGGAGTTTGTCGGGACTATCCACCTGCATTGTGTGTCACCCTCCATGCACTAAGTGAAGCAGGGATAGTAGCACGCGAAGGGGTCCCGGACGGCTGTGTCTAGGGCACTACCCTTGGCCCTGCAGGCTCCTAGGAGCGCCGGTCAAGCGAAGATCGAGGGAGGTTCTACGATTCGCGCTTCGCCGAGGCCCTCGAGCTGGGGTTTGAGCTCCGCGGCAGGCCCGACGGCTACCACGACGATCCGATCCGGGTGGAGATGGCGCTGCGCCGCTGCCCGGATTTCGGACACCGTCACCGCTGCAACCTGCTTTCTGAAGACTTCGAAATGGTCGTCCGGAAGGTCGAAAACGGCGAGCGTCTGCAGGTGCTGCAAGATGCCGGCGTTGGTCTGCAAGCCGTAAGCGAAGACGCCGCCGAGGTAGCTGAGCGTCTCCACGAGCTCGTCTTCTGGAACCGCCTCCTCTTGGAGCCGTGAAAGCTCCGAGAGCACTTCTTGCACGGCGGCGCCGGCCTTGTCGGTGGCGACGGCGGTCGAGACGACGAATGGCCCGGGCCCCCTTCGCTGGCTGAAGGAGCTATTGGCCCCATAGGTGAAGCCGTGGCGCTCGCGCAGGTTGAGGTTGATGCGGCTGGTGAACTTGCCTCCCAGGAGCGAGTTGAGCACCGTCAGGGCGGGCCGATCGGGATGGTTCTTCTCGACCCCCGCATGGCCCAGACGTATCTCGGTCTGCGCCGCGTCGGTGCGATCGACGATGACGACTTCGATTCCGGTCAGGTCTCGAGGCCGGATCTCCTCGCGATCCGGCGCTTCGCGAGCCGACGAGCCACCGAAGGCCTCTCTCAGACGATCGGCGATGTCGTCACTCGGCAGGTTGCCGACCGCGATTACCTTGATGGCCCTCGGAGTCTTGTGGCGATCGTAGAAATCTACGATCTCGTCGCGTGCGAGCGCTCGCACCGATGCTTCGCCTCCGACCAGCGAATGGCCGTATCCACTGTTGCCATAGATCGACCGCACGAGGGCTGCGACCGCCAGGGCAGCCGACTGGTCGCGACGGCGAAGGAGGTCGGTGAGCCTCTCGCGGCGCAACCGCTCGATCTCCAGATCGTCGAAGGCGGGCCGAGTGGCGACGTCCTCCAAGAGATCGAGTCCTTGGTCGGCGTGAACCGAGAGGAGGGAGATGGCTATGGAGGCGGTGCTCCACCCCGCCGCAGTTGCGAGCGATCCGCCCAGGGATTCGACCTCATCAGCGATTTGAGTGGAGGAGCGGGTTCGGGTTCCTTCTTCCAGCAGATCGGCTGTAAAGGCAGCGAGACCGGGCCGATGCGACGGATCGTTCTCAGCACCGGCCGGCAGCAGCACCTGGACGGACATCAGTGGAGTGCGCTCGGATCGAGCCGTGTACACCGTGAGGCCTGAGTCGAGCTGGGTGCGCTCGAAAGGGGGAAACCGCACTGGCTTGGCGGCTTCCCTGGCCGGTGGCTGCGTTCTATCCAGGGCGTTCACGCGATCTGATCCACCGGTGAAACTCGAACTCGCGCACGGTTCGGCGCCTGCAGCTGCTCTCTGGCGAGCTCCTGGATCTCCCCGGCCTGTACGGCTTGGAGGATCGAGGCCTCCTCTCGCAACCGCTCGGGATCGTCGAAGTAGGTCGTGAACAACGAGAGAAGATCGGCCCGTCGCCCGACAGTCTGAAGGTCGCTGTAGTAGGCCGTCAGGATCCTGTTCCTCGCCCGCTCGAGATCGGCGTCTCCGGGTCCGTGCTGGGCGATGCGATCGAGGTGCGACTGGATCTCGATCTCGAGCCGCTCGGCGTCGGTTCCTGGCGTTGCCGTAGCCACGATCTGCAGCGAGCCCGTCTCCTCGGTCGGTAGTGCGTAAGCGGCGACCGACTGCGCCAGCTCTCTCTCGTAGACCAGGTCGCGATGCAGGAGGCTCGCCTTGCCCCCGGCCAAGATCGCCGCCAGTAGATCGGCGGCGTACCACTCGGGTCGACCGAAGGCGGGGATCCGATAGGCCGTGTAGCTTCTCTCCAACTGGACGTTGTCCGTGAGCTCCTCACAGGGATCGTCGGTCACCACATCTTCGTTGATGGAAACCGGCCTTATTGGAGCGCCCGGCTTCAGGTCGCCGAAGTACCGGGTGACGAGATCGAGTGCCCGTTCCGGATCGAGATCGCCGGCGAGGGTCAAGACGGCATTGTTGGGTGTGTAGTAGGTGGCGAAGAAGCCCTTCACGTCTTCGAGAGTGGCAGCCTCGATGTCCTCCATGTATCCGATCACCGGCCAGTGATAAGGGTGGCCTTCGGGAAAGAGAAGCTCGTTGAGCCTCTCCGAAGCGCGACCGTAGGGTTGGTTGTCGACGCGCTGGCGGCGTTCGTTCATCACCACTTCGCGTTGATTATCGAGCTTCTCCTGGGTCACTGCCGGCAATAGGAATCCCATGCGGTCGGATTCGAGCCACAGTCCGAGCTCCAGGCTGTCTGCCGGGAGGGTCTCGAAATAGTTGGTCCTGTCGAACCAGGTAGAACCGTTGGCGACGCCGCCCACCTGTTGCACGTATCGAAAGTGGCTGTCTACGTTCCGGCTGCCCTGGAACAACATGTGCTCGAAGAGGTGCGCGATGCCGGTCTTGCCAGGTCTCTCGTGCTTGGAGCCGGTGTGGTACCAGAGATTGATTGCGACGAGCGGCAATGCCGGATCCGGATGCAGGACGACCTGCAACCCGTTGTCGAGCTGGTGCCGATGGATCTCAAGGGGCGGCGCACCAAAGTCAGGCATGGTGCGCGCAGTGTAGCTCGCTTCGGGGATGCTGAGTAGCATCCCCTCCGCTCGCCAGTTTTCGGCGCCGGGGACGGCGCTGCGGGCTCCGCCCGTTCATTCTTCGGGGATGCCGTCCCAGCGGCAGAATCGGATATCTCGAGCTTCTCGGAGAAAAAGCGGGCGGAGCCCGCCAGCGCCGTCCTCGGCGCCAAACAACAATTTAGTTGGGGCCCGTGGTAGCTACCACGGGTCCAACTAGAAGCGTCTCATCAAGCCCACTGCGATTCCCTGCACCGTGACTTTGTCGGCGGGGAAGTGGAGTGCCTTCATGGTCGGGTGCGAAGGCTGGAGGCGGATCGTTTCGCCTTCCGGGTAGAAACGCTTCAGCGTTGCCTCGTTGTCGACCAGAGCAACGACCATTTGACCCGGTTCGGCGAGCTCGCTGCGTTGTACCACGAGCAGGTCGCCGTCGTGGATGCCTTCGTCGATCATGGAGTCACCGACCACGGAGAGGACGAAGTGATCGCCGACCGCTCCACGGAGGAGGCTTGGCGGCACGGTCAAGTGCTCGTCGCCGGAGATTGCTTCGATGGGCTTGCCGGCGGCGATGCGGCCGTAGAACGGCACCTGGAAATTCTCTGGCGGAGATTCAGCGTGCGGCCGGTGCACTAGCTCGAGGCCTCGCTTCTGATTCCAGTCGCGTCGGAGGAAACCCTTCTGTTGCAGCAGCTTCAGATGCTTGTGGACAGTGCCATACGAGGAGTAGCCGAAGCGTTCGCAGATCTCGCGATGAGTCGGCGTGAGCCCCTCTCTGTGGTGGAACTCCTCGATGAATTGGAGGATCTCCTGCTGGCGGCGTGTCAGGTAGTTCTTGACTCGTGTCATGGCTGCGAATCTATGGCGTAAGTGGGGCACAAGTCAAGTTTTCGGGCATGGTTCTTACTATGCCCGAAAACTTGACTTCTGGTGCCGAGGACGGCACGTGTCGTCTGTCCGCGGACGGACAGCCGACTGGCTCTGATGGGGTGGTTCGTACTGGCTGCCAGGAAGGAGATGTTGGTGCTACAATTTGTCGGAGCTAGAGTTCTCTGGCAATATCTGTAAGAAGTCATGACTGTTAGCGCGCTCTCCCGGAAGGACGTACCGGCGACGATCGACGGTCTGCTGCGCGTCATGGCGGAGCACGGAGCGTCGGACCTTCATCTCAAGCCGACGCGTACCCCTCTCCTGAGAATCGATGGCAAGTTGGTTCCTCTGGGCACCGAGCCCCTGCGGCGCGGTGAGATCGGGAAGATGCTCAAAGACGTTCTCCAGCCTCACCAGAAAGTGACTCTCGAGAACAACCTGGCGGTTGATTTTGGCTACGGAGTGCCGGGCCTGGCCAGATTCCGTTGCAACGTCTATCTACAGCGGGGCACGCTAGCGGCTGCCTTTCGCATGATTCCTATCGAAATCCTGGGAATCGAAGAGCTAGGTCTGCCGGACACCCTGCTCGAGCTCGCCGATCTCCAAACGGGTCTGATTCTGATCACGGGGGCGACCGGCAGCGGCAAGTCGACGACGCTGGCGGCGTTGGTGAAGTACATCAGCGAGCGGCGGCCGGTGCACATCATCACGATCGAAGACCCGATCGAGTTTCTGTTCACCGACGCCGAAGCGAGCATCTCGCAACGAGAGGTCGGGATCGACACGCCGAGCTTCAACGAGGCACTGCGCAACGCCATGCGCCAGGATCCGGACGTCATCATGGTGGGCGAGATGCGCGACCCGGAGACCATGTCGACTGTCATCACGGCCGCCGAGACCGGGCATCTCGTATTCTCGACTCTCCACACCAACAGTGCGCCGCAGACCATCGATCGTATTCTGGACAACTTCCCGGCCTCTCAGCAGCCGCAGCTCCTCATGCAGCTCTCGCAGCTGCTCAAGGGCGTGGTGGCGATGCAGCTCGTGGAGCGCAAGGACGGATCCGGTCGAGTCGCGGCGCTGGAGATCATGAAAATCTCGCCGCAGATCGAGCAGATCATCGAAAGAGGAGGCACGAACGAGTTGGGCGAGGCTATCGAGTCTTCGGTTGCCCACTACCGAATGCAGTCGATGAATCAGTCGCTGATGTCTCTCCTGGTCCACGATGTCATCACCTACGAAGAGGCACAGCGCTGCTCCACAGACCCGGACGACCTTTCGCTGAAACTGCGCAAGATGTTCCCCAACATCGAATCCGAGGGGGGTTCCCTAGTGAGTCCAAGCACGGCAGACTTTTCCGAGATCGCTCAACTCCAGGAGTACCGCAAACTCTACGAGGAGCAGGAAGCGAAGACCAAGGTTCAAATGGAGCAGAAGGACGAGCTCATCGCCGAGCTCCGTGAGCGCAGCAGTCAGCGCAAGGAGGAGACCGCTCGGGTTGACGGGCGCCTCCTGGAGGCAGTCTCAGAGGTCAAGCAGCTGAAGCAGGAGCGCGAACGTACCGCTACCGAGAGCCGTCAGAAGACCGAAAAACTAATGGAGCGGATCAAGCAGCTGAACCAGAAGTTGATGTCGGCGGGCGGATGAGCCGACGCAGTACGCGGCGCCGCGTTCTCCTCTCGAGGAAGCGTCACTAGTAGCGACCACACCGGATAGACCAGGGCCGCGCCTCGGGGCACGGTCGCCCTGTGCCACGGTCGGCCCTGTGCCACGGTCGGCGTGCGCCGCCGGCCGAAGGCTGGCTTTGCTTCTAGGCACACCTGTAGCTAAGATCTTGCTTGAAGTAATGCGCCTAAGTGCCGACGAGGTCAGGAAAATTGCGCGCTTGGCACGGCTGCGTCTGTCTCCGGAGGAGGAAGAGACATTCGTAGGCCAGCTGGGGCAGATCATCGACTATTTCGACCTGCTTTCCCAGTATTCGTCAGCCGAGCCGGAGCCTCGGAGCGTCTCGGAGACACTCGAGGTAAGCGACACAGAGCGGCCGTCTATGCCCCACGAGGACTTCCGAGACAACGCCCCGAAGGTTCGCGGCCCGTTCTTGCTCGTGCCGCAGGTGAAGGTGATTCGTGGCGAGTGATCTGTGCCGGCTGTCGGCGGAGGAGATTGCCGCCAGTGTGCGGTCCGGGGAGGTGTCGGCCCTCGAAGTGGTCAACGAGTGCCTGGCCTTGACCGAGGAGACCGTCGAGCCCGCGGTTCATGCCTACCTGACTCTGTTCGCCGACGAGGCGCGTGAAACGGCGAGCGCCATCGATCGGCGACGCCGTGCCGGCGAGGATCTCGGCGTGTTGGCTGGGGTACCGATCGCCTTGAAGGACAACCTGAGCGTTGCCGGACAGCCCTGCACCTGTGGGTCGAAGATTCTCGCTGGATACTCGGCTACCTTCACCTCCACGGCGGCCCAACGAGTTCTTGACGCGGGTGCCGTTGTGGTTGGCAGAACCAACCTCGACGAGTTCGCCATGGGGTCGTCTTGTGAGAATTCGGCTTATGGGGTCACCCGCAACCCATGGAACACGGACAGGGTACCGGGAGGATCGAGCGGTGGCTCGGCGGCCGCCGTAGCATCGTGTAGCGTGCCCCTGGCACTCGGTTCCGACACCGGTGGCTCGATTCGACAGCCGGCGGCCTTCTGCGGCGTGGTCGGACTCAAACCGACCTACGGCAGGGTGTCGCGCAGTGGACTCGTGGCGTTCGCCTCGTCTCTCGATCAGATCGGCCCTCTTTCTCGAACAGTTAGAGACGCCGCCGTCGCGCTGTCGGTGATCGCCGGACCCGATCCCGCCGACCCCACCTGCTCGCCGATCGGCGTCGACGATCTGCTGGCGCACATCGAGGATGGCCTGCAGGGCGTGCGGGTCGGCGTGGTCCGGGAGATGGACACCTCCGAGGCTGCCGAGGACGTTCGCGGCGACTGGCAGGATTCTCTAAGACGACTCGAAGAGGGCGGCGCTGAGATTCGTGAAGTCTCGGTTCCCCATGTCACCTCGAGTATCGCGTTGTACTACGTGATCGCCAACAGCGAGGCGAGTGCAAACCTGTCGCGTTTCGATGGACTGCGCTACGGCCACCGATCGTCTGCCGCGGCTACCCTCACCGATCTCTACGAGGAGAGTCGCGAGGAGGGCTTCGGCCCCGAGGTAAAGCGCCGCATCCTGCTTGGCACCTTCGCTCTCTCGTCCGGCTACTACGATGCGTACTACGGCAAGGCACGTGGCGTCCTGCAGGTCTTGAAGGAGCAGTTCCGCGCGGCGTTCGAAGACGTCGACGTCATCGTTTCGCCGACCTCGCCGACCTCGGCTTTCAGGATCGGGGAGATGGTGGATGATCCTCTCCGGATGTATCTGCAGGACATCTACACGACCGCGGCCAGCCTCGTTGGCCTGCCCGCGATCGCGGTCCCTTCTGGGCTGGATTCGCGCGGAATGCCGCTGTCGCTGCAGATCATGGGTCGAGCCTTCGAGGAGTCGACTGTGCTGCGCGTTGCCCGCGACTTCGAGAGGGCAGTCGATCGGGAGTTCATCCCTCCTCTGATCGCCCTGGAGCGCGCGTCGTGATCCCCGGTCGCGCTTCGGTTCGGGGTGTCGTACCCCTACTGGCAATCTGCCTGTTCCTGCTTGGCTCGCCGCTGATGGGGAAGATGATCCGAGTCGAGCTCGGCGACGGTATGCGCGCGATCCTGACCGATGGCCAGGATCTGATGCTCGAGGCGCTGCCTCTGCGGCATGAGGGCCTGATCGCCTTCGCGGGTCGTCTCTGTGGCCCGAAGTGTTCCGCGAGCACCGTCGCCAGGCACAACCGGAACGTCAGCCGGCTTCTCGCCGGTTTTCGCTACAAGCTGCCGTTCGAGTACTTGCGACCGCAGTACCAACGCCGAGTCCTGATCGCGGTCTTCGCCGAGGATTCGGTGTCCGAGAGCGGTTGGCAGCACGTCGTCCAACGGGCGGAGGGGCGTCAGAGCGAAAGCCTGTGGCAGATTGCCGAGTGGTTCACCGGCGGAGGGCCGAACTACCGGAAGATTCGCGACTCGAACAAGTTGGCCGATGAAGAGATTCGACCGGGGCAAACGATCTTGATCCCGCGTGAGCTGTTACTGCCGGGGCTGGCTCCGGTCGCTCCGATTCCGAGGCCGGAGCCGCACCCGGACCTCGAGTACGGTGAGGATAGCGAAGGCCGCTACGCTCTGTACCGGTTGCGAGGAGGGGAGGCTCTGTACTCGAGCGTCGTCGTGCGATTCACCGGTCGCATTTTTGCCGATGACGTCAACCGATTGGCTGGCGAGATTGCGGCCCGCAGCGCGATTTCTGACGTCACGAGCATCCCCGTGGGTTTCAAGGTCAAGATCCCGCTCGACCTGCTGCAGCCCGAGTTTCTCCCCGTCGCCGATCCACGGCGGCTCGAGTACGAGAGCGATAGGACTCGCAGTGCGGGGTTCATGAACCAGGTTCACTCTCTCGACTTGGCGGGCGTGACAGTGGTTCTGGATGCTGGTCACGGGGGACGCGACGTTGGCGCCTCGATCGGCAGTGTGTGGGAGAGTACCTACGTCTACGACATCATGCTGCGAGCGCGCCGTATCCTGCTGTCGACGACCGCTGCGAAGGTGATGACGACCA
>SMVB01307046.1_pt1 | contig 11038 bp, 10 predicted proteins | sample 2456461 | NCBI WGS metagenome assembly SMVB01 (sample SAMN11095934, study PRJNA526329) | marine sediment metagenome | biome: Marine sediment; feature: Surficial sediment; material: Deep marine sediment; isolation source: Hadal surficial sediment | place: Pacific Ocean | collected 2014-05 | depth...
AGCAGGTATCCAGAGGCCCCTGCCTCGATCGATGACATCAGGGCCTCTTCGTCGGCGAAGGAGCTGAGGATCAACACCGCAACATCGGGGAAACGTTGCCGAACCTTGCGCGTGGCCTCGACCCCTGACCCGTCGGGCAGCCGGACATCCATGACCACGACATCGGGAGCGTTGAATCCGACCTGGCGCACCACATCCGCCGCCGTGTCCACCTCCCCCACCACTTCGATCCCATCCTGGGCTTCGAGTAGGGCGCGCAGACCCCGTCTCACGACTACGTGGTCGTCGACGAGGAGAACCCTCAACGATCCCTGGGCTTCGGCATGCATCGTTGCACCGTACCGCACCACACGACGATGGCGGCAGGGCCGAACGGCCCTGTGGCCGTCGCCTAGTCTCGTTGGGACATGAACGAGAACGGGCTGGGTGCCGAAGGGCTGCGCGATCTGGTTCGCAGCGCGGCAACCGTCGCCAGCCAAACCGACCTCGAGGACCTGCTCGAGGCAACGGTGGTCGCCGGCATGGAGCTGACCGGAGCCAGCTACGGGGCGCTGGGGGTGCTCGGCGAGCACGGGAACCTGATCCAGTTCTCTTACCGCGGCATCGATGAGGAGACGGCCGACAAGATAGGCGCACTACCCCAGGGGCGCGGCGTCCTTGGTCTGATCAGTCGAGACGGCAAGTCTTACCTCATCGACCATATCGGCGCTCATCCCGACGCCGTGGGGTTTCCCTCCCACCACCCGGCCATGGACACCTTCCTCGGAGTTCCCGTCCGAGCCGGTGACCGGGTGTTCGGCAACTTGTATCTGACCAACAAACCGGGAGGTTTCACCGATCTGGACCAGTCGGTGGTCGAGGCGCTTGCCGAGATTGCAGGGTCGGCGGTGCTGAGCATCCGCCTCCAGTCCCGGCTCCGACGCTTGGCCGTGGTGGAGGACAGGGAGCGGATCGCCAGAGACATTCACGATGCCATCATCCAGGAGTTGTTCGCCGTGGGCCTGGAACTGCAGGCGGCGGCTCTACGCAGCGATGACGACGGGATACGGGCCACTCTGCTCGACCATGCGGAGCGCCTCGATCGCACCATCCAAAGCCTGCGTGACCTGATCTTCGAGCTGCGCCGGCCTCCCACCGAGCAGCGGGACCTGCGAGCTGAGATCGACGATCTGGTCACCCGGCTCGGCTCCGCTCGCCGGGCCAACGTCGAGGTCACCTACAACGGCGTCTTTGCCGGGATCACCCAATCGACCATCGACGACGTGCTGCAGCTGGTGCGCGAGGCACTGAGCAACGCACTGCGCCACTCGGAGGCCGAAACCATCAGCGTCGCCATCAGCGCCGGCGAAAATGCAGTCGCCATCGAGGTGCGGGATGATGGGCGCGGCTTCGATCTCGCTGTCCAGGAACCGGGCCTAGGTCTGTCGAGTATGGGGTCACGTACCGATCGAGCCGGCGGCAGCTTGCGCATCGCCACGGCACCCGGTGAAGGCACCGTCGTCTCGATGACGGTGCCTTTCTAGAGCAACTGGAAACAGAGAACTCGCAACTCAGAACTGGGACCTGGGAACTGGGAACTGGGCGAGCGAAGCGAGCGCTCAGAGGCGGCCGGGTCGCGTTCCAGGCGATCGCCGTCTGACACCACCACAACGTGGGCGGATATCGCCGAATCGAGGATCTGGTCGATCCGGGCATCTGGCCAGCGGCTCCATTGGAAGCACGGTACGCGTAGGCGATCGCCACAACAGGAGCTTCAGACCCTGATTACTCGTGGTGGTGATGGTGGTTCGAAGAGCCCGAACCGGGCTCAGCATCCGGACCGATTCAACAACCCGGCTCGCCATGATGACCGCAGCAAGACGAGCCGGTCGCGATCTTGATGGCCTGGTTCCGTGCGCTGACAGCCAGCTTCTGCAGGAACGGAAGGTCGCTGTTCCTCCAGTTGGCTCGGAACGCGTGCTGGGACGGGGTCGCCATGACCCAAGCCTAGGGCATCCGCCGATCGCCACCCCAAGCCCAGAGATGAAAGTCGGGGGTGACGGGGTCGTCGAGGGCGCCGCCGATCACCCCTGCAAATATCGGCACACCGCCGATTACGCCCCGGCGTCGAAGACGAAGATCCCCGATGGGGCTGGGTCACCGTCGAGGGGCTCGAGAGTCACTGCAACCCTGGGGTATTCGCGTCGCCCCACACCGACGAACAGGTTCACGGGTTGGTCTGCTGCTGCGAACGTTCCGCCCGATATCGGCGTCGAGTCGCTTATGAACCACAACTCATAGGTGTACCCATCCGGTGCCGCGGCAAGCCCTTCCGCAGCCAGCACGACCCGGGTTCCGCCTTCGACATTCCATCCGCCAATGACCGCAACCGCCGACTCGCCCGGTCCCACGCCGGCAGTGGTGATCTCCCAGTCCGGGGGTGGCTGCCGGCCGAACAGGAATGCGCCGGTGGCCACAGCCACGATGAGCACGGCAGCAGCCGCGATGATCTGCCAGCGCCGACGCCTCCCGGTCATCGGAGGCTGCTCGACGTCGCTGGTCTCGATCAGCCGGGTCACCCGCTGCTCGAGCTCTGGCGGCGGCTCGATCCAGAGCAGGGGATCATCGAGGATCTGCAGCATCGACCCAAGAGCGGAACGGTGGGCAATGCACTGTGGACAGGACGAGAGATGGTCGCGCGCAGCCTCAGACGCATCGCCTTCCAGGTACTGGGCTCGTGCCTCTTCGCATCTCATGCGGTTGCCTCCTCGAGATGGGACAACAGCCCGGCCAGCTTGGTGTGGGCTCGATGGCTCCTCGACTTGACCGTTCCAATTGGGATCCCGAGGTGCTCGGCGGCTTGCCCATGGGTCATGCCGAGAAAGTGTGTGCAGCGAACGATCTCTCGCTCTTCCTCGGTGATCTCATTGAGAGCCAGGTGCACCTGCCACGCCTCCCATGTCTGGTCGAGCGAGGCGGGGAGGACCGCGATGTCGGTATCGGTTTCACTCGAGACCGGGTGACGACGCTCGCGGCGATAGATGTCGATGGCAGCCCTTCTGGCGATCGTGTACAGCCACGGCGCCATGTCCTTGGTGGGATCGAATCGACCGGCGCCGCGCCATGCGTTGAGGAGAGTCACTTGCACCACCTCCTCGGATAGCCCGTGATCGCCGAGGATGCGATACGCCAAACTGTAGATTGGTCTTCCGAACTCACCATAGACGTCACGCAGCGACGACCGATCGCCGGCCGCGAACCGCTCTCGGAGTTGCCGATCCACCGCAACTCAGCCTTCGACAACGATGGTTGCCGTCATCGATGGGTGGATGCTGCAGAAGTAAGTGAACGTTCCCGGATCGGCAAACGTCACCGTGAAGTCGTCACCGGGCTGCAGCGCTCCCGAGTTCCACACGTCGTCGTCTGAAGTGGTTGTGTGAGCAACCCCGGTCTCGTTATTGGTCCACGTCACCTCTGTGCCTGCCGCAACCGTGATCGTTCCCGGGTTGAAGGCAAAGTTCTGCACGCTCACCGCACCGTCTTCGCCGGCGGCCGCGGTCGTCGTCACGTCGTTCGCGGACGAGTTGCACCCAGCGGCGGCGATGGCAGCGGCTGCTAGCACGACGAGCATCATCTTCATGGCAGACCCATTTTGTGTAGTAGTACGGATCGAATCTAGTTTTGGTTCGCGCTACGTGCCGGCGACGGCGAGCGCTGCGAAGGCCGTCTTCGCCGCAAAGTCCAATTCATGAGGGCGCCACCATGCCGACGACGCCCGCCGCGCAGCAATCGCGATGAAGGTGGGGTCCGGCCAGGCCGGACCCCACCTTACGTCGAACCCCTAGTGCCGGGGAAACATCAGCCAATGCTTACCTCAACCGCGAGCACTGCGACCATGCCGTCGGCGGTGATCCCCGGCACGTCGATGGCATTGTCCGGGGGCATGAAGGTGTACACGCCGTCACCGTCGATGTCGATGTGCACCATCGGCCACAGCGTCGTCGACTCGGTGATCGCCTCGTCGAAGGTGACCACCACGTCCGTCGAGTCCCCTGCCTGGAGGAGGTCGGAGTGGCCGATCACCGCACCGGGAGCCCCGTCGGCGTCGGCATGGACGGCAATGAACCCGTTGGCCGGCAACGTCACCGATGCCACCACGATGCTGGTGCCGTCCGAGTCCTGGGCGTCGGCGGCCAGAGCCGATGGCGCCGTGGGGGGAAGCACGTTGATCGCGACCGGGATAACGGCGACATCACCCTCACCGGTAACGCCCGGAAGGTCGACGGCGTTGTCGGGTGGAGCGAACAGATACGACCCATCTCGATCCAAGTCGATGTGCACCATCGGCCACAGCGTCGTCGACTCGGTGATGGCCTCGTCGAGGGTTACTTTCACGTCGGTTGAATTGCCCGCAGGCAATAGATCGGAGTGGCCGATCACCGCACCGGGAGCCCCGTCGGCGTCGGCATGAACGGCGATGAACCCTTGGGCGGGTAGCGTCACCGATGCCACCACGATGCTGGTGCCGTCTGAATCCTGCGTCTCGGCTTCGAGCGAGGCTGGTGCGCTGGGGGGCAGCACGTTGACCGCACCCCCGACCACGGCGACCGAACCATCGGCGGTGGTGCCGGGGACATCGATCGCGTTGTCGGGTGGCATGAACGTGTACACACCGTCGCGATCGATGTCGATATGTGCCATCGGCCACAACGTCGTTGACTCGGTGATGGCCTCGTCGAGTGTCACTTTCACATCCGTCGATTCACCGGCGGGCAACAGATCGGAATGACCGATCACCGCTCCGGGGGAACCGTTGTCGTCTGCATGGACCGCGACGAATCCGTCGGCAGGAAGCGTCACCGAGGCGACGACCACGCTGGTGCCATCCGAGTCCTGATCTTCGAACGTCACGCTCGAGGGTCCCGTCGGCGGGGCGTCCTCCAGCGTCGTGGTCGTATCTTCGGTCGACGAGCAAGCGGCGATGATGAGTGCTACCGCGATGGCGGCAACATAAATGCGTTTTCTCACAGAATCCTCCCTGGGTTCCGTCCGTACCCCTAGCAATACGTCGGCGACGGCGATCCGGTTCTCCGGTCGACGCGTCAGAGAGGGCGCCGTTACCCGACAGATCGGCGGGCGGAGCCGGACTCAGGCGGCGGCCCAGTCCCCGGCGTTGGTCGGCTGCTCCTCGGTGGCGACGATCATCGAGGCATCCTGCGTATCAACCGCCGACGCTTCAACCCAAACACCGGCCTCGGCCGCCACTCCAGACCGGGCATGGCCGGGTTCGCCCCACTCGACGTAGGCGATGATGAACTTCGGGTCACCGAACGAGTTCGACGTGTAGAGACCGATCTCGCCGGAGTCTGCGTTCAGGGATCCAAACCCGCTGTCGGCGTCGTCGAACCGCACCGACTCCCCAGGGGCCAGCTGACCGCTGGCCTTGAAGTAGGCCGGGAATTGGCAGATCCAGTGACCCTCTAAACTCCCTGCGGCACTGCCAACATTGGTGACTTCGACATATCCGTCCTCGCCGAAGGCAACCGCGGTCAGGACGAACCGCGGCTCGCCCGTTGTAGCGTTTCCCGGTCCCGAGCTGTACGGGTTGACCGCCGGCGGATCGTCGCTCACCCAGCTGGCGCCTGCCCCGGCCAGAAGCAGCACGAACACGACCGCTCCGCCGGCGAGCACCAAGCCGATGACCTTGTTGTACATCAGAAACCGGGGAAATCGATGGTGGTGAAGAACCAGAACGAGCTGGTCAGCCAGATGCCGGTCAACACCGCGAACAGGGTTCCACCGGCCAGGGGGAGGCCCCATCCCGGCGTGTTGCGCGACCGAACGAACACGATCTTGGTGACCAGCGCTCCGTAGAACAACGTCCCGAGCAAGGAATGTGCCAGGATCCGCGGGCCCTGGTCGGCGGTGAACCCCAGCGCCCACAGGCAGTGGTAGGCGACCGGGATCGAGACGAGAAAGGCGGTTACGCCGGAGGCACGATGCGCCTTGCCCAGCCATGGGGCGACGGGGCGGTCGCCACCGATCTTGCCGTAGATGCGCAGCGCGGAGCCCAGCTGGAACAATGCGAAACCCATGGCGATGGTGCCGAGCCAAACCTTGGCATTGATGGTGGCGGTGAACAACGTGGTGACGAGCGAACGGCCGGTTGGGTCGTGGACGGTCCCGTAGACGCCGATCATGATGGCGACGGCGGCTCCGAGGACAAGCCCCCCCAACACGATTCCGCCGCCGCGGCTGCGGGAATCAACAGTCGTGGTCACCGCGGTGAGCCTAGAGGCTCCGTAAATAGGGCGCGATCCGGTCTCAGCCGGCGATGCCATTTTGCGGAGACATGGCCCGAGCGGCCCGCCGCGAAGCGGCAAGAGCGGGAAAGAATGACGCTCCGTAAATAGGGCGCGATCCGGTCTCTGTCGGCGAGGCCATTCTGCGGAGCCGTGGCCCGAGCGGCCCGCCGCGAAGCGGCGAGAGCGGGGAAGAATGGCGCTCCGCAGACACGGCGTAGGCGGACCGGACCTGATACCCGGGCCTACCCGCTACAGATACTGGCCGGGCATCGAATCGACCACCGTCTCTTGTATGGCTTGCTCCTGAGCCTCGACGAATTGGCTCTGGACCGCGATCACGACGCCGTTCATGAGGCCATCGAGCCAGCCGACCAGCTCGGCCTGAGCGACGCGAAGCGCCGACGGCGATGGGGCCGGATCGTCGAACCTCACCGCGAGGTGGGTGAGCTCTGTGTGCAGCTCCTCGGAGACCACGCCGCGCAGCTCGGCGATCGTCTGCTCGTAGATGTTCTTGAACTTCTCACACCCGGGGGCGTCGCAGGGTGTGGTGCGTGCCTCTTCGAGCATGGCCTTGGCGACCGAGATGATTCGCATCAGCTTGCCCGGGCGGGCTACGTAGCCGGTCGCATCGGCTAGTTGGGCAGTGGTCATAGTCCGGGGAACGGCCAGAGCCAGCGACTCCCACACCGAATGACACGCTGGCGACAGTTGGCGTCGCCCTCACAGCAGCCAGAACACAAAATCCAATCGTGACGCTAGTTGCGTGTTGTGACGCGGTGAGGCCCGCCGTTACACCCCGGCGCTGATCTTGCCGAGCTTCTTGACCTGGAACGCAATGATGATGTCGATGATGCCCTTCATCAGCGCCCAGATTCCGGCAAACACGAGGAGGGTCTCCACCTTGGTGAAGAGAAATTGACCTCCCAGCCAGAAGCCAAGGGCGATCATGAGGATGCCCGCGACCAGTGAGATCCACCACAGGTCGTTCCCTTCTTTGGTCACGAACGCTTCCATGATCCAGATCAGACCGATGATGGCGAAGAGGAATCCCAAAATGTTGGCGATGGCGAGAAACGTCCTGGTCGGGTAGAACAGGGCGGTGAAGCCCCCGATGATCAGGATCGCCCCGAAGACGTACCACAGCCAGTTCCAGCCTTCGACCTGGGTGCCGACCATTACGTACTGCAGGCCGGCAACAAGCAGCATCAGGCCGAAGATGATCCCAACCGCCGCCGCAGATTGGGTGTCGAATTGGAGCACGATGACCGAGAAGATCACCCAGCCGATACCCGCCACCAGCCACAACCACCACATCCGCGCGGTGTCTCGCATCGCGCTCGCCGTCGTCTCAGTTTCCGTCATGGATGTCTCCCCTCGTCACCACTCTGTGCTGATCCCGCCTCCGGGCGAAACGGTAGCGGATCGTCGCACACGCAGCGCGCCAACCAAGGTTCATCCATCCGCCGGACAGCGACCGTATTCGCTTACCATCGGCGCCCCGACCCAGGGCAGAGGATGATTACGTCCGGCACGCTCACATTCCTCTTCACCGACATCGAAGACAGCAGCCGGCTCTGGGACGAGAGTCCCGAGCCGATGCGACAAGCGCTCACGACCCACAACGAGATCCTGATCGGAGTGATCGGCGACCACGGTGGGACGATCGTCAAGGACCGGGGTGATGGCTTTCTCGCCGTCTTCGCCGGCGCACCCGACGCCTGCGGAGCGGCCCTCCTCGCCCAGCGCGGGCTCGCCGGCGCCGCCTGGGATGAGGCGATCGGACCGCTGCGGGTGCGGATGGCGCTGCACAGCGGCACCGCAGAGGCCCGCGACGGTGACTATTTCGGACCCGAGGTGAACCGGGCCGCCCGCCTCGAGGCAGCGGCGCACGGAGGGCAGATGCTGATTTCGGAGGCCACACGTGCGCTGGCTCAGGAAGGCCTCCCCGACGGAGTCACCTTTCGTGATCTCGGATTTCACTCCCTTCGTGGGTTGACGCGGCCAGAGCGGATCTATCAACTCATCGCCCCCGACCTGCCCGCCGACTTTCCTCCACTGCGAACCGTTGGCGGCGCGCGATCCTCATTCCCCACCTTCCCCACATCGTTTGTTGGTCGCACCGACGAGGTGGCCCGCATCGCCAGCCAACTCTTGGATGCGGATACCAGGGCGCTGACGCTGCTGGGCCCCGGCGGAGTCGGAAAAACGCGTCTCGCCGTGGAAACCGCCAACCAGCTTGCCCCTGAATTTCTCGGAGGAACCGCATTCGCCGACCTGGTCAGGGTCGCCGACCCGGAGGGAATCCCGCTCGCAGTGGCCCAGGCCATCGGTGCTCATCCCGAGGGCTCGGCCCCGGTGCTCGACATCGTCGTCTCTGAGATCTCCGATCCGACGCTGTTGGTCTTGGACAACTGGGAACACCTCAAAGAGGGAAGTCCAGTCATCGCCGAGCTGATCGGGCGGTGCCCCGACCTCACGTTGCTGGTGACCAGCCGCACTCCGCTTCACATCCGGGGGGAGATCATCCACCAGCTCGAGCCACTCGGTGTGACATCGGAAAACGGGGCGACGCCGGCGGCAGTCGACCTGTTTATTGATCGAGCCGCCGAACACGGGGTCGAGATCGCCGTCGACGGGCCGGATGGGGAAGCGGTGCGTTCGATCTGTCGACGCCTCGATGGTCTGCCGCTGGCAATCGAGCTGGCGGCGGCAGGGGTGCGGCTGCTGAGCCCCACCGAGCTGGATCGCAGGCTCGGCGAGTCGTTGGCCCTCGTTGGGTCGGGAGCAGTCGATTTGCCCGAGCGGCAGCGAACGATCCAATCGACGATCGACTGGAGTGTGGAAACACTCACTCCCGATCAGCGGACGCTGTTCAACCGCCTCTCCGTCTTCCCGGCAGGGGCGACATTGACTCAGGTCGAGCAGGTTGCTGCGGTGGGTCTAGACGGCGACGCCCTGGAGCTCGTGTCGGCGCTCGTCGACAACTCGCTGGTCACCGTGTCGTCGAATCTCCCCGGCGGGACCAGGTTCGGCCAGCTCACCGTGCTCCGTGAGCACGCGGCGAACGGGCTCGAGGAGGCGGGCGACACCGAGCTCACCAGGTCTCGAATGATCGATTACTACCTCACCGCCGCGCCCCTTTTCGCCGCGGCCATGGATCGCGACGAGTCCCCGATGTGGGACGCCGAGACAGATCACCCCAACCTGGCCGCAGCCATGCGGTGGAGTCTCGTCGCGGGGCGAACCACCGAGATGGCGAACGCCAGTTACACGATCTGGCCGTACTGGTTCAATGGTGATCGAGCTGCCGAGGCCGCAACCTGGGCGGAGGAGGCGGACCAGGTGGCCAGTTCCCCCCAGCTCGACTGGCTCGGCGGGTTCTTCGCCTTCCAGAAGGGGGACTTCGAGACCGCTGCGGACCGTTTCCACCGCGCCATGACCGGCTTCATCGAGGCGGGCGATATCTCGGGCATGAATATGACCAGGACCTTCGCTGCCACCCTCGGGGAGGACCCCGGTGAGAACGAGGCGATGCTCCAGGAGGCACTCACCTACTTCGAGGAAGAGGGGCGAACGATTGCTCACTATGTGGCCGGGATTTTCATCGGCGTCAACATTGCGATGACGGGTGACCAGGAGAGGGCCCTCGAGCTCAGGCTGAGTAATCTCGCCGAGTCGGACAGACTCGAGTACCCGATGCTGACCGGGTGGAGTGACTGGAACGTGGCAGTCTCCATGCTGTCGTTCCAGCGCTGGGACGAGGCCGCCGCTCACAGCAGGCTCACGCTCAAAATCATGGTGGAGCGGAATTACCACGAGGGAATCGCATCGGCGGCCTTCCTCATCGCCGTGGTCGACGCCAACCAGGGACGCGGCGAACGAGCGGCAATGATCATCGGCGCCTGCAATGCGATCTTCGATCGCATCGGAATAGCCGTGTGGTTCGAGGCGGCCGCGTACGTTGCAGAGGTCGTGGCCTCCCTGCGCGATCAATTCGGCGATGCCGAGTTCGATCGGCTCGAAACAGAAGGGCGGGCACTCGGCGTCGACGAGCTCGTCGAGATGATCGAGTCGGTTTGAGGCACCCTGGGCTTAGACGTCCACGTCCTCGTCGTCGGCGTGCCGACCCAGCCACTGCGTCAGCGGCGCCGGCATCTCCGCCTGGCGGTCGCCCCAGTCATAAACGACGGCGTCTCCTGCGGCTGCATCGTGAAGTGCTCGCCGTTCCGGGCTGATGAAGATCCCGAGGAATCCGAGCCCGAAGAAGAGAAAGGAGAACGGGAAAACGATCGTCCTGATGAAGGCCTGACGGCCCGAGATCGGCCCACCTTCACGAGTCACCACCGACAGTCCGATGATGCCCATGCCCGGGGTGCGCCCCGCCAGCGCCAGACTGGTCCACGCGTAACTGAACGCCCACAACGCGAGGAGGACCACACGCACCACGCTGCGCTGCGCTGAAGGGTCCACTTCGGCCCGGAAGAACAGCTCGAGCACAAAGGCCACACCGAGCGCTCCCAGGATGAACCCCGTCCACACGATGAACAGGTCGACAAGGAACGCCAGCAGACGAGAGATCGGACCGGCATAGTGCCCGGAGACCTGACGCCGGCCATCCTCATCGACACCCGATCCGGCGTCGAGCTCGTCCGGTGCTCTCGGCCTCGATGCCGGATCACGCGCGGTCAACCGGTAGATGAACCGGCCGGTGATCGCATCGAGCGCCACCAGCTGCCGGCGGAACACGTCGAACA
>SMVB01100319.1_pt1 | contig 11035 bp, 11 predicted proteins | sample 2456461 | NCBI WGS metagenome assembly SMVB01 (sample SAMN11095934, study PRJNA526329) | marine sediment metagenome | biome: Marine sediment; feature: Surficial sediment; material: Deep marine sediment; isolation source: Hadal surficial sediment | place: Pacific Ocean | collected 2014-05 | depth...
GCGGGGAATCCGATCCGTGTACCATATCTGCCCCAACATGCACCCGGAGGAACATGCGATCGGAGTGGCCGCGATAGCGGCCGCGTCGTCGGCTGGAATCGAGCACTTCGTATACCACTCCGTGCTTCTTCCGGCCGTTGCGTCCATGCCGCATCACTGGCAAAAGCACCTCGTGGAGCAAGAGCTGGGGGCCTCGAGCCTGAGCCACACAATACTTCGGCCATGCGCCTACATGCAGAATCTGCGTGCCGGCTGGAGCAGAATCCTGGAGAACGGTGAATTCGCGGTTCCTTATGCCGTGGCAACGCGGATGAGTCTCGTCGACCTGGAAGACGTCGCGGAAGCCGCCGCTATCGTCCTGTGCACGCAGGGCCATGAAGGCGTGACATACGAGTTGTGTGGGGCGGAATCCCTGTCGCAGGACGATGTGGCGGGAATCCTGTCGGGACAGCTGGGAATTCCGGTACGAGCCTCGGTCGTGGCCCTCGAAGACTGGGAGCGCGACGCTCGGTCCACCGGTTTGAGCGACTACGCTATCGACTCGCTGCTCAGAATGTTCGAGTACTATGACCGAAATGGATTCTGCGGCAAATCTCTGGACCTGGAGCGACTCCTGGACCGGCAGGCCACGACGTTTGGCGAATTCGTACGTCGGAGTGTAATGGACGAAGAAGCCTGAGAGCGCTTCCCCTCAAAACTTCGCGAACAACTGCACGTAGGCCCAGTGGAGCGTGTCGTCGCCAAGATTGACCGGAGCGACCTCCCCTGCGTCAGACGGTGAGAACAGACTGTACCCCGCTTGGAACCCGAGCCCGCCGGCCAGCGTCCGGGATGCCGTGAGATCCAGCTCGTAGCCGATCATCCTGTCACCCGCAGGGTTTTCTTCCGCCAGCGAAAACCGGTGCAGGTCCGCGCGCACGGTCCATACGTCGGGCCTCAGCACGGCGCGGAGCATCACGTCCACCAATCCGAGATCACCGGTCTGCCTGGGCAGATTGAGGAACAAATCCATGAACCCGTAGAACTTGTGGTTCGTGGCGTAGAGCGTGTTGAAACCGCCAAACGTGTCGTCGAGCGGGGTCTCGTCGCCGGACAGATAATCGGCCTGGAAACCAAACTGGCCGCGCAATGGCCCGGTGAGAACGTAATTGACCGCGGCCGATACAAAGTACGCCTCGATGTCCTGGCGCGGGATGCCCGTCCAGGTCTGGGCGCCGACCTGGTAGGCGGCGGTCGCCTGCAGTGCGACGTGGCCGAACTGCCCGCGTGCCCGCCCTCCCAGCGTGTACCGGTCGATGTCGCTGCGGTCCGCACCGTCCGTCGCATTCATGTCGCCGAGAGCGAACAGGTCGAAGTGATCGTTCGTCGCCCACACGCCGAACAACGACCGGTCGGCAGCCGTCGAGTCTGCGTTGATTCTCGGGTTCAGACCCGTCGCAAGCAGTGCCGCCTGTTCGTCCAGTGACATGGCGAATCCGTCGAGCGTCCATTCCCCCGAGCGCAGGTTGAGTCGAACCCCGTCGAACGCCCGGGTCACGTTGGCCCAGTTCACGGTGCCCACCAGCCGCTCATCGGCGAACGCCAGCTCCTGCCGGCCTACGGTCAACGTCAGATTCGGCTGTGGGGTCCAGGCGAGCCAGGCCTGGTGCAGGTCGAGCCGATCGGCGGTCGCGTCCGTGAGGGTGTTGGCTTCCTCTCCGAACGCGCGTGAATCGGAGAGCTGGATGAACACGCTGACTTGCTCGGATGGTTTCGCAAGCGCGCCGAGCCTCGTGCGGAGGAGCGTCGCGTGATCCGTGCCGGCGTCGGAGGTGCGCGCGTCGATTTCGCTCCGCACGCGGACTTCACCGGAGAAGGTGAGTTCCACCTCATCCAGCTTCACCGTTTGTGCGTCGAGCGGCGCCGTGACGACGAGCAGCAGGCAGGCGGCTGCTCCGAACCGGCGGATCAGCATGGTATTTCGGCCCCTTTCCTTGCGTAAAACCACCAGTTCACGAACAGGCAGGTCATATAGTATCCGGCGAATCCGTACAACGCATATTCAGGGGTTCCGGCCTGAATCTGACCGCCGAAGATTCGCGGGATGATGAACGCGCCGTAAGCGGCGATCGCCGACGTCCAGCCCAGCACGGGTCCAGCGAGCTCCGGCTTGAAGATGATCGGAATCATGCGGAACGTGGAGCCGTTGCCGATCGTCGATGCGATCATCAGCACCGTGTCCCAGTGCGTGACCCGTGCGCCGCCCAGCTTGTTCGCCAGTCGCCAGCCAGCCGCCGCCCGGGCGCACGAGCGAGCCAGGAGTTCAGTCTAGGTGGCGTCCGGTTCGAGGGGACCGAGGAGTGCAGGCCCTGTTACTGGATGGACCAGGCTCTCGCGGCAGGAGCCGACGAATTCCTCCAGGGCCGGGGGCGGGCTCCACGCCCGCATCCTGACCTCAGGCACGATCGAGTGTGGCCCGACTACGCTTCGGCAGGCGTGACCAGTTTAGTTTACTGGGGGGGGCAAAACTCCACCTGGAGCTACCCCCCCCCCAGCGTATTACCTAGCGGCTGTCGATCGGAATCATCAGATGGGCATAGCTCGTGCCCGGCCACATGATCCATGGGCCACCGTTCAGGTGGTCTGTCGTGATGCCTTCAAAGGAGGAGAGGTCCGGCATCAACATCATCATGTGGGCCCCCAGACCCGTAACCCAGTCGTCCTCGCCGCATGCCTCTTCTGTCGCTGCGGGCTCAGTGTTGCATATCGGCGAATCGCCCTGGAGCATGTATGCGATGCCGATCTCATCATAGGAAGGTTCTGTGCCACTCAGCAGCGCGTGAAGAAAGTTCAGCCACGGTTCGTTGACACACCACGGCGCGTTTCCAGGGGCCACTACATCGTCCGGCAAGCACGTCCAGCCATTCGTGCCGGCGCGTAGCTCATTCATCGTCCAGTCGATGACGCGGGCATCGTCCGAAACGGAAGCTGGGCCAGCGCTCACGGCGCTCGCGATCATCGCATCTGCGTCCTGACCATGAGCAACCGCCGGAATCAGCAGTGCCATCAGGAGAGCGGGAAGGCAAAACCGCACTGCGGGCAGAAAGAAACGCATGGTTACCTCCGAACGTTCAAAGTGAATCCGACATGGTTTGAGCCCCAGTATAACATTCAGCAATCCGGAGACGTCGCTAATCCGTGTCGCCAGACAATTCGGCCAGCTGGGCGTCCCACTCGGCCTGATCAAGCGCCGTGTGGCTGATGGCTTGCGCAATCGATACCTCGCCCGTGGGAATATCGGACCCGGCCGGCCACATGTGAAAAATCAATCCGTCCGTAGTCATCACTACGTCCACTATGGCCTGAGCGTCGGCATCCGACATGTCCAGTACTTGCACCCGTCCACTGGCGATCTCTACCGCGTGGTCGTGCCAGGCGACATTCCACTCTTCCCGGTCGACGAGGTTGCGGGTGAGCGACTTCGCGACGATGTACTCCACTTCAGTCATCGGCGCGTCGGCCAGCACGGATTCGAACAGAATGCATTGAATGATCGGCTCCGGGGAAATCACCTTGCAATAGTGATGGTAAGGTCCCATCACCTCGCCATTGACCACGTGCGGGGCCATGACGTGGATGTCGAATCCGTCTGCGGGTGAAGCGGGTGCGGCCGTCTCTTGCGCCTGCTCTGCGTCAGAAGCTGCGGTGTATCCGTCCCCCATGCAGGCGGTGCTAGCGACGACGACAAGGACAGCAAGGATCGAGGCTGAGTGGGGAAGGTCAGGCATGCGAATACCTCCGGCTCAAAGGATCGGGCTGGACAGCGGCCACTCAGAATCTTCGCACATCAAAATCTGCCCGTCAAGAAAAACGGAGCGGATGATTCCGATTTTCCGAAGTCCTCGCATGATGCAGGCCTCGCGACGTTGCTGTATTTTCGGGGGAGACGATTCGGAACCGACGGTGTCGCCGACCCGGCAGCAAGGTAACGGCGCTGGACTGGCATTACTGCACCGTACAGTGAGGCAAGAAGGATGATCAGACACGGAGTTTGTCTACAAGCGGGAACCGCGTTGGGCGTCATGCTGCTGCTGGCTTTCCCGACGTCGAGTGACGCCCAGAACATCAATCAGAAACTCAACACGCTTCGACTAAGTATCATCGGTGTGACGATCGACATGCGGGACGGTCAGAGTCTCGGACGGAGCCAAGACGGATCCCTGTTTCGTTGGGATGAGGAGATTACGCCGGGCGACCGGGTTTCATCGGACAAGTTATTAGGTATAGAGCATTTCGAGTTCGCCGGATTGCCGGTAGTGCCAGGAACCAATGTGAGTTTCACGGATGGCATCTTCGGCCCCGAACGGTTCCGACTCGCGGGACGCCTTACGAGTCTGAGCATCGACTTTCGCGGGCGGTATGAAGTCAGAGCGCACCTCAATTGGTCGATCTACGATACCGAAACATCGGAAATCATTGTAGAGCGCGAGGTCAAAGGACTCGCGAAGGGCGCTACCATCGGAAGCCGGGGTGAACAGCCGAACGCCTTGATGGACTCGGTCATCGAATCGCTCGAGGAATTCCTCGACGAAGCTGGCGAAAAGGCGATCAAAGCTGCCCGGGGCTGAGTTCGCGCACTGGCACGCCTGGGCGATCAGGCACCGGAGTTGCAGTGATTCTCCCTTGCAACAGACTTAATAGGTCGGAGTACCCGAGAATCCACCTCCGAAGGAGTAGAAGACAGATGCGCATTTCCTCCCTGCTGGCCGCCGTGGCCGGAGCGTTGCTGCTGCTGCCAGTCACCGCGGAAGCTCAAGTCAGGCTTGGTCCGCAGATCAGCTTTGGTGGTGATACAGATTTCGGCATAGGCGCCAGGATCGTCGCCAACGTACAATCTCTGCGGCATTGGGACTTCATTGGCACGTTCGACGTATTCTTCATCGACGATAATCCGAATTTCGATCGCAACTACTGGGAGGCCAACGGTAACCTGGCCTACAATTTCGGCATCCCCGAGGTGCCGTCGTTATCGCCTTATGTCGGGGGCGGTCTGAACATCGCGCACATGTCCCGCGAGAAGGTCGAATCCGGCGCGGACTTCGACGACACGGACCTGGGTCTCAACCTGTTCGTGGGTACACAGTTCCAGGGCGCGTCGATAACGCCGTTTGCGGAGTTTCGCATCGTTGCTGAAGGCGCCGAGCAGGTGGTCATTACAGGCGGATTCCTGTTCTGATCTGACGCGAGAAAGAGTGGCGGCGCCCGGCTTCGGCCAGGCGTCGCTCTCCCCTCCAGGGGCTGGACCCGGGAGGTAAACGTAGCGCACCCCCTCCGCCTGCTTATATTCTGCCCCCCGAAAACACATACGGGCCATACATCACAGCCACAGGCACAAATGCATGATAGGTGAACCATTGATCACTGTCGCTTCCGGGCGCACACGCGATGGACTCCGGCGCGGATTCATCATCCCGATCGGCGGTGCAGAGGAGAAGCTGCGCGACCGGAATATCCTGACGCGATTCGTCCAGATGTGCGGCGGCCAGGACGCCAGGATCGCCGTCATTCCGACCGCATCAGAACTGCCAGAGACCGGTGCGATCTACGAGAAGGTGTTCAAGGAGATCGGCGTCGCCCACGTGCGGAATTTCCCATTCATGACGCGGAAAGACTGTGACAGCACGGATTGGCTCGATGAGCTGAGGACCTCGACCGGTGTATTCATGACAGGTGGCAACCAGCTGCGACTCTCGACGACGATCGGGGGGACGAAGGTCGGCAGCCTGCTGAGGGAACTCAGCATGCGCGGCGCGCACATCGCCGGCACATCGGCCGGGGCCGGATTCCTTTCCGAACACATGATCGCCTTCGGCAGCGAGGGATCGTCGCCGCGGGCCAACATGGTGACCCTGGCTCCCGGCCTCGGTCTGACCAATGCCGTAATCGTCGATCATCATTTCCGCGAGCGCGATCGGATCGGCCGCCTGATGACGGCTGTGGCCTACAATCCGTTCGCGATAGGACTCGGTCTGGACGAAGATACCGCGGCCTTCATCAGCCCTGGTGACGTGCTCGAAGTAGATGGAAGTGGATCGGTAACGCTGGTCGACCCGTCTGAAGTCGAGTACACGTCGATGGATTCTGCCCACCAGAACGATCCCGTCTGCCTGGTAGGCCTGCGGCTGCACATTCTGACGAAAGGCTGGCGTTACGATCTCCGTTCACGCTGTGCGTCTGCGCCGGAATCAGGTTCGGAATCAGCGTCGGCGTCGGAATCCGCGGCCGAGACGAAAGCGGCGGAGTCACAGGCCAAGTGAGGACGTGCGAATGAAGGTCCTCGAAAGAGCCGTCTACGCGGGACCGAGTCTATACGCGCGCTTTCCGGTCATCCGGTTGCGTATGGACATCGACGAACTCGAAGAATGGCCGACGGTACGGCTCGGAGACTCGTTCATCGAATCGTTGCTCGACGCACTCCCGGGCCTGCGCGAGCATGGTTGTTCGTTCCAGGAGCCCGGCGGATTCGTTCGTCGACTCACCGAAGACGAAGGGACGTGGATCGGTCATGTGCTCGAGCATGTCGCGATTGAATTGCAGAATGGTGCAGGGCAGGACATCACCTTCGGAAAGACGCGGTCGACTGATCAACCCCGGGTGTACGATATCGTCTACGAATACGAGGCCGAGAAAGTCGGCGTGGAAGCCGGTCAGCTGGCGATCCAACTCATCCAGTCGCTGCTTCCGGAAAACCTGCGCACCGACGGCTTGCTACCGAGCGATTTCGATTTTGCGACGGAGCGCGATGACTTCATCCGATTCGCCCAGCGGACGGCGTTCGGACCCAGCACGGCTTCGCTGATTCGTGCCGCCGAAGAGCGTGACATTCCCTGGCTTCGCCTGAACCAGTACAGCCTGGTGCAGCTGGGCCACGGCAAGTACCAGCAGCGTATCCAGGCGACGGTCACCAGCCGGACGCCACACATCGCCGTGGAGGTCGCATCCGACAAGGAAGAAACGAACAAGATCCTTGGCGATCTGGGACTCCCGGTGCCTCAGCAGCGGCTGGTTTACAGCAGCTCGAACGCCGTACGGTACGCAGAACGGATCGGCTATCCGGTCGTACTGAAACCGATCAACGCGAATCACGGCCGCGGCGTGTCGCTCAACCTGAACGACGCGGAGCACATCCAGATCGCTTTTGACCGGGCTCGCGAGCACTCACGTGGCGTGATCGTCGAGAAGTTCATCACAGGGTTCGACCACCGAATCCTAGTAGTGGACGGCAAGGTAGTCGCGGCGGCCAAGCGGGTCCCCGGACATGTGGTGGGTGACGGGCAGCACACGATCGAGCAACTCGTCGAGCAGGTGAATGCCGATCCGCGCCGTGGCATCGGCCATGAGAAGATCCTCACGCGCATCGAGATCGATTACCAGGCCGAGCGCCTGTTGACGTTGCTCGACTACACGAAGGAGACGGTTCCGGCGGACGACGAGGTCGTGTATCTGCGTTCGACGGGCAACCTGTCAACGGGCGGGACGGCCGTCGACGTGACTGATCTCATGCATCCCGACAACATCGAGATGGCGATACGAGCGGCCGCCGCGATTGGTCTGGACGTAGCGGGAGTCGATTTTCTCACCGAGGACATCTCCCAGTCCTACAAGCAGGGCGGGGCGATCTGCGAAGTAAATGCGGCTCCCGGATTCCGCATGCATGCGCATCCGAGCGAAGGCGAGTCACGGGACGTGGCCGGTGCGGTCATGGACATGCTGTTCCCGCCCGGAAGTCCGGCGCGGATTCCGATTTACGCAGTAACCGGGACAAACGGAAAGACGACAACCGTCCGGATGCTGGCCCATATCCATAAGCTGGCCGGGGCCACCGTGGGTCTGACGACGACGGACGGCGTGTACGTAGACGGTCAACTGACGGTGGCTGGCGACATGACGGGTCCGACGTCGGCCAGGCTGGTGCTGCGGGATCCGGCCGTGGACGTGGCGGTCCTCGAGACAGCGCGCGGCGGGATTCTACGGTCTGGACTGGGGTTCCGCCGGGCCGACGTGAGTGCGTGCATCAACGTGGCTGCCGATCACCTGGGGCTCCGAGACATCAACACGCTGGAGCAACTGGCCGAAGTAAAGCGGGTCGTCATCGACGTGGCGACGGACACGGTCGTGCTCAATGCCGACGACACGCTGGTGTTGAAGATGGCGGACTACGCTCAGGCGGAGCACGTCTGTTACGCCACGATGAATCCGAACCATTCGCTGGTTCGCGAGCACATCAAGGCCGGTGGCCGGGCGATCGTGCTCGAGCAGGGAATCGCGGGGCACATGATCACCATCTACGACAAGGGCCAGCACATTCCGCTGTTGTTCACGCACCTGATTCCAGCGACGGTACAGGGCAAAGCGCTCCACAACGTTCAGAACGCGATGTTCGCGGCCGCGATGGCGTTCAGCGGAGGTGTGAGGCTGGAGGACATCCGGCACGGGTTGCGGACGTTCGACACGACGTTTTTCCAGACGCCCGGACGGCTCAACTTCTATGATGAGCATCCGTTCAAGGTGTTGCTCGACTACGCGCATAATCCGTCGGCGATGGAAAGGATCTGCGAGGTTGTGAACCTGTTGGACGTTGTCGGACGCAAGATCGCCGTGCTGTCGGCGCCGGGAGACCGCCGCGACGAGGATATCGAGGCGACAGCCGCCGTGATGGTAGGTACGTTCGACCACTACATCTGCCGGCGCGACGACAATCCCCGGGGCAGGGGAGCCGATGAAGTTCCGGAGATCCTGGCGCGCGCGCTCCTAGCCGGCGGCGTTGCGAAAGAGGCCATCGAGTGCATCTCCGACGAGCAGGCCGCTGTGGACGCAGGGCTGCACCGCGCCAAACCGGGCGATCTCGTCGTTCTGTTCGCCGATGCCTTGCGCCGGACGTGGGACCAGATCCTGGATTTCAAGCCGGATGCCACGGCCCTGTCCCCCGAGTCGTCGGCGCCCCTGGTTGCCACGCTCCCCGACCTGCCGGATCTGGACATCGGTGAAGGCCAGGAGCTAATCCGTGATGAGCGGGGCGTCCGCCTCGCTCGCGAAATCGACGACTAGAAGCCTGAGCATGCAGCTCGCTCTGGAGGATTCTCGACGACTCACTGGACCCAACCTGGTCACCGACGGCCCGGGGGCCGTGCTCGAGGTGAGGGTCGAGGGCGGTTCTTCCGAATTGCTCGTCGCTGCCTGGGAGCAGCGCGCCCGTCAGATCCTCGATGCGGTCGGATGGCCCGATGAACGGTTGCAAATCAGAGCCCACCAGACGGGCGTGAGCCTCGCGTTTTCCGCGCCGATCGATGCCCTGTACGCGGCCACCGAAGTCAACGAATGGGCGCTCGACGCAGCCGTGGAGGACCTCAACGATGCGGCGCCGGCGGAGGATCTGTCCGACGCGGCCGTCCGCCTTCGATCGGTCATTGCAGACGAGACGAATCCTGCCCTGTTGGCCCTGCGGGACGCGGCGGCGCAGCGCGGCGTGATGTTCTTGTCTGACGATGACGAGGCGTCCGTTGGAATGGGGGCGGGGTCACGCACATGGCCGGTCGATGCATTGCCTGCGCCGGCCCAGGTGCCGTGGCATGAGATTCACGACATACCGCTGGTGATGATCACGGGAACCAACGGCAAGACCACCACGGTGCGCCTGCTGGCTGCGATGGTGCGGGCCTCCGGCCGGGTGCCCGGTTTCTCTTGTACGGACGGCGTATTCGCAGGCGACGAACTCGCGGAGGATGGTGATTTCTCGGGTCCCGGGGGCGCCCGCGCGGTGCTGCGCGACCGCCGGGTCGAGGCGGCCATACTCGAGACCGCCCGAGGTGGAATGCTGCGCCGCGGCCTCGGTGCGCCCCGTGCCGATGGCGTCGCCGTGTGCAACGTCGGCGTAGATCACATGGGCGAGTACGGGCTGAACGACATCGAGCAGATGGCCGACGCCAAGCTGGTGATCGCGCGTGCGGTGGCTTCGGGTGGGATGCTGGTGCTCAATGCGGACGATCCCGTGCTGGCGCGTCGCAGAGCGCCAGGCGAGGCGACGCTCGTGTGGGTAACTCAGCACTCTAACCGTACGCCTGTAGACTTACATGTAGCGGACAGGGGTGCCGCTGTCATCGCGGATGGTACCTCGTTTATCCGCATCACCGCAGGCCAGACGTCCGATCTCCTCCCGATCATTGACGTTCCGGTGACGCTGGGGGGCGCAGCTCGGTATAACGTGGACAATGTGCTGTCCGCGCTGGCCCTGGCTCCGGCGCTGGGTGTATCCGACGAGGACGCCTGCTCGGCGCTCAGGGCGTTCAGCCCGTCTCCGGAGATGCTTCCAGGTCGCACGAATGTGTTCCGCCTGGGCGACGTCACCGCCGTGGTCGACTATGCGCACAATCCCCATGGCTTCGCGGCGTTGACGGACATGGTGCTTCGTCTGCCTGCGTCCCGCCGGCTGGTCGTCATCGGACAGGCCGGCGACCGGAACGATGAAGCGATCAGGGAACTCACGCGGTCGATACTCGCCATGGATCCGGACCGGATCATCATCAAAGAGCTCACGAAATACCTCCGCGGTCGGGAGCCGGGCGAGGTGCCCGGGATCATCCGCGACGAGCTGGAGCGGCTCGAGTCACGTGCGGAGATCGTCAACATTGATGGTGAGCTCGAGGCGGTGCGAGGTGCGCTTGCCTGGTGCGAGGGTGGCGAGCTGCTGGTCTTGCCGATCCAGGCGGAAAGGGCGGAAGTCATCGACCTGCTGATCGGTCTCGAGGCCCGGGGATGGACAGCCGGCGAGGAGTTGCCGGGCCCTCACAGGCAGCACTGACGGCCGCATTCTCACGCCGGTTCTGCGAACAGGATCCGACTTCGTTATTGTTGTTCAGGCGACTGTCCCGCCCCGAGCCACCGGATGCGCTGTCCGGTGGCCATATCCAACGGACCGGAGGAATCACATGAGACTTTGGAATCTATCCGCTGTTGCGCTGCTGCTCGTCGCGCCATCTGCGCTCTCGGCGCAGGATTA
>SMVB01215375.1_pt1 | contig 11033 bp, 9 predicted proteins | sample 2456461 | NCBI WGS metagenome assembly SMVB01 (sample SAMN11095934, study PRJNA526329) | marine sediment metagenome | biome: Marine sediment; feature: Surficial sediment; material: Deep marine sediment; isolation source: Hadal surficial sediment | place: Pacific Ocean | collected 2014-05 | depth 0-1...
CGCGGCCGCAAGAACTACAACACCTTCGAGCTGAACGGCGACGCGGGCTCCGTGCACTTCGACCTCGAGGACCCCCAGTACCTCGACTTCTTCGAGCACACGCGGCCTGCGACGGGCGAGAAGGTGGAGGACCACCTGACTGGCTGGCGCCGCATCCACGTCACGAACTTCGAGCACCCCTACATGGACCACTGGTGGGTGCCCGGCTGCACGATCGGCTACGAGCACACGTTCGTGAACGCGCTCGCCGACTTCCTCCTCGGCGTCGAGAACGGCACGCCCGTGCAACCCGACTTCCGGACCGCGCTGCAGACGCAGAAGGTGTGCGATGCCGTCTTCGCGTCCGTCGAAGCCGGCGGCTGGGTCGACACGGGCGTGGACGCCTGAAGGTCAGCGGTCAGCCGTCTCTCGGCCGCGATCCCGAACTGGCTGATCCCTTCGGGCTGAAGACCCAGGTTAGGGCCCGTCCGAGAACAAGTGTCATGTTTCGCCGAGCCATCGTCGCTCCTGGCAAGGCGCTTTGATTCGTATGCGCTGGATACTCGGAGGGTAAGCCCCGGTCCGCCGAAGGCGGATCGAGACGACCCCTTTGGGTCGTCTCGAAGGGGACCCCGCAACGCGGCCAGGGGCGACGAGGGCCGGCGAAACGTGACTCTTGTTCTCGGACGGGCCCTTATCGGGACTGGGCCCTGCGCTGCCCGTGTTCTTGGATGTGGAACATCGCGAGCAGCGCCGGGAAGATCAGCAGCGCACCGTACATCGCCCAGATCGGGACCCGGCTCTGCTCGGGCAAGTGCTGCATCGCGTCGCGCAGATGGACGCAGGCGACCGCTCCAAGGGCACAGAACCCTTCGGCGACGAGGAGCTTCTGGATCGAAGGATAGGGGCGCAGCTCCGCGCGGCGCCTCCACAGCGACAGACCGTAGAGATTCGGAGCAACGAAGCAGAGGAAGATGACTCCTCCCGCGAGCGGGTCCTCGACCGCGATGAAGGCGGCCATGATCAGGAGCCAGCACGTTCCTCCGAGCTGGGCTCCGAACCAACCGCCCTTGTTCCACTCGAAGGCACCGGGATGTTCCGCTTCTTCCTGCAAGTTCATGGTCGTCCGCTCGGCCGGGGAGGTACTCGAACAAGGACAAAGGCGTAATCCGACTCTACATTCGTCGCGCCAAACCGCGAGAGACGACCGGATTCGTGGGTCCCTCGGAGTGAGCGGCCACGGAACCCAGGCATCCGATGCCGCGCCGGTGCTTCTTCAGCAAGTAGTCGAAGATTGCGGCCACGAACCCGAGCGCCACCGCCAGAAACCTGCCTGCCTCGGACAGCTGCCCTGCCGGCGTCCGGATGGGCCGTCTCGTCCGCGCCCCCCGAGCCCGTTTCGCCCAGGGCACCGGGAGGGCCGAGCATCGCGAGTACCTGCTCGACGTGCTCACGTGTCGCAACGTCGACCGCCCCCACGCCACTCAGCTCTTCATGGACGTGCCGGCGGATGTCTTCGACGACTTCCTCGGGATCGACGCCTTCGAGATCGGTCGACGAGCGATCAGCGCGCACGATTCGGCAGTAGCCATCGAGCGCATGCTCCGCCGCCGCGCTCCAGTCCCTCACGACGACCTCCTACCGCCGAGGCTTTGGATGCTGTTCACTATGGTCTCGAATCGCTTGTTCATCATCGCCACTGTCCTCCGCCCTCGTATGGACGACACACGCGACTCGCGCGGCTATCCTGTTCGCACCCCGCAACCCAGGAGAACGCCATGACCCGCGCTCGAGCCCGCCACATCCTCGTATCGACCGAAGCCGAGTGCATCGAAATCAAGGCCAAGCTCGAAGCGGGCGCTGAGTTCGAGAGCCTCGCCAAACAGCACTCGAGTTGCCCCTCCGGCCAGGGCGGCGGAGACCTCGGAGAGTTCGGCCCCGGACAGATGGTCAAGCAATTCGACGAAGTCGTCTTCCACGAGGAAGTCGGCAAGGTACACGGACCCGTCAAGACACAGTTCGGCTACCACCTGCTCGAGATCACGAAGCGGAGCTGAGCCCGGGACTCGGCCCGACCCTTCAGGTGCGCGTCTCGCCCTCGATCCCGACTGCCGACATGAGACCAGGGTCGCGGCGCGGCGGCAAGGCGAACCGCATCGACGGAGATTTGACGGCTGGCCGGACTTCCGTTCACTCTCCGGCATGGGAACCCCCGCGCGGAAGCGACTCATGCTCGCTCTCGTCGGAGCTTTCGTGCTCCAGACCTGGCTCGTGTACTCCGACCCGACCGGCCGGAGCACGCCGCCCCTCTCCATCCTCGCGGTGGAGGGGCGCGGGATCTGGCACTCCCACAACTGCCAGGCCTGCCACCAGATCTACGGCTTCGGCGGGTTCCTCGGACCGGACCTCACGAACGCCGTGCTCGGCCTCAGCCAGGCGCGACTCGACTCGATCCTCACGGAGGGCTCGCAGCAGATGCCGGCGTTCCACCTGGAGCAGGGGGAGCGCGAAGCTGTCACCCAGTATCTCCGCGAATTGGCGGAGACCGGCGTGTCGCAGCCGAAGCGCGGGGAGAACCTGCCGCCGGCCGAGCTCCTGGAGAACTTCGTTGCCCTGGCCGTCGAGTTGGACGGTCCGCTGGCCTCGGGTGTCGCGCGCGGCTACGCGATCGTGGGGGAACAGGGCTGCATCGGCTGCCACCTGCCCAACCCGCGCAGCCTGCACCGCGCGCCCGACCTCACCACGATGCACAGTCGCGTGGAGCAGGCCCGCTTGCTGACGGTGCTCGACGAGGGCATCCCCGGGAAGGCGATGCCGCGCCTGCGACTGTCCACCTCCGACTGCGAAGCCGTGCGCGCATTCCTCGCGTGGATGGAGGAGCGCGGCGAGGCCATGCGTCGGGACTTCGCGAGCATCGGCAGCGAGGGCCAGATCATCCTGAGCGCCCTCCCCTGGTTCGAGTACCCATGACGAGCGCGCTGATCTCGCGCGGAGAGCGCATCACGCTCGTGATGATCGCCTGCGCGCTCGCCTGCCTGCTGCTCTCGGTGCTCGTCGGCGCGTTGGGCGCCCTCTACTACCTGCCCGAGCTCGCGCAGTACATGAGCGCCGTGGGGATCAGCCTCGTCCAGGTGCGCCCGCTGCACACGACCTTCGCCTCGGCGTGGATCTTCCTGGGCGCGATCGCCTGCATCTCGTACTTCCTCTTCGAGCGGGACGGCCCAACTGCGTCGGAAATGCGGCGGTTCAAGCTCCAGATGACCCTCTGGGGCCTGGCCGGCCTCGCCACGCTCGTCACGCTGCCCCTCGGGATCACCTCCGGCCGCGAGTACCTGGGCTTCCACCCCGCGATCTCCGTGCTCATCCTCGCCGGTTGGATTCTGTTTGCCATCACGTTCTTCGGGCGCGTCGCGCGCGGGTTCTGGTCGCGTCCCGTCTACGTCTACATGTGGAGCTCGGGGATCCTCTTCTTCGTCTACACGTTCGTCGAGGGCCACGCCTACCTGTTGCCCGGGATCGAGCGCTACCCCATCGCCGACCTGCAGGTGCAGTGGAAGTCCTGCGGCTCGCTCGTCGCCTCGTTCAACCAGATGGTGTACGGCTCGCTCATATTCGTGGGCGAGCGCATCTCGGGCGACCGGCGCGCGGGACAATCCCGGACGGCGTTCGCGCTCTTCGGCGTCGGCCTCCTCAACTCGTTCACCAACTTCGCGCACCACACCTACCACCTGCCCCAGATCCACATCGTGAAGTGGATTGCCTTCGGCGTGAGCATGCTGGAGATCATCCTCCTCGTGCTCGTGTTCCGCGAAGTGACGGCGCTGATCTCCAAGAAGTCGCGCTCCTCGCTCGACTTCGTGACGTCCGTGCGGTTCATCGAGCTCTCGAAGTGCTGGAACGTCTGCCTGCTATTCGTGGCGATCCTGATCTCCGTGCCGCCCCTGAACGCCCTGATCCACGGGACGCACCTCATCATGGCGCACGCCATGGGCTCGGAGCTCGCGATCGACAGCTACATCCTCTTCGCCGTCTTCGCGACCCTCCTGGCGTCGATCTTCCCGAAGCGCGAGGTCGTCGAGCGGTTCATCGACAACCAGACGACGCGGCACACGGTGACGCTCCTCAACGCCAGCCTCGTCGGCCTCGTCCTCTGGCTCGGACTACGCGGCCTGGTCGTCGGGATCACGCGCTACCTGGACCTGCCGGAGCCGTCGTGGCTCGACCACTTTCCGTACGTCTTCGTGGTGCTGGGTTTCGCTGTCGGCTTCCTCCTCATCCGGCTCGGTCTCCAGTGGGTACCGCTGCTCACGCAGGCGAAGCGGCACAAGACCTGGGGCTAGGCACTTCTTCCTTTGCGCCGTAGGGGGTCGGAATACCCTTGTATGGGGCTACGTATCTCCCTGGAACAGGGCGGCGAGTCCCACTCCCCCACCTCAGCATGCGTGACCCGCTCCGCAACGTCTCCGTCCGCTACAAGCTGGCCATCACCTTCGTCGGTGTCTGCCTGCTGGCGTTCGGCGTGGGCGGCTACCTCGTGTCGCGTTCGGCCATGTAAGCGCTCGAGCGCGAGATCCTGTCGCGCTTGCAGTTTCAGTCGGAGGCCTACGCCACGGCGCTCGAGGGGGACCTGCGCGCGCTGGCGCAACGGGCGCGGGACTTCGCGTCGGACGGGTACATCCGTGCGCAGTTCGACGCGCTCGTGCAGGCGTCGGACGACACCGGGCCGAACGACAGGGCACGCGTGGCCGACGAGCTGCGCGCGCACCTCCGGCGGAACAAGCTCCCCATCGTCCCGGCCTTCCGGAACCTCGCGCTCGTGAGCGTCTCGGGCGAGGAGCTCTTTCTCGCGGAACCCGGCGATGAGGCGTGGACCCGGGGGCTCGGGCCCGGCGCGTTCGGCGACGCCGACTGGTACAGCGGGCTCCTGCCGCCGAGCGCGCCCGACCGGCCGCCGATGCTCGTCATCGCCACGCCCCTCATGAGCCTCGACGGCGACCGCCGCATCGGGAACCTGCTCGTCGAGCTCCATCCCTCGGTATGGATTGCGAGCGCCATCGGCGCCATGCGCGGCGCCGACTCGGACCTCTCGCCGCCGACGTTGCGCCTGGTCGACAGCGTTGGACGGACGCTCGACGTGCCGCGCGTCCTCCTCGAGCGTCCGACGCCGGCGATCACGAGCGATCTCGTTCGATCGGGCTTCGGGCTCCGCGTGCGCGAGCCGACGCGCGAGAGCGCTGGCTCGTCCCTCCCGACGCGCGGTGTCTTCTCCGCCCGCCTGCCACTCGCCGTCAACGGCTGGTCCGTGGAGACGGAGCTCCAGGCGCAGGCGGAACTCGCCGCCGTTTCCGGCCTGCAAGCGCGTTTCCTGCTCGTCGGCGTGATCCTGTCCGCGGTCACCTCGCTCCTCCTCCTCTTCCCGATGCGCTTCCTCGCCCGCCCGATCGCCCAGCTGCGCGATGCAGCGCGGCACATCCGCGAGGGCGACTTCAGCGTGCGCGTACCGGTCGAATCCACGGACGAGATCGGCGAGCTCTCCCGCTCGTTCAACCTCATGGCGGAGGCGGTCGAGGAGCGCGCGGAGCGGCTGCAGACGGCCGCGTCCGCCCTCGAGCACCGCAAGGACGAGCTGCGTCGCGAGCGCGACCGGTTGAACGCCGTCATCCTGTCGATGCGCGACGGGCTGATCGTGCTCGACGCAGAGGGCAAGCCCGAGGTCTGGAACGCCGCCGCAAAGCCCCTGATCGATATCCTCGAGAGCGGCGGCATGGACCTCGGACCCCATCGGATCTGCCAGACGGCGGCCGTGGATGCAGCGAACGGCCGCCCCGGCGAGACCGCGGAGCCCACGTCCAAGAACCCGTGCGTGCACTGCCTCTTCGAGCCGAGCGCGCCGCCGCGGTCCTGCCTCGTCGAGGCCGGCGCGAGCGTCTACGAGGTCCATTCGACGCGCCTCGCGTCGGACGCGACCGGCCGTTCGGGGCGCGTGCTCGTGGCGCGCGACGTCACGGACCGCGTCGCGCAGGACGAGCGCCAGATCCACCAGGAGCGCCTCGCCGTGCTCGGCGAGGTGGCGGCGGTCGTGGCACACGAGCTCAACAACCCCCTCGCCGCGATCAACATGTTCGCGCAGATGATCGCGGCGAAGCTCCCGGAGGACTCCGACTTGCGCGAGGATGTCTTGGTCATCGAGCGCAACACGCAGACGTGCAGCCGAACCATCCGCGAGCTACTCGACTACGCGACCGGGTCGACGCCCGAAGTCGGCTCCGTCGATGTACACGCGACGCTCCAGGATGCCGCCCGATTCCTGCGGGCCTGGCGCGAGCGCAAGGGCACGGAGCTCGTGCTCGAGCTCGATGCGGCGGAGTCGATCGTCGTCGGCGACGAGGTGCAGCTCCGCCAGGTCTTCGTCAACCTCATCATGAACGCGTTGCAGGCGGTCGGCGAGAGCGGACGCGTGCGGGTTCACTCGTGGCTCGACGAGCGTCACCTCGTGATCGACGTCGAGGACGACGGCCCGGGCATCGCCGCGGACGTGGCCGACTCCATCTTCAAGCCGTTCTTCACGACCAAGCCGCGCGGCGAGGGCACCGGGCTCGGCCTGCCCACCGCGCGCCGCATCACGGAGATCCAGGGCGGCGGGCTCGAGCTCCTGGACGGCCGCCCGGGCCACACGACGTTCCGCGTTCGGCTCCTGCGAGGCGCCGCGTGACGATCGCCCCGGCCGAAGACCTCGCGCGGCTGCGCGTGCTCGTCGTCGACGACGAGGCCGACATCCGGCTCGGGCTCAGCCGACTCGCCGCGTCGGTGGGTGCCCAGGTGGCGGAAGCCGAGAATGGCGCCGTCGCGCTGGAGCTCATCGAACGGAACGGAGCCGACGTGGTCCTGACCGATCTCATGATGCCGTGCATGTCGGGCGCGGAGCTGCTGGTCGAGATCAAGCGTCGCACGCCGGAGACCGAGGTCGTGATCCTCACCGGGTACGGGACCGTGCAGTCCGCCGTCCAGTGCCTGCAGAGCGGCGCCGCGCACTTCCTCACGAAGCCGTTCAACAACGAGGAGGTGACGCGGCTCGTCGAGCGCCTCGGCCGCCAGGTCCTCGCGCGCCGGGGTGTCCCGGAGACCGGCCCCACCGCCGGGGCGAGGACGCTCATCGCCGAGGACGCGCGCATGCGGACCGTGCTGGAGCTCGTCGCGCGCGTCGCCCGGACGCCTGTTCCGGTGCTGATCGAGGGCGAGAGCGGCACGGGCAAGGAGCTCGTCGCCCGCGCCGTCCACGAGGGGAGCGAGGTCGCGAACAAGCCGTTCCTCGCCGTCAACGCCGCGGCGCTCCCGGACACGCTGCTCGAGTCGGAGCTGTTCGGCCACGAGCGCGGCGCCTTCACCGGCGCTGACAAGTCGCACGAGGGCCTCTTCGTCCAGGCGCAAGGGGGCACCGTCTTTCTCGACGAAGTGTCGTCGATGTCGCCGTCGTTCCAGGGCAAGCTCCTGCGCGTCCTACAGGAAAAAATCGTACGCCCGATCGGCGGCACCGCCGACAGGCCCGTCGACTTCCGGCTCGTATCCGCCACCAACCGCGACCTCGAGGCGCAGATCGGAACGGGCGAATTCCGCGAGGATCTCTTCTACCGCCTCGGTGTCGTACGCGTGTACGTGCCGCCCTTGCGCGAACGCCCGGACGACATCGCGCCGCTCACCCGGCACTTCTTGCAGCACGCCGCGCGGGTGAGCCTCGGCCCTGGGGTGCCGATGCCCCGCGTCTCCGACGAGGCGCTGCGCGCGCTCGAGCAGCACCCCTGGCCGGGCAACGTGCGCGAGCTGGAGAACGCGATCCAGCGCGCGGTCATCGTGTGCACGGGCGAGGCGATCGAGCCGTGGCACCTCGCGCTGAACGAGAGCGGGTGGCGCAGCGACAGAAGCGGCAAGCGCGGCAGCGACGCGACACTCGACTACGCGGCGGAGAAGCAACGGACGCTAGAGAAGTTCCAGCGCGAGTTCGTCCACCGCGCGCTCGAGAGCGCGAGCGGGAACGTCTCGCATGCCGCGGAGGCCTGCGGCCTGACGCGCGCGGCCCTGCAGCGGATCATGCGTCAGCTCGGGATCGATCGCGAACGCTTCCGCTAGCGGGCTCCAGGCCGGCCTGCTCCGATAGTGCGCGGCGCGCCAACCGCGCGATGTAGAGGGTAACGAGCACGAGCGCGACACCGCCCACGACCATCAGCGCCAGCTTCCCCGCGCTCATCGAGCCGCCCTCCCCGCCCGCGTCCGAGAGCCCCGCGGCCGCGACGTGGCCGAAGTACACGTACATGCACGTGGTGGGCAGCATCGCCACCCAGCTCGCGAGCACGTAGGGCCAGAAGCGGATCGCGGTGAGCCCGTAGATGTAGTTGCTCAGGCTGAAAGGGATCAGCGGCACCAGGCGCAGGAGAGCGATGACCTTCCATCCGTTCTGTCCGATCGCGCGGTCGATGGCGCGGAATCTGGGGTTGGCCGCCGCCTTCCTCTCGATCGCGCTCCGAGCGAGGTAGCGACCGATCAGGAAGGCCAGGGCCGCCGCGGTCGTGGAGGACACCGAGACCATCGCGGTGCCCCACCCGAAGCCGAACAGCGCTCCGGCCGCGAGCGTGATGGCGACACCCGGGACGAACAGCATCGCCGCGGCGACGTAGATCAGCGCGAAGATCGCCAGCCCCCACGGGCCGAACCCGTCGAGCCAGCCCTGCATGTCCGCGATCCACTGTTTCAGGGGCAGCGTGAGCGCGACCGCGAACAAGACCGCGATCAGGAGGCCGCCCACCATCCACTTCGCATTGGAGCTTCGGGCGCGTTTCACTTCGCGCACCATGGCTCCGAAGACTCGCGCGCTCTGCTTCGGGTAGCGGGCACGATCGCTCAGGGCCGCTCGACGTACGCGCCCGCGACGTAGCCGCCGACGAGGTTGAGAAAGAGGCGCTGTTCGAAAACGCCGGTCTCCGGGTCGTGCCCCTGGGTGTACACCCACGTGAGGCCCTTGTCCCTGTGCCACACGTCGCTCGGTGGGCCGTACCGCTCGAGCAGCGCGTCGTCCGAGAGCCGCCGCAACTCGCGGAGGGCTTCTTCCTCGTCAGCGTCCCAACGCACGAGGAGCTCCCCGATCGCCGTCCAGTCCGTCTCCATCTTCTGGCGTCGGAGCCCGCGGCTCGCGTCCGCGATGGACGCGCGCGTCTCCGCGAACTGCGTCTCCACCTGTCGGCGAAGCTCCTCGACGGCGGCGAGCACTTCCGCCATCGTCGGTCCGAGGGGCACCTCGGTCTCGCGCGCGGAGGCCAGCACGACGATCGAGTCCTCCAGCGCGTCGAGCCGGCCGTCGAACTGCACGAAGTCCGCCCGGTTGTCCGTCAGCGCGTCGCCGAGCGAGCTGAGCGAGGTGCGCACGGCCTCGAGTTGGTCGTAGATCGGGTTCGCGCCGGACCCGCCGATGCCGGTGTACACCCCGGTGAGGACACCGCCGGCGACGAATCCAGCGAGACCGATGATGAGCGGCTTCATGCGAGTGGGCCGACGGGACCGCGGGCCCGACGCCCATTCTGCCCCGCCGGCGCTCGGGAGTGAAGGGGAGCGGGCCCGATCAGTCCGGGCACTCCGCGAGGATCCCGCGGTAGGTCTCCCGCGCCATGTCGAACGCGGCCTTCGCATCCGCCAACTCGTCCGCGGCGATCGCCCACTTCTTCGACTCCCAGCAGGCGTCGACCGATTGCAGGCACCACTCCGCGCTGCGCCGCGACGCGCGGATCGGACTGCCGTCCACGATCACGAAGACCGGGTTCGTGTGCGAGCTGGGGAGGATACGCAGCGTGATCCAGCTCGAGCGCTCGACCTCGACCTCGAACGAGACCTCGCGCAGCTCCCCGTCCGCGACGATCTCGCGCCGCGCGACCGGCTCGCCGTTCATCACGACCTCGAGCGGGACCTTGCGCGTCTCCCCGATGCGGGCGCGCTCGAGGTGCCAGTAGGGTTTCTGGTCGTAGGGCCGATCCCGCAGATCCGGATTCGGAGTCGGATCGAGCAGCGCGGCTACCCTGACCGTCACCGTCACCTTCCCGGGCCGGTCGAGCGCGAGCTCGCTGCCGCGCGTTCCGACGTCGAGGCCGTCCACGCGGAAGTCGATGAGGTGGCTGGCCCCGTCGCCCACGTACGAGCGCCCGTTCGCGAGCTCGTCACAGAAGCGGTCGAAGTCGAGCCCGCCGTCCAGCTTGCAGTACACGCGCCCGAGTCCGACGCGCTCGCCGTAGATGCACGGAAAATCGGTCTCCCCGCTGATCCGCGTCCGGAACCCGCAGTTGAGCGTGTGGTACCAGATGTTGAGCTCCCACACGTAGGGCGTGTCGACGGCCGAGATGAAGTCGACGGCGTCGTGCGTCACGTCGACGATGTACTCGTTCGCGCCGATGCTGTCGAAGGCCGGAACTTCGTAGTTCGGCAGCTCCGTGCCCTGGACCTCGAGCCCGAACCCGCTGTGCGAGAACCCGACGACGCCGCCCTGTGCCTTCCCCCATAACAGGATCGGCAGGTCCCAGCTCGGCCACTCCTCGATGCGCGTCGTCCCCGGGTAGTCGTCCTCCGCGAGGCGCAGCAGGCAGAGGTGCCCCGCGTGCGAGGACGGAAAGCCCGAGACCTCGACGTCGTAGCGCAGCAGGTAGTTCTCCTGACTCAGCTCGCTCACGCCGCCCTCGAAGAACTCCTTCTGGTAGTACCAGCACGGCCCCCAGCTGAGCACGCACGCCACGTTCAGGTCCTCGCCGAGGATGTGCCGCATCATGTCCTCCGGCGTCACCCCTTCGGTCGGACTCTCGTAGTGCGAGCACCCGGCGGCGTGAACGTGGTGGTCCCCGCTGTACCAACCGAGCGCCTTGGGCTCGATCCAACGCCGCAGCCGCAGCGTCACCGCATGCGTCTTCGCCCCGGCGGGGACGACGAGCTCCAGCCGATCGGAGTAGTACTCCGGCCCGCGCCCGTACACGATCGTGTAGGCGCCCGGCGGCAGGAACACCGACTCGCCATCGTGCCGATAGACC
>SMVB01248554.1_pt1 | contig 11033 bp, 7 predicted proteins | sample 2456461 | NCBI WGS metagenome assembly SMVB01 (sample SAMN11095934, study PRJNA526329) | marine sediment metagenome | biome: Marine sediment; feature: Surficial sediment; material: Deep marine sediment; isolation source: Hadal surficial sediment | place: Pacific Ocean | collected 2014-05 | depth 0-1...
CTGACGTACATGTGGTGCGCCCATACGACGAAGCTGAGCGCGCCAATTCCGACGATCGCCCAGACCATCATCCGATAGCCGAAGATGTGCCGCCGCGCATGGACGGAGATCAGGTCGGAGACGATGCCGAAGGCCGGCAGCGCAACGATGTAGACTTCCGGATGACCGAAGAACCAGAACAGGTGCTGGAACAGGATCGGGCTGCCGCCGCCGTACGCCAGTTGTTCGCCCATTTCGACGATGGACGGCATGAAGAAACTGGTTCCCAGCAAGGAATCCAAGGTCATCATGACCGCGCCCACGAAGAGCGCAGGGAACGCCAGCAAGGCCAGAACGGTCGCGGTGAAAATGCCCCAGACCGTCAAGGGCAGACGCATCATGGTCATGCCCCGGGTCCGGGCCTGCAACACCGTGGTCACATAGTTCAGGCCGCCCATGGTGAAACCGATGATGAACAGGGCGAGCGAGATGAGCATCAATACGATGCCCGCGTCGGCGCCCGGGGTGCCGGACAGGATGGCCTGGGGTGGATACAGGGTCCAACCGGCGCCGGTCGGCCCTCCCGGGACGAACCAACTCGCCACCAAGACCAGTACGGCAAGCAGGTAAATCCAGTAGCTCAGCATGTTGACGTAGGGGAACACCATATCGCGTGCCCCGACCATCAGCGGAATCAGATAATTGCCGAAGCCACCCAAAAACAGCGCCGTGAGCAGGTAGATCACCATGATCATGCCGTGCATGGTGATGAACTGGTAGTAGTCCTCCGGCTCGATGATGGTGAAGAAATCCGGGAACCCGAGTTGCAGCCGCATCACCGACGACAACACCAAAGCCACCAGCCCGATCCCGATCGCCGTAAACGAATACTGAAGGGCGATAACCTTGGCGTCTTGGCTGAAGACATATTTGGTCACCCAGCTTTTCGGTTCGTAGAGTTCGACGTCTTCGACCTCGGCGGGCGGCACAAGCTCCACTTGGGCAGGCGTGATACTGGTCATCCGGACACCCTCTTCGACTTGATTCCTTGAGACGCTATCGGACTGTGTCTCATGGTGTTGATTTCTTCTCGGCGGCGGTCGATTCCGTCTCGCGCGAGACCAAACTCACGACGTTATCGGCGCCAGGCTCGGCGCGCGCCATGGTTTGCGCAAATGTCTCCTGCTCCCCCAGCCACGCCTCGAAGTCACTCGCCGACTCGATCACCAGCGTGCCACGCATTTGGTAGTGCCCGACGCCACAGAGCTCGAAGCAGAGAACATCGAATGTCCCGGTTCTGGTAGGGGTGAACCAAAAATAGGTGACCATGCCCGGCACCATGTCCATCTTGGCCCGAACCTCGGGAACATAAAAGTCATGCAGGACGTCTATGGAGCGTAGCAACACCTTGACCGGCTGGTCGATCGGGAGATGAAGCTCGCTGTCGTCGATCAGCACATCGTCCTGCCCATTGGGATCGTCCGGGTTCAATCCAAATGGGTTGTCATCGTCGATGTTCCGTGCGTCCGAGGTCCCCAGGATCCCGTCCTTGCCGGGGTAACGGTATTTCCAGTTCCACTGCTGGGCGACGACCTCGAAGACCGCCGCGTCTTCCGGGACGGTCACGAATTGGTTCCAGGCAAACAGGCCCGGCGCCAACATGATGACGACGCCCACCGAAGTCAGCCCGGTCAGCCACCATTCCAGCTTCGGATCTTCCGGCTTGTACTCCGACCGCCGGTCTTTCCGGTATCGGAAGCGGTAGATGCAATAGGCGGTGAACAAAAGCACCGAGACGAATACGATCCCGGTAACCACAAAGGTGATCTGGATCGTGGTATCGATGATACCCCAATTCGAGGCAATCTCCGTCCACCACCACGGGCTAAAAAAGTGAAACAGGACCGTGCCAACGGTAACCAAAACCAACGCGATAACTACGATCATCCCTACCCCACCTCAATCGCCAGAAGCTTGCGTGCCCGAATTCGAAAAACCCAACGTTCCGCGGCGCCGCGCAGCCCGATCCGACTGAGAACTAGCAGCCCGATCCGTCTGAGAACTATATGCCATGGATCATGTCGTCTAGAAGATTCGGCCCACGTGTACAACATCTCGAACGTGAATGCCACGCGCGGCTCTGAGGGACTGTTCGTCTAGAAACACTCCCACCGCTTTCCGTACCGATCCGCTGGGTCACCGACCCCTCACCGATGAGGAAGTATCGCGTTCCAACTTTCGCTCGCCCGACTTTCGACCGACCGTCCGCCATTAGGCGTACGGCCAAGCCGCATAAATTTCCTATAGCACGATCGAAATGACATTGCACGCCTCTGGTGCGATCCGATTTCATATAACCATATTACCCCAATGTATATTTGACATTCGCTTGGAATCATTGAGATATCTGGGCGTAACGGAGCTTGGCAAAGGCCTCCTCGCGGCCCGAAATAGGAACCGTCAGCGGTGCAAATGCCGGCGCAGGGAAGAGACCCGCCCCTGCCGAAGATTCCCTGGCGGTCGCCCTTGCGGATATGGCCCGGGAGGACTATCAAGTCGAACCGTATATGCTGGTCTTCGAAACAGAGTTTGAATGGAGTGCACTCGCAATGTCACATGATTTTGAGCAGAAATACGTCGGATTGGTGGCGACGATTATCGGGGGCACCGTCCTGTTGCTGGGTATCGGAGGCATTCTCTACAATCTTTCGTGACTGCAATTTTTCATGACTGTGGTTCTGATCGTCTTTGGTGTTCTCGTGGGTGTCGGCTTGGCCGTCCTTCTTCCTTGGGCCTTGCTGCGTAAGCTGGAGTCCGAGGACCAGGAAGAAGAGGACGGCTAGCTGAGTCCCGATAACGCCGTTCGGACACCCCTTGCTGCCGGCGCCGGCCTTCGGCAGCCAAGCGCCGGCCATCAACCGTCCGGCCCGGCGCATCGCCAACACGGATTCCATGGCGCATTGCCGCTGATCCTCGGTAATAACGCCTTCCCTATTGAATTGGCCTATAAAAGATACCTTTTGCGGTGCAACAAAAGTGTCGCAATTATACGTAACTGCTGTTATATATCCGCGCCATGAGTAGTTCAGAAAAAAATTCAAAACCCGAACCCGACCGCAAATACGACACCTTGGAGCGCAAGTGCCTCAAGTGTCGTGAGGAATTCCTGAGCAGTTGGCCCGGCGAGCGTATCTGCCGGACCTGCAAGAGCTCCAGCGCCTGGCGCGAAGGCATCGCCGCCTAACCTGTTCGCCAGGTAGGTAGCCCAGGTAAGTTCCAAGGGGTATGGCCGGGGAAGGGTCAAGCTCCAAGGTCTTGGTAGCAAAGGCTTTCGGTATCGCCGGACCGCAACGATTCCTGCCTGGGGGCGGGTCGGTCGAAGTGGTAGGTGGTTCTTGTTGCTCGGGGTCTGTTGCCGGCTCGCCTCTCGACAGGCGGGTGACGGACAATTACGTGATTTAACGGGATTATGGTAAAATCTTGCGATGGCCTGCGCCGATGATTTGGCGCCGGGCCCAATCGCTTGACCGATTCGCCTGCGCGCCACTCCCGCTTAGGGTCTTAATCGTCTTAGATCGAAACGATTTAAGACGTGAATAAGCCCCCTAACTATATGAGATAGAGGGCGATTCACGTTTCAAATCGAATCAATTTGAAACGATCGCACTCTAGCGCCGGGACTTGATATAGTCGGTGCCACACGCGCACCATGGAGCGAAGCCATAACCGAGATCGAATCATGCCCGACGGCGCCGAACCGGTAACCGTCAACCTGCTGGGCGCCATCGATGAGGTGAGCGCCGCGGCTTGGGACGCCTGTGCGGGCCCTGGCAACCCCTTCGTCAGCCACGCCTTCCTGAGCGCCCTGGAGCGGAGCGGCTCGGCGGTCCCCGAGCAGGGCTGGCAGCCGCACCACCTGGTGGTCCCCGATCGCGATGGCGGGTTGCTGGGCGCGGTGCCGCTCTATTTCAAGAACCATTCCTATGGCGAGTACGTCTTCGATTGGGGCTGGGCCGACGCCTACGAACGCGCCGGGGGGCGCTACTACCCCAAGCTTCAGGTCTGCGTCCCCTTTACTCCGGTCACCGGCCGGCGCCTGCTGGTCCGGCCCGGCGCCGAGGCCGAATCGGTCTCCGCCGCCCTGATTGCCGGCCTGATCGAGGTCGCAAAGCGCACCCGGGTGTCGTCACTCCACGTCACTTTTTGCGAACAAGGGGAGTGGGCGCGGTTCGGCGATGCCGGGTTCCTGCAGCGCAGCGGCCGCCAGTTCCATTGGGAGAATCAGGGCTACGACAGCTTCGAGGCATTCCTGGCAAGTCTCAACTCGCGCAAGCGGAAGATGATTCGCAAGGAGCGGCGCAAGGTTGCCGAAAGCGGCATCACCCTGAGAGCCCTGGTCGGCGAGGAGATCGAGCCGCGCCACTGGGACGCCTTCCACCGCTTCTACCTGTCGACTGCGGACCGGAAGTGGGGCAATCCCTATCTGACCCGCGACTTCTTTCACCGGCTGGGCGAGACCATGAGCGAGCGTGTGGTCCTGGTGGTCGCCGAGGACCGGGGCGAGATGACCGCAGCCGCGCTGAACCTGCTCGGCGACGATGCGCTCTACGGCCGCAACTGGGGCGCGCTCCGCGACTACCGCTTCCTGCACTTCGAGGCCTGCTACTACCAGGCCATCGACTTTGCGATCGAACACGGTCTGGCCCGGGTCGAAGCCGGCGCCCAGGGCGAACACAAGATCCAACGCGGCTATATGCCGGTAGAAACTTACAGCGCCCACTGGATCGCCGATCCGGGCTTGCGCGACGCCGTCGAAAATTACCTGGACCACGAGCGGCGCGAGATCGCCTGCGAGATCGCCGGCCTGGCCACCTACGGACCGTTCCGTAAGGACCGGGGCTAAGCGCGCTTTCGATCCATAGGCGCCGGCGCTGCCGTCACCACCGCTTGCATCGCTTGCGCAGACGCCGGTAGCTGGCCGGCGAATCGAGCTTCGCCTGCGCCGCGCGCAGCGCCTGCCTCATCTCCCGGAACAACGGCTCGGCCAAGTCCTTCATCAGCCCCCGGATCTCGCTCTTGGCCGCCTCCGCCGAGGTCACGAAAATCGGCCGCTCCGCGGTCGGAATGCGCAGCGAGGTCAACACCCAACGCAGCCGGGGCAGGTAGCGGTCGATTTGCTCCCGCGAAATCTTCATGTGCTGCCGCTCATGGGCCAGAATCGCCTGGTAGGCACAGCTGCTGCGGCGATACTTGCGGGCGACGTAAATATCCGGCGACGGCTGCCGGATATTCAGCGCCGTGCGCCGCACCCAGAAACAAAATCCGTCGCCCCACTGTTGCCACTCGAAGCGCACCGACCAACCGAACTCGAGCCCAGTTTCGGCCAGGCCCAGGACCCGGTGGCCGGGGCCGTGCAGCGCCTTGCGGTTGAGCTCGGCGATGCTGAGGTCATGGTTCAGCCGCGGTTCGGGGATATCGATCTTGAGCTCGATGTCATAGTCGATGCCGAGATCGCTCGGGCAGTCCGCCGCTGCCAGGGCCTCGATCGAGACCATCAGCGGCAGCGCTGCCAGGACCACGCCGAACAACCGCATCCGAGCTATTTTCCCTTCCAGGCGGCGAGCAGATACTCGGCATCGCGTTCCTGGAACGGCGCGCGGGGCGCGGGCGGGGCGCCGTCGATCAATGCTGGAAACGCCACCTCGATTCGGGGGTCGGGCCCCGGATAGGCGCGCAGCAGGCCACGGGCGCGGATCTGGGGATCGTCAGGCACCTCAGTGGGCTCCAGCACTGCCTGGTAGCAGCAATCCACATCGCCGAGCAGCGCCTGCCACGCCGCCAAGGGCCGGGCGGCAATCGCCTCGGCGACCTCCGCGATCAGGCCGGTCTGGGGCAGAGCCTCCGATTGCCGCGCGATCCAGTCCTCGCGTCCCAGCGCACGGCAGAAATTTGCCCAAAACTTGGCCTCGAGCGCACCGAGCGTGACGAAACGCCGGTCGGCGGTTTCGTAGATCCGGTAGCAGGCTGCCCCGCCGCTCAGCCGCCCCTGGCCGCGCGCCGCCTCCCCACCCGGGCGCCCGGCCGCGGTCAATGCCAGGGACTGCCAGGCGAGCACGGTGTCGGAGATCGAGGTATCGATAGTGGCGCCTCGTCCACTCCGGGTCCGGCCCAGCAAGGCGGCGAGCACGGTCAGCGCGGCCTGCATTCCGCTGGCAAAATCCGCGGTCGGCGGGTGGGCGCCGACCGGGCGTTCGGCCGTGCCCGAACGCGCCAGCCCGCCGGCGAGCGCCATGTAGTTGATGTCGTGCCCGGCCTTGAGCGCAGCCGGCCCGCTCTGCCCGTAACCGGAGAGCGCGCAGTGCACCAGGCGCGGGTTGCGCGCACGCAGCGCCCCGGCGTCCAGACCCAGGCGCGCCAGGGCGCCGGGGCGGAACGATTCGATTAACGCATCGGCCCGGTCCACCAGGCCCAGGAACGCCGCCTTGCCGGCCGCCGCCTTGAGGTCGAGCCGAACCACGGTCTTGCCCGCGTTGACCAACTTGTAAAAAGCCGACAGCCCGTCCCCGTCCAGCGGCGGCACCTGGCGCAGGGGATCGCCGGCCGGCGGCTCGACCTTAACCACCTCGGCGCCGAGATCGGCCAGGATCTGACCCGCATAGGGCCCCGGCAGATACTGCGAGAGATCGAGCACGCGAATACCGGTAAGAAAGCAGCGCCCGGACATGATGGCATTCCTGCCGGAATCCGCCGCCGCTATTCGACCAGTTCGGCTTTGTCCTTGGAGGGCTTCCCACCCTTGGGCCCGCCCTTGCCCCGGCCTTTGGACCGACCCTTGGGCCCGCTTTCTGCGGCCTCGTAGGTGAACACCAGGACCTTGTCCTCGATATCGACGCGCACCACGCCGCCCTTGGCGAGCTTGCCGAACAGAAGCTCTTCGGCGAGCGGCTTCTTGACCCGCTCCTGAATAACCCGGGCCAGCGGCCGGGCGCCGAACGCCGGCTCATAACCCGCCTTGGCCAGCCACTCGCGCGCCGTATCGGTCAGCTCGATCACCACGTTGCGGTCGGCGAGCTGAGTCTCGAGCTCCATGACGAACTTATCGACGATGCGGGTCATGACTTCCGGCGACAGCGCGTTGAAGCCGATGGTCGCGTCCAGCCGGTTGCGGAACTCCGGCGTGAACATGCGCTTGATCGCCTCCTCGTCCTCGCCGATGCGGGTCTCGCGCTCGAAACCCATGGCCGGCTTGGCCATGTCGGCGGCGCCGGCGTTAGTGGTCATGATCAGGATCACGTTGCGGAAGTCGACGTTCTTGCCGTTGTGGTCGGTCAGCTTGCCGTAATCCATGATCTGCAGCAGCACGTTGAACAGATCCGGATGGGCCTTCTCGATCTCGTCGAGCAGGAGAACCGCATGGGGGTGCTGGTCGATGCCATCGGTCAACAGGCCGCCCTGCTCGAAACCGACGTAGCCCGGCGGCGCCCCGATCAGGCGCGAAATCGAGTGCCGCTCCATGTATTCCGACATATCGAAACGGATCAGCTCGATGCCCAGCGAATGGGCGAGCTGGCGGGCGACCTCGGTCTTGCCGACGCCGGTGGGGCCGGAGAACAGGTAGTTGCCGATCGGCTTCTCCGGCTCGCGCAGGCCGGCGCGCGACAGCTTGATCGCCGCCGAGAGCTCGGCGATGGCCTGGTCCTGACCGAACACCATGGTCTTGAGGTCGCGCTCCAGGTTCAACAGCGCGGTGCGGTCGTCCTTGGACACGGACTTGGGCGGGATGCGCGCGATCATGGCCACCACCGCCTCGACCTCCTTGACGCCGATCACCTTGCGGCGCTTGGACTCGGGCCGCAGCATCTGCGCGGCGCCGCTCTCGTCGATGATATCGATCGCCTTGTCGGGCAGCTTGCGGTCGCCGATGTAACGGGCCGAGAGCTCGACCGCGGAGCGAATCGCCTCGCTGGTGTAGCGGACTCCGTGGTGCTCCTCGTAATAGGGTTTGAGGCCACGCAGAATCTTGACCGCGTCCTCGACCGAAGGCTCTTTGATGTCGATCTTCTGGAACCGCCGCACCAGCGCCCGGTCTTTCTCGAAGTAGTTCCGGTATTCCTTGTAGGTGGTCGAGCCCATGCAGCGCAGGCGGCCGCCCTGCAGCGCCGGCTTGAGCAGGTTGGAGGCGTCCATGGCCCCGCCCGAGGTCGCGCCGGCGCCGATCACGGTGTGGATCTCGTCGATGAACAGGATCGCGCCATCGAGCGCCTCGAGTTCCGAGACCACCGCTTTCAGGCGCTCCTCGAAATCGCCGCGGTAGCGCGTGCCGGCCAGCAGCGCCCCCATGTCGAGGGCGAAGATGGTGGCGTCGAAAAGCACCTCCGGCACCTCCTTGCGGACGATGCGCCGGGCCAGGCCCTCGGCGATCGCGGTCTTGCCGACCCCGGCGTCGCCGACGTAAAGCGGGTTGTTCTTGGTCCGGCGGCACAGCACCTGGATGGTCCGATCGATCTCCTGGCTTCGGCCGATCAGGGGATCGATGAGGCCTTCCGCCGCCTTCTTGTTGAGATCGACGCAGTAGGCGTCGAGCGCCTCGCGGCCCTTGCGCACCACCTTCTCGGCATCGGCGTCCTCGTCGGCGCCCTGCGTGGTGCGTTCCTCCTCCTGGCCCATCACTTTGGCGATGCCGTGGCTGATGTAGTTGAGAGCGTCGAGGCGGCTCATCTCCTGTTCCTGCAGGAAGTAGACAGCGTGACTTTCGCGCTCGGAGAACATAGCGACCAGGACGTTGGCGCCGGTCACTTCCTCGCGGCCCGAGGACTGCACGTGGATCGCGGCCCGCTGGAGCACGCGCTGGAAGCCGGCCGTCGGCTTGGCATCGCCCAACTGAGCTGTGATCAGGTTGGACAGCTCGTTATCGATATAGTCCTGAAGCTCGCTACACAGGCGGTCGAGCGCGACGCCGCAGGCCCGCAGCACCGCAACCGCGTCCGCATCCTCGGTCAGCGCCAGGAGCAGATGCTCCAGCGTCGCGTATTCGTGGCGCCGTTCGTTGGCATAGCTCAAGGCACGGTGCAGGGTCTGCTCGAGATTGGCGGAAAGCATGCTTCGGCTATTCCTTTTCAAGAGTGCATTGCAAGGGGTGCTGATTGCGCCGGGCGTAGTCGACGACGGAATTGACCTTGGATTCGGCGACCTCGTAGGTGAACACGCCGCAGATGCCGACACCGCGCTGGTGGACGTGAAGCATGATCCGGGTGGCATCCGAGCGGTTCATTCCGAAAAACTTCTCCAAGACATGAACGACGAACTCCATCGGCGTATAGTCATCGTTGAGCATCAGGACCTTGTACATCGACGGCGTCTTCGTCTTGGGCCGCGGTTTGACGATCACGTCCGTCGTGGGGGAGTTGCCTGCCTTTTTGTCTCCGTTACTCATCGATTCTGAGGTCTGCTCGTTTCTCGGCCGTTGACTGTGGCGTCATAATATCGGGTTTATTGGCCCGTGGAAAAGAACCTTTGGTCTTACGACGCAAATATGGGTGTGCCTGCCCCGAACCGCCACTCGGATCATGATATTTGCCCAAATGTTAACAAAATGGCGGGTCTCGGCGGTCCGTACGCCCGTCTCAGGCTCGATCGCTGGACGGAAATAGCGTTTGTAGTGACGCCGAAATGGCCGGGACGTGGGGCAATCGAGAAAAATTAACCAATTTGCAAGAAGCCAAGCATTACCCTAGACAGACTCGCGACGAGTTCTTAGAATCGTCGCTGATTCAATCGTTTAGTGGTGGCATGTTGGGGGAAAAACATTTGGTCTCGGTAACCATGTACTGGTTCAGGCAACTTTTCGATGGCGGCACGATCGCTCGTGGGGTCGCCGTATTGCTGATTTTCGCCCTCGGATTCGGCGTTTCCGGCAGCGCCCAGGCGCGCTACGCCTCGATCGTGATCGACTACGACACCGGCCGCGTGCTGCACGAGACCAACGCCGACACCCGCAATTATCCGGCTTCCCTGGCCAAGATGATGACCCTCTACCTGGCGTTCGAGGCGCTGGAACGCGGCGATCTCAAGTTGGACCAGAAGCTCAAGGTGTCGCGCCGCGCCGCCGGCATGCCGGCCTCCAAGCTGGGCCTTAAGCGTGGCGAGCGAATCACGGTCAAGAATACCATCCTGGCCCTGGTCACCAAGTCCGCCAACGACGCCGCCGTGGTGATGGCCGAGGCCATGGCCGGGAAGGAAACCAAATTCGCGCGCATGATGACCGCAAAGGCACGCGAGTTGGGCATGAAACGGACTTCGTTCCGCAATGCCTCCGGGCTGCCCAACCGGCGCCAGATGAGCACGGCGCGGGACATGGCGACACTGGCACGGGCGCTGATCCGGGATTTTCCCGGGAAATACAGCTATTTCTCAACCAGCCAGTTCGTCTACAAGGGCCGGAAGCACCGCAATCACAACCGCCTCTTGAAAAGTTATAGCGGCACCGACGGCCTCAAGACCGGCTACATTCGGGCCTCCGGGTTCAATTTGGCGGCCTCGGTGAAGCGCAATGGGCGCCGGCTGATCGCAGTGGTCTTCGGCGGCAAAACGCCGCGCTCGCGGGACCGCCATATCACCAAGCTGCTGGATCGGGGCTTCGCCAAGCTGGCCACCATCGCTCCGGGCAAGGTTCCCGCCCCGCCGCCGCGCAAGCCCGCGTTCGCCCTGACCGCAAATTTCGCGCCGTCCCCGGAGATCACGCCAAATATGCCGGCGCCGTCGAAAAAAGCCGCAGCGCGAAAGAAACCGGTCCCGCCCAAGGCGCCGGTGGTCGAAATGGGCTCCTCCGAGACACCTATCCCCGACCCTTCCTGGGGCATTCAGGTTGGCGCCTACTACCATTACAAGCCGGCCAAGAAAGCCGCCGTGGCGGCCGCCGAGCGGCTGCCCGGCCTGCTCGAAAACTCGCGCGTCACGATCACCCATATCCAAGGCCAGCGCGGCCGCATCTACCGCTCGCGCCTCATTGGCCTGACCGAGGCCAAGGCGCGCGCCGCCTGCCGCAGCCTGGCGAA
>SMVB01383019.1_pt1 | contig 11032 bp, 13 predicted proteins | sample 2456461 | NCBI WGS metagenome assembly SMVB01 (sample SAMN11095934, study PRJNA526329) | marine sediment metagenome | biome: Marine sediment; feature: Surficial sediment; material: Deep marine sediment; isolation source: Hadal surficial sediment | place: Pacific Ocean | collected 2014-05 | depth...
CGAGACTGACCCCGAGGGCCGGAAACAGCCGCGAATCCAACCAGACTTCGCCAGCTTTGGGAATTTCCTCAATCGGGTAACCGCGCCCAAAAGGCACATCGGAGACGATCAATTCACCACGCAAGGGATAAGTGCCCGCCACCGCTTTGACGCTGACCAGCTGATTGTTGTCACCGGCAAAAACCATTGATGGAAAGACCATGGTTTCGGCTAGATCCAGACCCCGCTCGAGCGCCTGTATACGGAATTCTTCCGGGATCTCCCGGGAGCTGGAAATTTGCCGATCAGCCGCTAGAAAGTTCGATGATTCATCCAGCAGCGCCTGGCCCAGACGATCGACAAACAAACTAATCGAAGTAACGGTACCTACCGCCACCACTAAAGCGGCCAGCAGCAGACCCATCTCACCCGAGCGGATATCGCGCATGGCCATACGACGAACGAGTTTGAAGTTCATAACTGTATACGCCCTGCATCAATGGCAACTGTACGATCGCATCGCTCTGCCAGACTCGGGTCGTGGGTGACCATAATCAGTGTTGTGCCGAACTCCTGGTTCATCTCAAACAACAGATCAATAATGCGTTCACCGGTATGGGTGTCGAGATTACCGGTGGGTTCGTCGGCAAATAAAACCGAAGGATTGCAGGCGAAGGCTCGAGCAATGGCCACCCGCTGCTGCTCACCACCAGACAATTGGCGCGGGTAATGAGTGACCCGATCTGCCAGCCCCACTTTATCCAGCAAAGCGATGGCCTGTTCTTTGGCCAGTGATTCGCCACGCAACTCCGCCGGCAACATGACGTTTTCTAACGCCGTCAGGCTGGCCAGCAACTGAAATGACTGAAATACAAAGCCGACATGCTCACCGCGTACCCGTGCGCGCGCTTCTTCATCGAGTTCCGTTAACTCGGCGTCAACCAATTTCACGCTACCAGCCGAGGCAGAATCAAGCCCGGCAAGAATGCCCAGCAAAGTCGTTTTACCCGACCCTGAAGCACCAACGATAGCAACGGTTTCACCCTCATTGATTTCCAAATCGATGCCATCCAAGATAACCAACTGGCCAGCAGCGGTCTCGACAATTTTTTCAACACCTTTAGCACATACGACTGTACGACTCATGAAACTCTACTACCCAGTCCAAATGATATTAATCGCCACATTCTGCGCCACGGTAAGCCATGCCGAGATACCCGTGGCAACACCTGCACCTGCAAATCCTCCTGCAAATCAGAGAGCTGAGACGGCACAAGCCATTGTGGTGCTCGGCGACAGTATCAGCGCCGCTTACGGTATTCAACGGGACCAGGGTTGGGTTCACCTGCTCGGCCAAGCACTGGCCCAGCGAGAGGACACCTGGTTCGCCGTCAATGCCAGTGTATCAGGAGAAACGACCGGCGGTGGGCGCGCTCGTCTGCAAGGTGTGCTGGCCGAAAATTTACCGCAAATAGTGATTATCGAACTGGGCGGCAACGATGGATTGCGCGGTTATCCGATCAGCAAAATTCGTGAAAACCTGGGCGCTATGGTGGACCTGGTCAAAGCCAGTGGCGCGACGCCTATCATCGTTGCCATGCGCATTCCACCAAACTACGGGCCAAGATATACCCGCGCCTTCGACGCCGTTTTTGCTGAGGTCGCGTTGGACAAAGATGCTCGGTTCGTACCATTTTTACTGCAACAGGTGGCCCTTGCAGATGACCTGATGCAAGACGATGGCATTCACCCGACGGCCGCCGCACAACCGCTACTGCTGGATGCCGTCTGGACCCATCTGCAGCCGTTGCTCTAGCTTCTAGCTGCACCGGTTGGTTGACCGATATGCGCCTCGCCACGAGCTGCCGCGAGTTCAACTTGTCGCTGTCTCTCACGCAGACTTTCAAGACGTTGCTTGTCTCTACCCGCAAAACAATGCGGACAACTCACACCTTGTTCGAATTGAGGCGATTTCATCTCTTCGACGGATAGGGGGTGGCGGCAAGCAAAGCATTGCTCATATTCGCCCTGCTCGAGGTCTGCGTTGACGGAAACGCGCTGATCAAAAACGAAACACTCACCGTCCCATTGGTTGTCCACGGCGGGCACATTTTCAAGATAGCGCAATATACCGCCATCCAACTGATATACGTTTTCGAACCCTGCAGCCAACAGCAACGCTGATGCTTTCTCACAGCGGATGCCACCGGTACAAAACATAGCAACCTGTTTGTGTTCGTGCGGATTCAGATGCTGTTCGACCCAGGCGGGAAATTCGCGAAAATTAGTGGTGTTTGGAGCTACCGCACCGGGAAACGTGCCAATATCAACTTCGTAAGAATTGCGCGTATCAACCACCACCACGTGAGGATCGCTCAGCAATTCATTCCAGCGTTGTGGTGAAACATGCTCACCGGTTTTCTCCGGATCAATACCGGGCACGCCAAAGCTGACGATCTCTGGTTTCACCCGCACTTTGAATCGATAGAAGCCAGGGTTCAACCTAGTCAGGTCTGACCACTTGAAAGGTAGCGAGCCGAAGTGCCCGGTCAAGGTTTGTTGGAAACTCAACAAGGCCTCCTGCTCACCGACAATCGTACCGTTTACACCCTCTGGCGCCAGTAAGATCGTCCCCTTGATAGATAATTGTTTACCCTCGTTTTCAAGGATACCGCGTAACACCTCCGGCTGAGTAAGGTCGGTGAATTTATAAAATGCCAGTACACGACGCATGACTAATTCCCTGAACCACCTGCACAGGGCGGACTCATGGGCGCTTCACCAAAACGGTCCTGCCATTCACTTTGCGTATAGGCATGAATGGCCAGAGCATGCATGCCACCATCGAATTCTTCCTGCAACAACCCATTGACTGTGCGATGCCGGTTAATGCGCGTTTGATCCTGAAATTCTGCGGCAACTGCAACCACTTTGAAGTGGCTCTGGGCATCGTCTGGTCCACTGTGATTAGCGCTTTCATCAAGCACTTCGAGATGCAGCAAGGTAAGCCCTTCATTAAGAGTTCTTTCAATACGATCGGCACGGTTCGACATGTCTACAACCAGGGTTACTTCGACGGGCAGTCGATGGCGGCGAATTATAGGCTCGAGATCAGCCGGTGCAAGTGCCGCGAAGGACTCAGAACTCGATTAACGCCACCGTCACATTGTCTCGTCCACCCTTATCCAAGGCAGCACCTACAAGTTCGTCTGCGCATGCCTCGAGGTCTGCCATGGCCATTATCTCGGCAATCTGCGACGCGGAAACCAGATCTGAGAGGCCATCGCTGCAAAGCAACACCCGCTCACAGTCCGCTACCTGACCGGTATCGACGGCAAAAATTCCGGGCAGACCCATGGCTTGAGTGAGCACATGACTGTTCGGCACGTTTTCCTCATCGTCTGGCTCGTACTTGCCTTCGTCGATAAAACGTTGGGCTAAAGTATGGTCCACCGTAATCTGGGCCAGGTCACCGGCAGTGTAGGTATAGAGTCTGGAATCCCCGACGTGGGCAAAGTACGCATGCTGATTGCGCAGCGCCCAGATAATCAGGGTGGTGCCCATTTTACCGATGTGACCCATTGCCTTTGCCTGACCGACGACGGCCTCATGGGCTTCACGCAAGATGTCTGCCAGGTCATCAGCGTGATCATGCGGGCGATCCAAACGCCGTAATCCCTGGCATGCCGTATCTATCGCCACCCCGGAAGCCACCTCTCCGGCCAGCAGCCCACCCATGCCATCTGCGAGCACAACAAAAGCGTCATCGACATCGCAGTAGACGCGGTCTTCATTATTGAGGCGCACCAGTCCTTGATGGCTACGCGACGTCATTCTCACTGCTAGGGAGCCTCTGACATTATAAAAGGTGTACATGGCATACGGTACCCAGGATAAGTTAAACTAGCGAGCTGCACATTGACGCTTACGAAACATCTAACACTTATCGCATTAAAACGAGGCATTCATGCTGGCAATTATTTCTCCAGCCAAAACACTGGACTACAAGTCAAAGCTCGCCACTAAGAAATTCAGCCAGCCGGAATTTGTCAGCGACAGCACCGAACTGATCGAGAAACTGCGAAAAATCGAGCCGCCACAACTTTCTTCTCTTATGGGGATAAGCGACAAGCTCGCCGAACTCAACTATCGGCGCTATCTGGAGTGGGCGCCGAGTTTCGAAAAAGATTGCGCACGCCCGGCGGCACTCGCTTTCAAAGGCGACGTCTATCTCGGCTTAGACGCACCGACCATGAGCGAGCGCGACTATACCTGGGCACAAAAACACCTGCGGATACTCAGCGGGCTGCATGGTCTGCTGCGACCATTAGACCGTATACGGCCCTATCGCCTGGAGATGGGCACCACGCTGTGCACCAATCGCGGCGACAACCTGTATCAATTCTGGGGCGCCAAAGTAACCACCGCGCTCAATCAGGCGATCGCTGAGCAGAAGCAGAAAGTCCTGGTTAATCTGGCCTCGAACGAGTATTTCAAAGTGCTGGACCCATCCGCCATTGACGCCCGCCTCATTACGATACATTTTCGAGAATGGCAGAACGGGCAATACAAATTTCTCTCCTTCTTTGCGAAAAGGGCGCGCGGTCTCATGGCGCGTTACATGATCGACAAGCGCATAAACACACTTCGAGCGCTACGCGAGTTCGACTATGGTGGCTACCAGTTCAACACGGCGATATCCGCTGGCGACGATTGGGTATTTACGCGCCAACAACCCCTGTCGTCGACAGCACAATAGACAACTACCAAGCGGAAAAGACATGTCTGAACCAGACCAACAAACCCAGATTGAAGCGGCGGCATTTCGCCGTCTGCTGGCACACTTAGACGAACGCAAAGATGTGCAGAATATCGACCTGATGATACTCGCTGGCTTCTGCCGCAACTGTCTGTCGAAATGGTACAAAACAGCCGCTGAGGATATCGGTGTCGACATCGATCTCGAAACCGCCCGCGAGAGGGTATATGGCATGACCTACGCACAGTGGAAGTCTAACCATCAAGCTGAAGCCACGCCGGAACAGCTGGCTGCGCTGTCCGCCGTAGAACGCCCGGCTTAGGCATATAGTCAGATCATGGGTGAGCAAAGCGCAAAACTCGAAAGTCTATCCCGCGGGCAACGTTACTGGCTCGAATGGCGTGGATTTCTACTATTCATCGCCATTATGCTGGTGTTTCGTTCGGCTATCGCCGACTGGAATCAAGTACCCACCGGCTCCATGATCCCGTCAATTCTGGAAGGTGATCGTATTATTGTCGATAAAATGGCATACGACCTGCGCGTGCCCTTCACCTTCGTACGCCTGGCCCACCTGGCGGACCCGGAACGTTCAGATGTGATTACCTTTGAGTCGCCGAAAGACGGCAAGCTGCTGGTGAAACGGGTGATCGGAATTCCTGGTGATGTTGTGGAACTAAATCACAATCACCTGATCATCAACGGTGAAGTAGCCGCCTATGAAAACATACCGGCCGCTAACCTGCCCGAACAGGTGCTACGCGGCCTGCCACATGTTGAAGTCGCGCGCGAGACCCTGCTGGGGAAGTCACGCACGGTGATGACCTATCGCTTCAAACGCCCGCAAATTCGCAGTTCGTTTGGCCCCATCACAGTTCCCAAAGGCCACTATCTGGTGTTGGGTGACAATCGCGACAACAGCCAGGATTTCCGCTTCATTGGTTTCGTCAATCGGGACGTAATTTTGGGTAAAGCCAACGCCATCGCTTTTTCATTGGACTACGAGAACTACTACCTGCCGCGTGCAGATCGATTTTTCAGAGATCTGGATTAACACCTGAGGCTGTTGTCAGTCGCGGCGTAACAGCTTCTTGACCAGCCAGAGCGCCAGCGTGCCGAACAGCCCGGCGACCACCAACAAGCCAACAAACAGAGCACTGGTGGCCATGAATTCGAGCATCACCGCAGGTTCGACGCCATATTGCTCGCCGATCCACATCAATCCGGCAGCAGCCGCAATGGTCCCCAGGATAATTGTCCGGGTTAGACGCATCCAGCCCGCACGTTGAGCGCTGGAACGTTCAATTGCACTGGGTTTTGTCCGTGACGAAGGACGCTTCACGGTTGCAAGCCTCATGTCGAGCGATATTCGCTGCGCACAGTACCAGGCATTTGTTTATGATCCCAATTCTGGCAAACAAAAATCACAAGAAGAACGCGTAATTGCATATTAAGTTTGGCTTAGCGACACCGACCAACCTCTGGCGTTTGAGTATCGCGGAAAAGCAGGCGATGTTGCAGGACATCTACGCCCACGGTTTCGATCATTTGTTCATGGCAGACCATGTATCGTTCCGCAATGGATCCGGTACCGATGGCTTTGTTGAAGTTGCCGGTCTTTCTCAGTTACATGACCAATTGGGCGTCATGATCAGTATTTACCTATTGCCCTTGCGGCATCCGTTACCTGTTGCCCGTCAACTTGCCACAATGGCGAAGCTCGCGCCTGGACGAATGATATTCGGCGTGGGGGTTGGCGGCGACGATCGTCATGAGATTGAAGTGTGCGGCGTCGACCCTCGCACCCGCGGCAAGCGCACCAACGAATCCCTGACCATCCTGCGGCAACTTCTGGCTGGCGAAAAAGTCGATTTCAGCGGCGACCATTTCAGCATCAAACAGGCCGAAATTCGACCACAGCCTGAATCACCTATTCCCATTATCGTCGGCGGCCGCTCCGATGCTGCGCTGCAGCGCGCAGCCGAGTTCAGCGACGGTTGGATCGGCGTATGGTGTTCGACAACACGTTATGCCCAGGCACTGCAACTGGTTCAAGACAAAGCTGATGAATGTGGCCGTGGTGACACGCAATGGTTGCACGGCTATCAACCCTGGGTCGGGCTGGCCTCAACAACGAATGCTGCGCGAGACGCTGTAAAGAAACAGATGGAGCAGTTTTACAAAGTGCCCTTCGATAAATTTGAACGCTACACGCCTTATGGCACCCCCACTGAGGTTGCGGAACAGTTAGCGGCGTATGCGCAGGCCGGCTGCCGTCTGTTTAACGTCAAAGTTTGCACACAGCACGCTGAAGAAGAAGTCGCCTTCGGTGGCGAGGTTCGTACAGAACTGAACCGGCTGGTCCAATAAGCCCGAAGGTGACAAAATTAGTTCGCAAAGATCGTATCGACGCTTTCGGTGGCAGCCTGCTGCTGGGGTTCAGCGTAGTCCTTGGTCTCAATCAGGCGCTTGTGAAAGTCGTGAATGCAGGCCTGGCACCGGTCTTCCAATCGGGTTTGCGCTCAGCTTTCGCCCTGCCACTGGTACTTGGCTTCGCCCTGTTGATGCGACGAAAATTGTCGGTGACCGACGGCACGCTTACCTTAGGCATTCTCAACGGCATTCTTTTCTCCGTGGAATTCTGCTTGCTGTTCCTGGCTCTGGACTACACTACGGTGGCCCGGGCGAGCCTTTTTTTCTACATCATGCCGGTGTGGGTAGCGATCGGCGCACATTTTGTGGTACCCGGAGATTTGCTCAATCGCAACAAGTTACTCGGCCTGGGCATGGCCGTGATCGGCGTGATCATTGCCTTCGCCGGTGATCTGGGCGCTGCCCGGGCAGACGCATGGATTGGGGACCTGTTGGCGCTCACTGGCGGCATAGCCTGGGCTGGCATCGCTTTGCTGACTCGAGCATCGAGGCTCTCTACCTGTTCCGCGGAAATGAACCTGATTTATCAATTAGCGGTATCGGCAATTATTCTACTGGCCATTGCACCGTTGTTCGGACCAACGGTACGCGAACTCAGCAGCACTATATTGACAATCTTCGCCGCGCAAATAATCGTCGTTGCCGCTGCCGGATTTCTGATGTGGTTCTGGCTGCTGTCAATTTATCCAGTTTCCAACATGGCTTCGTTCGGCCTGTTGTCACCTATCTTCGGTGTATTCTTCGGTTGGATAATATTCGACGATGCATTAACGACAACCTTTCTCCTCGCCATCGCGCTGGCTGGAGCCGGCGTGGTATTAGTCAATACACCCGTGTCGAATAAATAACCAGGGAATATCTATGCATCTTCTTGGGCGTAGTCTTGGGCTCACTCTTTTACTCACCTGCGGTCTACTGCAGGCAGCACCTTTTGACCTCATTCTGCAGGGCGGCCTTATCTATGATGGTAGTGGTAAGCCACCTTACCGAGCCGATATTGCGGTGCAGGACAACAAAATTGCAGCCATAGGTGATCTTACGGCCGCGCAGGACCAGGCGGTTTTGGACGTGGCAGGACTGGCAGTGGCGCCAGGCTTTATCAATATGTTGTCCTGGGCAACGGAGTCATTGCTGGTAGACGGCAGCAGCCAAAGCGATATCCGTCAGGGCGTCACGCTGGAAGTATTTGGCGAGGGCATGTCGATGGGTCCTTTGTCAGCGTCAATGAAAGAATTGATGCTATCGCGCCAGGGAGACCTGCAGTTCGATATTGCATGGACTACATTGGGAGAATATCTGGACCATTTGGTGGCTCAGGGTATCGCACCGAATGTGGCCTCTTTTGTAGGCGCCACTACGGTGCGGATACATGAACTGGGTTTTGTTGACCGGCCACCCGATGCCGCTGAGTTGATCCGCATGCAGACTCTGGTAGAAGACGCCATGCTTGAAGGTGCGCTCGGCGTCGGTTCGTCACTGATCTATGCGCCTGCGTTTTACGCCAAAACCGATGAACTCATCGCCTTGATGCAGGCCGCTGCAAAGTATGGCGGCATGTACATCTCGCATATACGTAGCGAAGGTAATCGCCTAGAAGAATCCATCGACGAGCTGATTGAAATAGCCGAGCAAACCGGTAGCCCGGCCGAAATCTATCACCTGAAGATTGCCGGTATGGACAACTGGTCCAAATTTGATGCCAGCGTTGCCAGCATCGAGGCAGCCCGCAAACGCGGACTCGCGATTACCGCCAACATGTATACCTACCCCGCCGGCTCCACCGGCCTCGACGCCGCGATGCCTCCCTGGGTACAGGAAGGTGGTTACGATAGCTGGGTAGCCCGTCTGCAGGATCCTGGAATCCGCGAGCAGGTAGCGCTGGAGATGACCACACCCACCGATGATTGGGAAAATCTGTACCTGGCCGCCGGCGCCGACAAAATGCTGCTGGTGGGCTTCCGCAATCCGCAATTACGACAGTACGCCGGTAAGACCCTGGCCGAAGTTGCGCGGTTGCGGGGCCAGACCAGCCACGAAACAGCGATGGATCTGGTGATAGAAGACGGCTCCCGCGTCCAGGTGGTGTACTTTCTCATGTCCGAAGAAAACGTCGCTAAAACAGTCGCCCTGCCCTGGGTTAGTTTTGGCTCCGACGCCGGGTCGATCGCCAATACCGGCGTCTTTATCAAACGCAGTACCCACCCTCGCACCTACGGCAACTTTGCCCGGGTGTTAGGCAAATATGTCAGAGATGAAAAAGTCCTGCCCCTGCAGCAAGCTATTTACAAACTGACGAAACTACCTGCCACCAACATGAAGATACGCAACCGAGGCCAACTCCAACCTGGATATTTCGCGGATATCGTTGTGTTCGACCCTGCCAAAGTGCAAGACCATGCGACATTTGCGGAGCCACACCGCTACAGTACCGGCGTGGTGCATGTTTTCGTCAATGGTCAACGGGTACTGACCCATGGTGAGCCTACAGGTCGCACTCCCGGCCAGGTAGTACGCGGCCCTGGTTGGCGTGGCTGGCAGGCTGCAGAAGGATAACAATCGGCTGCCAATTTCCTGCCTTGTTCATGTTTCGTTCAGCCACGATGAGGGATAATGCAGGCTAAAGTAGATTGCCAAGCCAGGGGCAAGTCAGAGGATTGGAGTAACAACATGCACAGCATTACGAAAAAACTCATCGCCTTAACTACGGCCATATTTCTCACCGCAGGTTTATCGATACCCGCTCAGGCCGGTGGTTACAACGGCCATCACTACAGACACGGTGGCCATCACTCCAGCCATGCAGGTGCCTACCTTGCCGGCGGCCTCATTCTGGGTTCGTTGATAGGGCATGCCTACTACCGTCAACAACAACCTTACTACGAGCCTTACTACCAGCCCTACTACGGCCGTCGCGCGACCGTGGTAGTCGATGCACCCGTGGTCACTCGCAGCTCGTCAAGAATCTCACGGCGCCTGCTGCTCGATCGCGACGGCAACTGCTTCGAGAAAAACTACAACGACAATGGTGATGAGATCATGGTGGAGCTCGATCCGAGCGAATGCGCCTGGTAGTTTAGGCACCATCGAGCGCAAGTGAGGTACACTGCGCGGCTTTGTATCAGATAGCCGTGTAGTGCCGAGTTCCTCTTCAGACCCCCAATCCTTTCGCTATGACCGCGCCATTCTGCTGACCCCCTTGGTCGGCATGGGTTTTGGTATGACGGTGCTGTTTGCCATCCTTTCGCCACTGGCTCGCGAAGTTGGTTTTACCGAGTTTGAGATCAGCACCATTATTGCTGCCTCTTCATTGACGGTTTTTCTAGCCAGTCCGCGCTGGGGCCGGTTACGTGGTCGGCACAACTGTATTTGCCTCTGCCTTTCATGCCACCCTGATCGGGGTGTTGGTACCGGCAGTGGGTTTTTACGCGCTGATGATCTCGCGTATCGGCCATGCCTCCCTGATGACTGCAATGATGCCGTCGGCGAGCGCTTATATGGCCGGCATCACCTTGTTAACACCGCTGTGGGTAGCCGCCGGGTTGGCCGCTGTTACCGCCATTTTCGTTGTCTACTTTTTGCTCGAGTCTCCGCACAAACCAATCATCACGGCGCGCGTGGAAAATCGCCTGCGATACACCGACAAACGCATTGTGCCGTTCCTTATCGTCGGGGTACTGATGTTCATGGGCATGGCAATGGTGCAACAGACCCTGGCTTTTCGTTTCCAGGATGTGCTGAATCTGACTGCGGTTGAAACGGCACAAACATTCGGCCTGGCCATGCCGCTGCTCATTGTCTCATTTGCCTGCATGGCTGTGGCTGATGGCAAGGCAATGCTGATGGGGGCGATGGTTCTGCAAG
>SMVB01212004.1_pt1 | contig 11030 bp, 7 predicted proteins | sample 2456461 | NCBI WGS metagenome assembly SMVB01 (sample SAMN11095934, study PRJNA526329) | marine sediment metagenome | biome: Marine sediment; feature: Surficial sediment; material: Deep marine sediment; isolation source: Hadal surficial sediment | place: Pacific Ocean | collected 2014-05 | depth 0-1...
GGAGACATCTGCCCACTGCCGTCCAGCGTCGCCCGAACATCCGCAAACGCGATCAGCGTATTGTCGCGCTCCCGCATATCCTCGACCTCGAGTCCTTTCAGCACGGCGAGCGCCGTACCATCCTCGTTCCAGGTCAACCGGTTGTAGCTCTTGGCGTCGTTGTCGAGGGCGTGCATCCGGGCGTTGGCCAGGTCGAGGACGAACAGGCCGTTGCTGTCTTTCACCGCGGCGTCGACGGTGTAGGCAAGCAGGTCGCCTTCCTTGTTGAAGGAAATATCCCCGACGCTGCCGAGCAGCTGGTCGCGCCCCGTGGTCAGGTCGTGCACCACGACGTCCACGCCGCGCGGGCCCTCGGGTGGGTCATCGCCACCTCTGCCGCCGCCCTGGCCGCCACCACCGCCACCACCGCCGGGACCGCCGCGACCACGACCACCGCCGGCCGCCTCGGGCGGGCGCCGCCGCAGAATCAGGTGTGTCGAGGCGTCGGAAAAAGTGAACGACTGGATGTTCTGCCACGCTTGCACGTCGCCGGTGGACAGGTTGCGGAGCTCGGCGCGCGGCGGTTCCTCCGGGGCCTCATCTCCACCGCGGCCGGCTTGCGGGGCCCGGCCGGCTGCAGCGCCACGGCCACGGCCGCGGCGCCCACCACCTCCACCGCTCGTATCGATCCGATAGGCGATCCAGCGCGAGTCGTCCGAGAACGTGCCGCCGGTCGCATCAGGCACCTCGACGTCCTCGCCGGTCTCGAGGTTGAGGAGATGCAGTACCGGCTTCTCTTCGTCCGCCGGCGTGTTGGTGAATTGCAGGACGTAGGCCACCCACTTGCCGTCGTCCGAGATCTGCTGGCCGCTGATGCTGCGCCAGCTGGCGTAGTCGTCGACCGTAAGGGCCCTCTTCTCGGCGGTCGCCTCGGGATCGGCGGTCGCCTGCGGATCGGCTGTCGCCTGCGGATCGGCTGTCGCCTGGAGATTGGCAGTCGCCTGGAGATTGGCAGTCGCCTGGAGATTGGCGGTCGCCTGGGGTGCCGGCAACGCGTACGCGGCACCAAACATCATGAACAGCGCAACGGCGAAGACGATCAGCTGAAAGCGCCTGCCGGATCCAATGGCGTGGTGAGTCACGGGCGGTCTCCTATCGAACGAGCGTGGGGAAAGTTGTCGAGCAATGCCGTTAGTTGAGCACGGATACTACATCCGACGTGGGGGGCGTGTCCTGAATTCCTTCGCCGACAGACCGTGGTTCCGTGGCCGCCCCGGCAGACGATCTTGTCCGGGCAAACTGGCCGGAAGATCAATCGTGTCACAATCGAGAACACTGTGTCACAGTACATGGGCCCGTCGGGCTCCGCAGCGCACCGTGGCCGTCTCACATCAACATGGAGAACAAGAACATGCGCTCGCTCTCGATCCGAGAGGTCCGCGCCGCGCTCGGCGACATCGAGGAGCTCCTCCGGCAGGAGGGCGAGTTGCTGATCACGCGACACGGCAAGCCGGTGGCACGCATCGTCCCGTTGGAAGTCCCCCGGCGATTGCCGTCTTTGAAGGCGTTTCGGGCAAGCATGCCGTTCCAGGAGGTTCCGAGCTCCGTGCTGATCCGGGAAGACAGGGATGCGCGATAGCCCGGACGTCTCAACGCGTGTCTACATCGACACCAGCGCCCTGGCGAAATGGTACGTGCCGGAAGTGGGATCTGACGATTTCGAAGCCTGGATACATCAGGCTCCCAAGCCCACGATCAGCTCGCTGACGCTGGTCGAGATGCGATGCCTTTTCGCCCGGCGACGGCGAAACGCCGATATCGACCGGGGCACAGAGCGCCGCGCCTTCGAGCTTTTCCGTGAACATGTGGATGCCCAGCTTCTCGCCGTCGAACCGGTCAACGACGCCGATGTCCGCGCCGCCGTGAACCTCATGGCCCGCGTCGATTCATATGCAATACGTACGCTCGATGCCATTCACCTCTCGATCTGCACGTCGCGCGAGATCGGTCAACTGGCGACTGCAGACGCGGTGCTCGCTGGCGCCGCCGCCGAGCTCGGCATCGAGGTCGTGCGCTTCGATTGAGGTCCGCGGCGACCCCGCCGCGCGGAGCCCTGTCGGTAGTGCTTAACTGGTTCGAGGTTGTTCAGCAGCGCGCGCCGAGACGTTAAGGGATCCCATGTGCCGCATGTCCACAATGCCCGAGAAACTCACAACCCGCACTTCACCCGCATATCCCAACGGCTCGCGGCTGCGCGAGCGCAAAGGCCCGCGATGACTACGTTGCGCTTGATTCGAGTGCTCGGCGTACTAGCTCTCATCAGCGTCGCGCTGCTGAGCCTCGTCACGCCAACGTCTCTCAGAGCCTCCGATGGAACCGGCCCGAGATTGGTCGCCGGGCAGGAGGCCGTGTCCCTCTTCAATGGCCGCGACCTCGAGGGCTGGCGCATTCACGGCACCGAGCTGTGGTACGCCGACAACGGCGAGCTGGTGTGCGAGAGCGGGCCCGACGCCGAGTACGGCTACCTCGCCACCGAGAAGATGTACCGGGACTTCGATCTGACGCTGGAGTTCAAGCAAGAAGCGAACGGCAACAGCGGCGTGTTCTTCCGCTCGTCCCTCGACGGCACCCGCATCACCGGGTGGCAGGTAGAGGTGGCGCCCCCGGGCAGCAATACCGGAGGGGTGTACGAGTCGTATGGCCGGGGTTGGCTGATTCAACCGCCCGCGGGCCTCGACGACGTGAACATGGGCGAGTGGAACTCGATGCGGGTGCGCGTTGTCGGCGATCACGTCACCTCCTGGCTCAACGGCGTGGAGATGATCGACTTGCGCGACGAGGTGATCGGCGCCGCCGAAGGCGTGATCGCGCTACAGATTCACTCGGGCGGCGGCATCAAGGTGCGCTGGCGCAACCTGATGCTTCTCGAGATCGGCTAGGAGGGCGGCATCCAGCCTTTGGCGCTGCCGCGAAACCGGTTTACCCTTCGGTTCGTTTGAGCGAAACCATGCACGTCGAAGGAGCCCACCGATGAAGACCACCCTCAGGCGCCGAGTCTCGCTGGCGTCATGCTTGTTCGCCATCCTGGCGATCACCGCCTTCCCCGCCCCGCTGGTCACCTCCGCCGTGACGACCGGCATCCTGCCGGCGAAGCAGCAGGCGACGCCGCTCGACGAATCCCTGCTCGAGAGCTTCACCTGGCGCTCCGTCGGCCCCCCCGGCGCCGGCGGACGTATCGTCGACGTGGAGGTGGTGGGCGACTTTCCCCACACCATTTTCGTGGCCGGGGCGACGGGCGGCCTGTGGCGGTCGGTGAACAACGGCGTCACCTTCGAGCCGATCTTCGATCACGAAGCCACCAACTCCATCGGCGCCATCGCCATCCATCCGACCAATCCCGACATCATCTGGGTGGGCACCGGCGAGAACAACGCGCGCAACAGCGTTTCGTGGGGCGACGGTATCTACAGGTCGACCGACGGCGGCAAGAGCTGGACCAACCTCGGGCTGCGTGACTCCCACCACATCGGCGATATCCTCATAGATCCCACCGATCCACAGACCGTCTACGTGGCAGCGCTCGGCCATTTCTGGGGCGCCAGCGAGGAGCGCGGCGTCTACAAGACCACCGACGGCGGCGAGAGCTGGGAGCGGGTGCTGTTTATCGACGACAACACCGGTGTAGTGGATCTCGCGATGGACGCGCGCGATGCGGGGACGCTGTACGCTGCCACCCACCAGGTGCGACGCGATGGGTTCTCGGGCGGCAATCCCGAAACCATGACCGGCCCCGGCAGCGGCATCTACAAGACCAGCGACGGGGGCCGCAACTGGAAGGAGCTCACTCGCGGTCTGCCGTCGGGCGCAAAGGGCCGCATCGGCCTGGCCGTGTCGCAGACCGATCCGGAGGTCGTCTACGCCGTCGTACAGACCGCCAGCAGCGTCCGCGGGCGGCGCGATCCCGAGGTGCCGCCGGATCCCTCCCCCACCCCACCGCGGACAATGCGCGACGGTGGCGTGTTTCGCTCCTCCGATCGCGGCGAGAGCTGGGAATGGGTCAACAGCATCAACCCGCGGCCCTTCTACTACAGCCAGATCCGCGTCGATCCGTCCGACCCCGACCGTGTCTACGTGCTCGGCGGCTCGGTCGCGGTGAGCGAAGATGGCGGTGAGAACTTCGAGAACCTGCGCATGAACGTGCACGTCGATCACCACGACCTGTGGATCGACCCGGCCAACCCCGACCACCTGGTGCTGGGCAACGACGGCGGCCTGTACTTCAGCTACGACCGCGGCGCCAACTGGGATTTCCTCAACCAGATGGCGCTGGGGCAGTTCTACGCCATCGATGTCGATATGCGGGATCCCTACTACATCTACGGCGGCGTGCAGGACTACATGTCGTGGGCCGGCCCCTCGGCAACGCGCAACAGCATCGGCATCACCACCTCCGACTGGTACAAGGTGATGACCGGCGACGGCTTCCAGGTCCGCATCGACCCCACCGACCCCAACATCGTTTACGCCGAATCCCAGGGCGGCGGCCTCATCCGCCACGACCAGCGCTCCGGGCAGAACACCCGTATCCAGCCCCAGGCGCCGGACGGCGAAGAGCGCTACCGCTTCAACTGGGACACCCCGATCCACATCTCCTATCACGATGCGGCAACGCTCTACATGGCCGGCAACCACCTGTTTCGCTCGCGCAATCGCGGCGATGCGTGGGAAGCCATCAGCCCGGATCTGACCACCTACACGAGGTCGCGGCCCGACTTCCGGGACGGGGAGCCGCAGAAGGTGGGCTCGGCGAGCGCCTTTGCCGAGTCGCCCATCAATCCCGACCTGCTGTTCGTGGGCACCGACGACGGCAACGTTTGGTTGACGCGCGACGGCGGCGACAACTGGACCGACCTCACCGAGCACTTTCCCGGCCTTACCGGCAAACGTTGGGTGTCGCGCATGGTGGCCTCGCGTTTCGACGAGCGGCGCGCCTACGTGGCGTTCGACGGGCACCGCAACGACGACTTTGCACCGCACGTTTACATCACCCTCGACGCTGGTGAGAGCTGGGAAAGCATCGCGGCGAATCTACCCGACGATGAGCCGGTGCGGGTGATTCGCGAGGATGTGAAGAACCCCGACCTGCTATTTCTGGGAACCGAGTTCGCCGCCTACGTGTCGCTCGATCGCGGCGCCGGCTGGATACGCCTGATGAACGGCATGCCGACCGTGGCGGTGGCGGATCTGGTGGTTCATCCGAGAGACGGGGATCTGATCGCCGGCACCCACGGGCGCAGCGCCTTCGTCATGGACATCTCGCCCTTGCAAGAGCTCACGCCGGAGGTTGCCGAAAAAGACCTGCACCTGTTCTCGGTCGACAACGCGGTGCCCTTCCGCTACCGCGTGTACACCAACGATCAGTTTCTCGGTGAGAAGCGGTGGGTGACGGAGAACCCTCCCTATGGGGCGACGATCAGCTACTTGGTCGGAGCAGGGTTAGCGACCCAAACAGCCGACCCGGCGGGCAGCGCCGCAACCGACACCGCAACCGACATCGCAACGGATGCCGGCATTGCGGACCCGGTCGACGAAGACGGCGAAGCCGCTTCTGGCGGGCGCGGCAACGGCCGCGCCACCATCACCATCCGGGACAGCGACGGCGGCTTGGTGCGCGAACTTCGCGGACCAGCGGGTGAAGGGTTACACCGCGTGCAATGGGATCTGCGGCATGGGCCGCTGGAGCAGCCGAATGCCGGTGAGGGCACCGGCGCTGGTCGCGGCCAAGCCGTCGGGGCCGGCGGTGGTCGCGGTGGTGGTGGGCAAGGTGGTGGCGGAGGGCAAGCCGGTGGCGGCCAAGGCGGTGGGGGACAAGGCGGCGGTGGCCGAGGTGGAGGACGCGGCGGCGGCCGAGCTCCCCTCGCCCAGCCCGGCAGCTACCAGGTGACGGTGCAAGTGGGCGACCACGAAGCCACCACCACCCTCACCCTCGACCCCGACCCCGAGCTCGTGCGCACCGAGGACGAGCGCCTGGCGCGCTGGAGCGCCATACAGCGCATCCGCCCCCTGCGGGTCGAGTTCGGTACCACCGGCCGGGCCATCGGGGAGCTCCAGTCACAGCTCCAGGCCCTGGAGGAATCCATGGAGGACGTCGAGGCTTTCGACGAGAGCCTGCAGGAGAAGCTCGATCAGCTCCTCGACGACACCCGCATGCTCGCCTTCCGGCACGGCCGCGCCAACAGCCGGCTCTCGGGCGCCTACAACAACATCGAAGGCTCTCCGTTCGGGCCCACCGCGACCAACCTCCGCCAGGTCGATGAGGCCGTAGCCGCCCACGCCGAGCACGTCCAAAGCTACGACGAGCTCATCGAAGCCCGGCTCCCGGCGCTCGAGCAGGAGATGAACGAGAAGGGCATCCCGCGCGTGGTAATCCGCCGGTAGGAGGTAGCCAAAGCTTCCGGTTAGCAACCGGCGACAAGATAGACGTCGGCAACCGCGCCAAGATCGAGGCGAGCCGGCGTCAAGATAGGAGAACGACGATGAAACGACCGTTGGTGATCATCCTGCTGGTGTTGTGCCTACAAGTTGTCACGCTGCCGACCCTCCAAGCGCAAGACTCCGTGGTGCCGACACCGCGCACCGCAGCAGGCTTCGGCAACCGCGGTGAGACGTGGATGGGTCGCTTCTACAACAACGTCCGTCAGGTCGAAGCCGGAGATGTGGATCTGCTGTTCATCGGTGACTCGATAACCCACAGCTGGGAGCGCGGAGGCAAGCCGATCTGGGACCGGTACTACGGCCACCGTAAGGCGGTGAACCTCGGCTTCAGCGCCGATCGCGCCCAGCATGTGCTGTGGCGCCTCATCCACGGGAAGTTGGACGCCATTCGCCCCAAGGTGGCGGTGGTGATGATCGGCACGAACAACGTTAATACCGACACGCCGAATGAGATCTTCGCCGGTGTCCGGGGCGTCTGTAACACCCTTCAGGGGATCCTCCCGGAGACCAAGATCCTGCTGCTGGCGATCTTTCCCCGCGGCGCCACCGCCGATAACTGGCGCCGCAGCGTCAACAACGCCGCCAACGCCCTCATCGCCGAGCTCGACGACGGCGACCAGATCCACTACCTCGATATCGGCGATGCCTTCCTGGAACCCGACGGCACCCTACCGGAAAGCATCATGCCCGACGCGCTGCACCCCAACGCGCGCGGCTACCAGATCTGGGCAGAGGCGATGGAGCCGACCCTGGCTCGGCTTATGGGCGACACACCGGTCCGCTGACTCGCGGGCCTACTCGTCGGCAACCGTCACGACCAGCAGACGCTTCGGTGCGGTGCCCTCCGGCAGGTGGATCACGGCCTTGCGGGTCTTGGTGGCCACGTCGAACACGGTCACGGTGTCTTCGGGGGCGCTTGCCACGTAAACGGTGCGGCCGTCGGGGGTCACCGCCATCCAGTACGGGTCGCCGGCGTTGTCGAGCTTGGCGATCTGCCGGGGTGGATTCTGGGTGACGTCGTACACGAAGACCAGGCCGCGGTTGACGTCGGCCGACCAAACCTCCCGTCCGTCCGGTGTCACGACTAGACCGTGCGAGCGGCTGGGAACGGCGCGCTCGTCGGCGGTCAGCTCGTACTCGACGCGAGCCACCTGTTTGCGTTTCTCGAGGTCGAGCACCAGAAAGCCGTCCAACCCATCGATGTTCACGTACAACTGCTTGCCGTCGGGGTTGACGGCGATGGGGCGCGGCGCGTCGCCGGTGGGAATGGTCGCGACCACGGTGTGCGTACGGGTGTCGACAACATAGACCTTGTTGTTCTCCGTGGAGGGAAGCCCACGGCGCTCCATCTGCTCAACCGTCGCTCGCCCTCGATCCATCGGCGACAGGTACACGAATCGGTCGTCGGGCGAAACCACCGCGTTGTGCGGCGTACCGTCGGTGGGAATGCGCGCCACGATCTTCTCCTCGACGGTGTCGAAGACCTCGTAGACACCGGCGCCGAAGAGCGGCGCATAGATGAAGCGGCCGTCGGAGGTGACGTCGATCTCATTCGGCCGGTCGCCGAAGACCTTGTAGCGCTTGACCACGACGTCCTTCGCCGGGTCGATGACCGTCAAACCGTTGTCGAATTCGGTGGCAATGTAGAGAACGTCCTGCGAGGCCGGCGACGCGATACCGTGCGGGCGGTCACCGACTTCGATCGAGCCGATGATCTGGTTGGTGGCGACGTCGACGACGATGATGTCGTTTCCGGCGCTGCTGAGCACGTACAGCTTTTGCCGGCCGCTCTCGGCGACGCTCGCGGCGGGCACCGATGGCGCATCGACATTGCCGGCCAGCTGCGGCGCGGCCGCGGTAACCGAAACCAAACTTGCCGCCATCACCACGACAAGCGCTACGAACAGCAGGGTTCCTCGTTTCATCGTTCCTCCCGGGACAGGCTGACGGTATCAACAGGCGCCAGCACTTCTACTTCTGGACCGACGGTATCAACAGGCATCGCCACTTCTTCTTCTGGACCGACGGCATCAACGGGCATCGCCGCTTCTTCTTCTGGACTGACGGCATCAATAAGCGTCAGCACTTCTTCCTCGACCTGCGTGATCCGAACGGTGTCTTGCTCGACCTGCACCTTGAACCGGTACAGGCCGCGGTAAGCCGGGCCGCTGATACGGGCCCCGTCGGACCAAGGGTCGAAGACGCTGAAATGACAGGGGCATACAAAGAGCGGGTGGTCGGGCGTCGCACCGGCTTCGAGCTCGACCCGCGAGGTATCGGTGCGGTACTCGACATGGCAGATCTCGTGCGGGCACAGCAGGCAGAAAGCTTGCAGCTGCGGGAGCGCTCGATCGCCCGGCCGGAGCCCGTCAGCGCTTCCTGAGGCTCCCTCGTCCCTGGGCCCGCCCGCCGCACCCCACGCCCCGGTGCACAGCAAAATGCCCTCCAGCAACGCGTCACCGGCAGCCGGGTCGCGGCGCGGAACCCGGGCCTCGAACCGTTGGGAGCGCCAGGGCTCGGCGATCGCCGGCGACGGCAAGATAACCGGGCTGCTCAGATCGCGGTAGCTTCGACTCGGGGGCGCCGAGCTCGACGACAGACGGCGACCGATCGACGGCAGACGCCTCCCCATGGCGAGCGCGCCGAGACACCAAGACACGAACGCCCGGCGCGGGTACCGCAACGTGCTGACGGGGTTCATCGCGAGGTCACTCTATCGAACCTAGCCGGGGATTCCCACCGAGCAACCAGGGTGCCGGAGCGTTGCGCCTACCGCTCGTCGATGACGCGGATGACCAGCTCCCGGCTGTTGGCGCGAATCTCGGGCACGTACATCGCGTGGCCGACGAGCGGCAGGGCGTGGAACTCGCCCGGCACCTCGGCGCGCAGGTCGTAGCGGATCTCCCAGAAGCCCTCGGGGAGCTTGTCGATAAACAGCGCCACCTTGCGGTCGCGCAGCTCCTGGTAAACCCAGCGGCTGCGGCCGGTGTAGTCGCTGCTCTCGCGACCGCCGTCGAGCAGGGTGGTGCCGGTGTTCGGGCCTGAGTTGCTGCCGGCCATGGCGGCACCGGCCTCGATCGTTCCCGACTTCAGCTCGCGGGCGTACATCGGCTCGCCGCTGCGGATCTGCACGGCTTCGAGGCCGGCCGGCTTGAGGTCCTCGAACACCAGGTACTCGTAGTTGTTCTTGGCTTCGATGGTGATCACCACCTCGACGCGCTGTCCACTGGTGAGGGCCTCCCCGGCGATCACCGGCCGGCGCTCGTAGATGGTTCCCTTCAGCAGGGTCTCGCGGGGGACCAGCTTGTAGTACTGGCGGCGCACGAAGATCTCGTTGCCGGCGGCGGTCACCGGCTCCTCGAGGCTGAAGAAGGTCGCCTGGGCCGAAAAGTAGATCGGGCCCTCGCCGTCGTGCCGCACGATACGAATCTCGTTGTCGCCGTCGACGATGAGCTCGTTGTCGATAAGAAACTGGCTCGGGGCCCTGAGAATCTGCTCGCCCGAAACGCGGCGCCGGGCGACGCTCTGCCCGTTGACCAGCAGCTCGTACTCCAGATCGGTGTCGAGCTCGCCGCTCACCCGCAGGTAGTCGTTGAGCGCGAAAATGACGATCGCGGTATCGCGGGTGTTGCTCCACTGGGCGCCCCGGCGGTTCTTGATCAGCCAGTTGGTCACCGGCTCGATGAGCTCGTTGCCCGGATCGATGGCCAGCAGGGCGCGCAGCGCGAAGCTGGTGGCCTCGATGCCGCCGTCTGACCAGCGCCACCAGATGCCGTCCTCGCCCCAGTGCGCCGTACGGATAACGCTGTTTCGAGAGACCCCGCCGCCGCGCTGGATCACCGAGGTGTCCGGGGTGTCGTCCCGCTTGGCACCGTTCTCTAAATTACGCACCAGCGTCATGGCCTCATCGGGCAGGCCGAGCTGGTGGGCGCTGAGCGCCAGCAAGGCGCGGGTGTAGGCGTTGAGCCGATCGCGGCTGGCCCACAGGTTGTCGAAGGTGCGGGCGAGCGGGAATTCCCACGGGTAGGAAACTCCCTGGTCTTCCATCGACTCGGAGTAGGCCGAGAGCGCGTGCAGCATCCAGGCCTGGATGTCGTGGTTCGACTCCTCCTCGATGATCTCGAGCTCCAGGAAGCGAACGCCGCGGGCGAGCGCATCTTGGCGCACCGCAACGCCGGCTTCGCGCGCCAGCGTCAGCCCCCACACCACGTAGGCGCTCATGAAGTGGTCGCTGTCGCCTTCCTTCCACCAACCCCAGCCGCCGTCGCCATGCTGGAAGTCGTAGAGGCGATCGAGGCTGCGGCGCACCATGTCGTCGAGCTGCTGGAGGTCCCGCTGTCCGCGCGGCTGGGTGTTTTCGACGAACCCCCGCTCGATACCGCCGAAGATGCGCCCCATGACGTCGGCCGGCTCCAGGCCGAGGTCACCGAGGGTCTTGGCGGTGATCACCGCCGGCAGGAACCGCGACATGGTCTGCTCGGTGCAGCCGTAGGGGTAGTCGATCAGGTAGGGAAGCGCGTCGAGCATGGTGACCGCCATGCTGGGAGCGATGTGCA
>SMVB01107486.1_pt1 | contig 11028 bp, 6 predicted proteins | sample 2456461 | NCBI WGS metagenome assembly SMVB01 (sample SAMN11095934, study PRJNA526329) | marine sediment metagenome | biome: Marine sediment; feature: Surficial sediment; material: Deep marine sediment; isolation source: Hadal surficial sediment | place: Pacific Ocean | collected 2014-05 | depth 0-1...
AATATCCGGTGTTATCAAGGCATCGGCAGCCTGGGGCTTATCTTCTGAGGGAATCCCATCGGTATTGATCACGATTTTAATGGAATCGGAGCGCGCTGCCGAAGTGGGAGCCGTAGAAGAGGTGCTGCGGGCAGCAAACCGCTGCCGGGGTACACAACGTTTTCCGGTTCAGGTTATTTCAGGCGATTTACAATACATATATGTGGATATCACCTATGGTTATGATTCCATTTATCGCCGGGAGTTATTGGATGAAAACATCAAAGAAGCCCTAGGCGTTACCGGCGAGGAAGGAAATGGCATTGAAGGCGCTTCCGGTTTGTTAGGGATTAAAAACCGTCGTTTCGGAGAAGCGGCATACGCCACTCGAATTGAAGGAACGGTTCAGAATGTTGAAGGTGTAGTTTGGGCAAAGGTGACGGCACTGGGAAGCCTGGGCGTTGGCGGTGATCCCTCGGAATTGGATACCGATTCAATTATTAAAGTGCTGAATCCGGCAGTTCAGTGTGAGCTGCACTATGTTCTCAGTTTATATACATCCCATTTGCAATTGAATGCCAGTGTTGTTGAAGCAGAGGAGGTGTGCTGAGATGAGTGAACCAAGGGTGCCGCTTTACGAACGCATACCGGCTATTTACCGCATCAAAGATGCCGAGCAAAATCCGCCCGATCAACTCAAAAACTATCTTGGGCTGGTAGAAGAAGTTTTTGGATCTATCCATAAAAACATTGAAGCGCTTTATCACGACCTCTTTATTGAAACCTGCGATGATTGGGTGATTCCCTATATTGGCGACCTCCTCGGTGTAAGCCATCTGGATGGCGACCCGTGGACCCTGCGGGCTGATGTGGCCGATACCATATTGCTGCGCCGCCGTAAAGGTACCTTGAACGCGATTCAGTTGCTGGCTTTCGACCTTACTCAATGGCCGGCACATTGCGTCGAATTGCGTGAAAATATGGTTTGGAATCAGCACCTCAATCACCAGCGCCCCGATGAAGGCGGTGTTCCACCCTACTCGCTGCCGGAAGTAACCCGCCATACGGTGATTCGCGGTGGAACCGTGACGTTGCGCGATCCGGCCATGATGACACTGTTGAATACTCCTTTTGATCGCTTCGCCCATACGGCGGACTTAAAACCGCCGGCATTAGGTAACATTCGCTATAACCTGCCCAATCTGGCTATTTTTCTGTGGCGTTTGCAGGATTATCGAATTCCGATATCAAAACCATTTTTTAGAGACAAGTTGACTCTAAGCGACAGTGATGCAAATTTTGCCGTGCGTTTTGACATCCATCCCTTGGGGCAACCGTTGCGTTTGTTTAATACCTATCGTTTCGACCCCGGCGCCCAGCCTCCGGAAATCAGTGAAATAGACCAGATGCCGAACCCCATTCCTGCAGCACGGCTAAACACAAACTCACCGGCTGGTAATCCCGAAGCATATGTTACGGTAAGCACCTATGCTGCTGCTGATTTACCGGAATTATCCGATACCGGTTTACAATTCCACCTACCTGAGGATCTTTTTGCCGGGAATGAATGGGGCATTCGTGGCGCAAACTTATGTGCCTGGGAAGACGGAATCAATCCCCCTTTAGAGGACCGGGAAATTGTAATTGACCCAAAGATTGGCAGGGTTGTTTTCGGAGTGGGTACGGAAGATGAAGCCAATGCCCTCATAGAAAATTTATTTATCACCTATACGTATGGTGCTGTGGGACCGGTTGGCGCGCATCCCATTTCGCGTGGCTCTGTGCCCGTGGAATGGAATGGTGAGAGAGTTACTATTGTCGATATCAATTATCACGATAATCAAAATGCTTTGCAACAAGCTTTGGAGAATATCGATCCAAATTCAGATGTGCCCATCGCCATTCAAATTAATGACAGTATGGTCCATGACATAGATCTGTCGTTGATACCGGGGATTTTAGTCGAAGATGGCGGCCCGAATTTACTGATTAACCGCACGCTTATCATCCGCGCTGCGGACAGCCAGCGACCGATGATTCGCCTGGCACAACCATTACGATTTCGCCCTACTAATATTGTCGGAGTTGATGAGGATCAGCAGGATGAATTTGATGCAGTCATGGATCACTTAACCGTACGGCTGGAGGGACTGTATTTAACTCGCGGCGAAAGTTTTGTCTCCGGGGAACCATTGATTGCCCGCACTGCCCTGCACAGTTTGGAGGTAATCGGCTGTACACTTGACCCGGGTGGATCCCTTGAACTCGACGGTTCACCCAACGGTATTAGAACTGCGATGCAACCAGCTATGAATTTGAAAGATTTATATGGATTTTCAGAGGGTTCTGATGAGGAAGTAGCCTTTGATCAAACACCGGAAATCATCATCCAGCGTTCGATCTGCGGCTCTCTATTTATCGATACCGGCTATCTTCTCTTCTTAGATGATTCCATTATCGATGCCGGAAAAGGAGTTGGCGATGTTCCTGAAGATAAATATGCTGTTTCCGGGGCAGGTGATCCGGCAACTACGTGGGGTCCGCAAACACAGGTCACCAATACAACTTTTTTCGGGCGGATGAGAGTGGAGGAAATTAATGGTCGGGGTAACATATGGATTCACTCCCTAGAGGTTTTCCAAAACCAGAAAGGGTGTATCAAGTTCAGCTATTTCTTCGGCAATGGCGATCGTCTTCCCCAAAACCACGCCTGTGTAACCGGGCAAGAGGCTCATCTGAGTTTTACCAGTGAAATCTTTGGACAACCTGCCTACGGACAGCTTGCACTGGGCAGTGATTTTCGTATTCTGGAGCGCGGTTCCGGAGATGACCGGATGGGCACTTTTAATTTTCTGCTGGAAGCACATAAATGGCGCAACCTGCAAATTCGTTTTCGTGAATTTATGCCGGTTGGTATACGCCCGTTGCTGATTCCGGTAACTTGAAGATCTTTTGATTATGAAAATTAAGAGTAAAGAAATAATAATGGTGAAATATCTCAATGACTTTAGGAGGATAACATGAAAGGTGATTTTTCTAAATGGAAATTTAACCGCAAAAATAACTTTGCCGGTGTTCTGCATCAGCAAGGTAGAGTTTTGCTGGATGGCGATTGGAACGCTCAAACCCGAATTCAGAGCGACTGGCAGGACCAGGCCGGTCAGGATGTTATCGGTACCAGCATTGCTGCAGTACCTGTTAGTGAACCGGACAGTTTTAAGATTCTTCATGCTGTATTTAGTGGTGACAAAACCGACTTAACCGTCTTTCCGGGAAGAGTATGGGCCGATGGACTTTCCATCTGCATGGCCGGTGATCCGGAAACAACTCTGCTGCGTGCCGCAACATACTTATTGCCCCCTATCGAGGATTTGCCGGCTGATCCTGGTGTTGAAGATCGAGATGCAGTCATCCTCGAAGTCTGGCGAGCAGCAGTCAATGGATTTCAAATGCCGGATATCTTGCTGGAAGCAGCTCTGGGTGGCCCCGATACCACGGAGCGAATCCAGACTATGTTCCGCTTTCGCCTGTTGCGGCTGACGGAAGGAGAAAACTGCCATAATATTAAGGAGAAACTGCAAGATGATTTTTCTCATAAAGGAAAGTTGAAGGTTTCATTAAAACCAACGACACCGATTTCTGGAGATTGCCCGGTTGTGGAAGGGGGTGGCTATACAGGATTTGAACATCATCTCTACCGTATCGAAATTGCCAAACTGAATAGCGGAGATCCTTCTCGATTTAAATGGTCTCGTTATAACGGGGGTTTGATTGGGCGAGGAGATTATGATGCAGCCGAAACAAAATTTTCGATCACCGCCAACTTACAGGCGATTACAACATCCGGGTTGACCAATTTTTACCTGGAAGTCGTTGAGCGTGCAACTGATGAAGATTACTGGAAAGTTACTTACGGTGCGGAGGTGGTCTTAAACGGCGCGGACCTGGAAGTTAGCTCCGAACATTTTAATGAATTGGGTACGCCATCGGGAAATGTTTTCTATCGGCTTTGGGACGGTATTGAACTTATTGTCGATTTTCCGGCGGTGATCGCTCCAACAGAACCCAATGAGTTGCGTGACGGCATTCGCTTAGCATTTGAAGCGCCGACAGCCAGCGGAGACAACTACATACCGGAAGACTATTGGACGTTCCCGGTACGCGCTGGAGAGATCCCAAACGATCAAATCTTGATTGATAATCAACCACCTGATGGTATTCAATATCACCGTGTACCGCTTGCTGTTCTCAACTGGGCGGACGGTCTTGATATCACCTTTGATGAACAAGAGATCGAAGACTGCCGGAGAATATTCCGCCCATTAGCCAATCAAAAAATTTGCTGCTCTTATAAGGTTGGGGACGGTAAGTCGAGCTTCGGCGATTTTAATTCGATTGAAGAAGCTCTGCGGCATCTTCCGAAATCCGGCGGAGAAATATGTCTCCTGCCCGGTTTGCACGAAACTAATACACGCATTGAAGGTAAACACTATATTAAAATTAAGGGTTGTGATAAACATACCAAAGTAATCCCCAGGGAGGAACAGCGGGAAGAACCGATCTTCCATATCATCGATTCCCAATTTATTGTGTTGGAAAATATGGATATGGCCAGCCTGGGCGGTACGCCAATTGTGCTGGAGGAGACAAAATTGGGTGCGTTAGGTGATGTTGAAATTTGCCATAACCGGATATTGGCCTGTGTGAATGCCATTTTCGTGCATCAGGGAGTGCGCATCAATATTCATCATAACTTAATTAGAATGTTAGATAAAGAAGGTGCTGACGTGGCTATTTATTTACTGGCGGAAGACAGCCTAATTGAGCGCAATCAAATAGGTGTAGTGCCTGCGGGAACATTTCCCCCGCCGGGAGATGAACCGGATGATACACCTTCCCCGGATGATCCCTGTGCAGATAGGGAAGTGATTTACAAAAACGTCCTTTATTTTACCGCTTACCTGGAAATGGTCTGGGTTGTGGCTATTGTTTATCTGCCTGAAAATCCTTTCAAAGCCTTGGGAGGAATTCAAATTGCCGGAGGTTCCGAGCGTGTAAAAGTGATGGAAAATGAGATTGTCGGCGGAGCCGGGAACGGAATAACTCTGGGCGGAGTATTGCCTGCATTTTCTCGCGATCTCCCCGGTGAAGAAGATGAGGAAGTTGAGGAAAGTGAACATTTTATTAAGCACTCAGAAAATAGTATATGGGCATCGGTAATCCTGGAAGGCTCTTCACTTTCGGGCATATCATTCCTTTTCAAAAGAGAAGATGGATTATCCTATAGAGGGGTGAGCGAATCTGGAACAATGTTATTCCCTGCCGAACCTGGTACTTATAAAGTCCTCCTCTTAACCAGTGGGTACGAAATCGACAATATAATTTCTCAAAATCGAGAAGAATTCGGAATTCTTCACAGAATAAGCTTGGTGGAGAAGGAACCGGAAGAGATCGACCCGTTCGATTTATTAGCTTTTTTGTATGAAATTCAAATTGAAGAGAATGAGATTTCAGCAATGGGATTATCCGGAATAGGCACTCCCGAGATTTCACTTACCGGCGGATCAACCTCAAGAACCAATACAATTAGCAGAACACCGGATAGGCAGAGCATAATTCTTGCACTCCTGGGAAATCCTGTTGAGGGTTTGACTATTCGGGAGAATTATATCTTTAATTGCTGGCAAAATCAGTTGGATGAGACATTGAAAGAAGAAGTCAATGCGCGAGGTTTCGGAGGTATTTCACTTCGTTTATGTGAGAATGTTGCCATTCTTGAAAACCGGATTGAGAATAACGGTACTAATCATATCAAACCGACTTGTGGCATCTTTATTTCTTTTGGCGAAGAAGTCGATGTTAGTCGTAACCGGATTGTTAATAACGGCCCATTTTTGGAAAGCAGAATCGTTGATATAGAGGAGGGCAGAAGGGGCGGTATTGTCATGGCTGTATCATCATTTTCGATACTGAACTTACTGTTGGCACAACGGAACAATCTCACTACCGGAAGAGCTGCTGCTTGCATTCACGACAACATAGTAGATCAACCTGCCGGTCAAGCTCTTACACTCCTGGCAATAGGACCGCTTTCCATATTGGATAACAAATTCAATAGTGAATTAACGGACCCCGGATCTTCTGCAGGTGGGGTTCAGATCTTTAATATTGGCGGTATTCAGAACATCCCTACTATACAAAATAGATTTATGAGAAAAGAGGGAACTGATCTGCGTTTTCCAAACGGCAACACATTGTTTAACAGCAATCAAACCCGTGTGGGTTCAGCGAATAAAAATATTTACTCTCAGCTTATTCTTGCATTAGATGATCTTGGATTCGATGGAAATCAGTCTTATAATCATAAGCTAGAGACATTATTTGCCAATACCTTCCTGTTCGCTGTCACATTGCGGGCCTCTGACAATCGTTTTCGAGAGCGGATTGCATTTGACAAGGAGACAGAAACGTTGTTTTCTCTCTTTACGTTGACAACGTTACTTAACAACACCACAAACAATCAGGGGGATCACTGCATTGCGGCATTGAGCTTAACTCCGGTTGGTTTGGCCACCCCAGCTGTAATTGATGAAGGAAATCAGTTTCTGATACCCGGCCAATTCTGTGGGAAATTCAAAAAACTTAAGGGCTCTAGATTATCGGTAATGGTAGTATGATTAATTTAATTTCCTAGCTTCAAAGGTAACTTGTCCTTTGGCGATAAGTTATGAAATTGCAAGATAAAAATTAAAGGAGTGTTAGACGATGGTTAAAAAAACATTTGATGATTCTGTAAATCAATTGAAACAGAATCTGAATGATATTACTGCTAAGCGCTCTACTATTCTGAGCAACTTCAAAGACATGCAGGTTTTTCAGAGGGTGCTTTTGCAGAACGAAGAACGCAGGTTGACCCGTAAATTAGGTGAGGAACACCCGCGCGTCAAAGCATTGCAAACCAGGCTGGATCAAAATTTAGAAATCGTCGGTGATCTAGAGGTCGAATTAGAAATTGCCAATATCAAAGTGCCTGAGGTGGAAGAGAATGATGTACTCATTCATGGTCGGGTAATCGATGAGAATCTACGTGGTATTAATGGATTAACAGTATTTGTGCAGGACGAAAAAGGTAAGAAAATCCGGTCAGTGGGTAGCTCGGAAACAGACGCTTCCGGTTATTATGGTTTAAAGCTTGATCAAGCTGCTCTTAAGAAAGTTTCAAAGAGAGAAGACGTCTTTCTGGCAATTCGTGCAGGGAAAGACAAAGTTGTTTTTGACGACCCTGATCCTTTAACAGTAACTGAGGGAGACCGGGTTTCCGAGGAAGTAGTGTTGAAACGAGAAGACTTAAGCGTAGTGCGCTTCAACAGAACATCAGTAGAGCGAAAAGATGAACCCGGCGATAAAGATCCTCCGATTGGACCGGATGTGTGGGTTGTGCGCGGAAGGATTATCGATGAAAAGGAGAAGGGCTGGGGTGGATTAATCGTAAGTCTTTATGATAAGGATTTATTTTTTGATGATATTTTGGGTACCGTAATAACGGATGAAGAAGGTGCGTTTCAATTCATCTATCGTACTGAAGCGTTTCGCGATCTTTTTGAGAAGAAGCCGGATATTTACATAAAGGTACTGGATCAGACGGGAAAGGCACTTTACACTTCCAGGAAGCCTATCAAATGTAATATTGGACAGGAAGAAGATCTGGGAGAAATTAAGATTAAGCGAAAATGATTTTGTATTTTTAGATTACTTTAAAGAAATTAATCAAATCCATAGGATATATTAATGAGAGCTGCTTTAAAACATCCCTCAACAAAAAACATAGTTGCAAAAACACCATTGCGAAAAAAACATCCTGTTCCCACGCAAATCAGCAATTTTCTATCACCCCATATGGGGAATTTTGTTATACAACGTAAAGCAGGTTGTCCCTGTGGTGGTGGTTGTCCTAAATGCCTGGGAACTTTAGGTATCCAAGCCAAGCTCAAGATCGGTGCGCCGAATGATAAATATGAACAAGAGGCTGATCGGTTGGCTGAGCAGGTTATGCGTATGCCAGAGCCCAAAGAGAAAAACACCTCTCAAGGAAAAACTAATACTGATCGAACAAGATCCGGCCTCTTAGCCGGCAATTCAGAAATTTCAATTCAACAGCAAGAAACAGATTTAGATGAGGACGAAGAAGAAGATCTCCTCCAAGCCAAGGCCACCCCGGGACGTGCAGCGAACTGATTCCCGTTTTCGTTAGCGGTATCAACACGGCTAAGGCGAAGCGCCGCCGACGCCAACAGGGGCAGCCGGCCGGGTAGTCCAATCTGAAATCGCCAATCTGCAATCGCGACGGGTAGTCCAATCTGAAATCGCCAATCGCCGATCTGCAATCGCGATGGCGCGGCGGATGAATTATGAGCCCAGGCTTCTTATCGCCTGAAGCACCTCGTCCTCATCGAACGAGTTCTGGGGATTGGTGTTCCGGGAGACGTGCTGCACGATCCCATCGCGGTCGATGAGCACCCATCCGCTCTGCTGAATTACCCACAGCGTCTTGGTAAAACCGTACGCCCGGTAGGCCTGCCGGGCGGGATCTGCCAGCACGGGAAACGGGGCCTCGAGCTTCCGCGCTACGAGAGCCGCCGCGGTCTGGCCCCGGGGGCCAATGACGAGAGTGCTTGTACCGCTGGCCGCTATCTGATCGTTGAGGCGTCCCAACTGGACGGCATGCGAGAAGCACTGGCTTCAAGTGAACTCCCGCATGAAGTAGAGCAGGACGTTGCTCCGGCCGCGAAACTCCGACAAGCGGACCTGTCCGCCCTCGTTGGATTCCAGGCTGAAATCCGGTCCGGCGACTCCAGGTTCGACGTCGTTGTCTTCGGTTCCCATGTTTCCCTGGTTCGACGGAACCACCTAGCCGCCACCTTTGATGCGCTTGGTGAGTGCTGGTTCAAGTCCCATCAACCGCGCGTAGGTCGCCAACTGGCCCCGATGATACATCTCTTGGGCAATCCCATGATGCAGCCACTGAAACTTGGTGGCCCATGTGCCGTCGAACTGCTCGATCTGCTGCCACAGCTCTAAGTCCCCAGCCTTTCGGAACTTGGCCTGCGCGTCCTTCATCTGCGAACGGAGCAGGCTCAAGAGTTCCTTCTTCGTGTTCGCTTTGTGAGCTGCCGCTCCGTACTTGCGTAGCATCTTGGGCCACGGGTGGCGCCTGAGATTGGTGTCCGACCGGGACAACTCCGCCGTCATGAACATGGACACTTCCAGAATGTGCTGCACCAGCTCCCGGACGCTGCGGGTCTCCGACACGGGGCGAAAGCCGAACTTGTTCGCCGGAATGTTCCTGACCTCGTCGACGATGCCCAGGCGTACGTCGCACCAGGCGGTGAGGGATTCTTCCAAATACGAAATGTGGAGTTTCGTCACATTACCCCTCACCTCTCAGATCTCAGAGCCTGTGAAAAAATCGGTCTAACGAAGTGGATAGCCACGGAATCCACGGGATCATGTTTTCATACTAGCTGAGATAACCGCCTCTGGGTGAAGGGGGAACACCCAAAAGGGTGAGTGGTGCGGGGGTCCGTGTTTTCCGTGGATTCCGTGGCATAACCGGGGGAGGCGGTGGGGCCCGCTCCCCGCTCCCCGCTCCCCTCACTAGTTCTCCACCCTCACGTACAGCAATCTCGCATCACTCGGCATTCTGTAGGCAACTTTGGTGTTCACGTTGAGTATCCTCGGGCCGTCGGCCAAGACGAGCGCGATGTGCAGATTGTCAACCCAGGAACACGCAGCCCGTTCATCGGGCACTGAACCGCGGATCAGCTCCTCCACCACCACGTCTTCGTCATTGCCCGGCACCCGCATGATCACCTTTTGCTTCTGCACATAATCTCCCGCCTCACCTCTCCGGGAATACGTCCTGTCGATCGAGATTCGAGTTCCGTCCGGAGACCAGCACGGGTTGTTGTCCTTTGGCACGCCCAGCGGCCGCTCTTCGGAGTTGAACGCGGCTTCACCGGTGGCGTAATCGTAAACCGCAACATGAGTAACGTTGGAGTAGCGCGGAGATTGGATTTCAAACGCGATCTTCCTGCTGTCGGGCGACCATCTCATGTTCTCGGCCCTGGAGCGCGGCGCTGCAATCTGCTGCGCGTTCGCTCCATTGTACTCGGCGATGAACAAGGAGCCAGCCCGTTTGAAGAAGATCCGGTCACCGTCGGGCGAGTAGGTGATGTGTGACTTGCCACTCATCGGAAGCGTCGCGAGCGTTCGGCAATCCCGGGCATCCACGGCATAGATGTTGGTCCCGTCCCCCACAACAATCTGTCCCCCTCCCCCTCCCCCTGACCTCCAGGCGATGAACCTGTTCGACGCGGTGCAGCCTACGTTCCGGACTCTCCCGGCGCGATCGGCGATCAGCACGGCGCCCCTCCCCGAGCCACCGGTAGGGCGATACGCGGCACCCAGGGCATCGCTGCCGCGAGCCCACACAAAGGTGTACGAACCTCGACCCGGGGCTGAGTGCACCATGGATACGGCACCGCTCGCAGCATCGATCAGCACCAAGCTGGTGGAGTTGCCTTGCCGGTACGACACGGCTACCGCGCTCCGGTCGGGGGAGGGCTTGGCCTCGATGTCCGTGGCCCCGGCAATGAGTACGCTGTCGATCACGCTACCGGTGCTGCGAATTCGAACGCCGGTGGCGTCAGCGTAATACATGAGGTAACCATCACCGGGCTGAGCAATCGGCGGGCCGGCGGCCGGCGGCGGTACAGGCCCCCCCGCCCCCGACGAGGCACAACCCGCAGCAATCAGCCCAACGGCGACCACCAGAACACTCTGTCCGAATCCACGCTTCTCCTTCGGTTTCACCGCTCCTCCCACAACCGCCGCTCCCCAGGCAATCACCATCGGGAACGCCAGCGTCAGGACGACAAAGCCCAACCCCGGCAGCGCCAACACCCCACCCGCCACCCGGACCAACTCCCCCACCTCACCCACCGCCGCATTCCAGCCAAGCAACCACCCCCAACCCAACCCGGCACCCAA
>SMVB01212812.1_pt1 | contig 11028 bp, 8 predicted proteins | sample 2456461 | NCBI WGS metagenome assembly SMVB01 (sample SAMN11095934, study PRJNA526329) | marine sediment metagenome | biome: Marine sediment; feature: Surficial sediment; material: Deep marine sediment; isolation source: Hadal surficial sediment | place: Pacific Ocean | collected 2014-05 | depth 0-1...
CAGACAGATTCTGTGGGGTTGCCGATTAACCAGGTTTTTGTGGAGTTGGGCAGCAATATCGATCGCGAACTTTACCTTAGCATGGTGGTGGACCGTGCGGCAGAAAGGGTTGCATTCATGGCTTCAGAAGAAGGCGGCATGGATATTGAAGAGGTTGCCGCCACTACCCCGGAAAAGATTTTTACAGTGTCAATCAATCCGGGCGCAGGACTGCAGCCCTACCAGGTGCGTAAGCTTGGTTTCGGTCTCGGGCTGACCGGCGCACAAATGAAGCAGTTTTCAGCAATGTGCAACGATCTTTACAGGCTTTTTACTGACTGTGATCTGAGTTTGCTGGAGATTAATCCGTTGATCGTGGACAGCGCGGGCAATTTGCTGGCGCTCGATGCCAAGATTAATGTTGAGGATAATGCATTGTTCCGGCAGCCTGGCCTGGTGTCCATGCGCGATCCCAGCCAGGAAGATGAGATGGAGAGTCGGGCGGCGGCGCATGACCTCAATTATGTATCGCTGGACGGCAATATTGCCTGCATGGTCAATGGTGCCGGTCTGGCCATGGCGACCATGGATCTGATTCAGCTGCACGGGGGTAAACCGGCTAATTTTCTGGATGTGGGTGGTGGTGCCACCCCGGAGCGTGTTGCGGAGGCATTTAAGCTGATTCTGTCTAATTCCTCGGTGACTGCAATCCTGGTCAATATATTCGGCGGTATTGTGCGTTGCGATTTGATAGCCGAAGGCATTATTCGGGCAGTACGTGAAGTGAACGTTAGCGTGCCAGTGGTAGCCAGGCTTGAAGGCACCAATGTTGACAAGGGTAAGGCGCTGCTTGCCGAGAGTGGCCTGGCTATCATGACAGCGGATGATCTGACGGATGCGGCCAGGAAAGTGGTTGCTGCGGCAGCCTGAAGTGATTTGCATCCGGACTAACAACAAATAATTGGAAAGATTTAAATGAGTATTCTCGTTAATAAGGATTCCCGAATCGTTTGTCAGGGCATTACTGGCCGGCAAGGTTCATTTCATACAGAACAGTGTATTGAATATGGAACACAGGTAGTTGCAGGCGTGACGCCTGGCCGTGGTGGTAAAGAGCATCTGGGTGTGCCGGTCTATGATTCAACCCATGAGGCGGTGCGTGAGGCGGGTGCTGATGTCAGCATGATTTATGTGCCAGCTGCTTTTGCGGCTGATGCCATACTTGAAGCTGCGGATGCAGGGATTAAAGTTATTGTTTGCATTACAGAGGGTATACCCGTTCTGGATATGGTGCGGGTTAAGGCGGGTTTGCAGGATTATGACTGTCGCCTGATAGGGCCAAACTGCCCGGGCATTATGACGCCAGGTGAGGCCAAAATTGGCATTATGCCGGGTTTTATTCACCAGCCTGGCCGAGTGGGTATTATCTCGCGATCCGGTACGCTGACTTATGAAGCGGTCTATCAGACTACTAACAATGGTCTGGGCCAAACCACTTGCGTCGGTATAGGCGGTGACCCTATCCGTGGTATGAATTTTATTGATTGTCTTGAATTGTTCGAGCAGGATTCGGCCACTGACGGGATTATCATGGTAGGTGAAATTGGTGGCAGTGATGAAGAAGCAGCGGCCCGCTATATTCAGAAAAATGTGAGCAAGCCGGTGGTGTCTTATATTGCTGGCGTAACGGCACCTCCTGGCAAACGTATGGGGCACGCAGGCGCTATCATTTCCGGCGGAGAAGGTACCGCTGATGCCAAGTTTGCTGCATTGGAAGCGGCAGGTGTGCACACTGTTCGTTCTCCTGCAGAATTAGGCAGTGCCATGCTGGAGCAACTGGGCAGCTAAGTTGGTAGTGGCGGATTGAGTCGGGTGCAGCAGCGGTTCTGGCCAGTACAAAAAATAAGTAATTATTAAATTTATGGCCGACACACTCCGCATATGTCTCGCACAACTGAACCTCGTCGTAGGTGACGTAGCGGGTAATACTGCGCGCATTGTTGCCTCAATTCGACAGGCCCGTGATGAGCAGGCAGCCGATCTGGTTGTGTTCCAGGAATTGGCGTTGTGTGGCTATCCACCTGAAGATCTGCTGTTTCATTCGGGATTGCAGCATCGCGTTGCGGATGCGCTGGAGATACTTAAATCTGAAGCGCTTGGTATAGCCGTACTTGTGGGTTATCCGGAGTACGAACATAGTCACATATATAACGCTGCTGCCTGGATTCAGGAAGGTGAGATTCGCGGTAACTATCGTAAATATTGTTTGCCGAACTATGGCGTATTTGATGAGCAGCGTTACTTTACCCAGGGTCAGGTTCCCCTTGTTCTTGAACTGAGCGGAGTGCAGATAGGCGTAACTATTTGCGAGGATATCTGGGATTCTGCCGATGTGGCAAAAGCTTCCGTTAATGCAGGCGCGGAAGTTATCGTGTCTATCAACGGTTCGCCATTCGATTTCACCAAACAAAAATACCGTGAGGAATTGCTGGCGCAGCGTGCCCGGGAAACCGGAGTGCCGTTTGTGTATCAGAATCTTGTGGGGGGGCAGGATGAGCTGGTGTTCGATGGCGGCTCTTGTGTAGTGAGTAAGACGGGTGTTTTGTGTATGCGCGCACCTGCATTTATTGAAGATTTGTATCTGGCTGAATTTGATACGTCACGTAAAGGTTTGCTGCAGTCCGCGCCGGGAGAAATCACACCGCTGCCGGGGGATGATCAGCGTATTTATGATGCGATCGTGGTGGGTGTCAGGGACTACGTCCGAAAAAATGGATTCAGCGGGGTGGTGTTGGGCTTATCCGGGGGTATAGATTCTGCTCTTTGTCTCGCTATTGCTGTCGATGCACTGGGCGCGAGTGCGGTTCAGGCCGTGATGATGCCGTATCTCTATACCGCAGATATCAGCCAGGAAGATGCCCAGGCGCAGGCTGACCTGCTGGGTGTGGATTACAGCGTGTTGCCGATAACGCCGATGGTAGATGCTACCGGCAATATACTCGAGGAGATCTTTGCGGGGCTGCCGCGGGACGCGACAGAAGAAAATATTCAGGCCAGGTGTCGTGGTATTTTGCTTATGGCCATTTCTAATAAAACCCGCCGCATTGTATTAACCACCGGAAATAAAAGTGAGATGGCAGTGGGTTATGCCACTTTGTACGGCGATATGGCGGGTGGTTTCGCGCCCATCAAAGACTGTACCAAGACGCTGGTTTACAGGCTGGCTCGCTACCGGAATACACTGGCACCCGCGATTCCGCAGCGCGTAATTGAACGGGAACCCTCTGCTGAATTACGCCCGGATCAGAAAGACAGTGATTCTCTGCCGCCCTACGACATTCTGGACCCGATACTCGATGCATTGATAATCGATGATTTATCGGTGGAAGAAATAGTTGCTCTTGGCTATGAAAAGGATACGGTTGGCCGAATCCTCGATATGGTTAGGCGCAATGAATACAAGCGCCGGCAGTCGCCACCGGGGGTGCGTATTAGTGGACGCGCCTTTGGTCGTGACTGGCGTTATCCGATGACATCCGGCTATGGCAGATCTCATCCCGAGTAGCTTAAGCGATACTTTCCCAACTATAGTTTTTTGTGCCATTACCAGAATTCATACCAGGCATCTTCCTCTTCCGGTGGTGGTTTTTTCGCATCCGGAAAGCTTTTAGTCAGAACACGTTGCGCATCATTTGCCAGATCAGACATGCCCAGTTTCCTGTAGGACTTGACCATTATGCCCATGGTTTCGTCAATACTGGGCGCACCATCAAAAACCTGCATGGTATAGGTCGCGCGACTCAGTGCGGCTGCATAAGCGCCCCTGTTGAAATAATACCGAGCAATATGGTTTTCATGTTCAGCAACACGGTTGCGAAGGAAGATCATGCGCTGACGAGCGTCCGGTGCGTAGCGACTGTTGGGGAAGCGCCTTACCAGTTCAGCAAATACTGAGTATGAATCCCGCGCATCTTTCGGTGGGCGCTTACTGAGATCAATACGTAATACTTTGTGAATGAAAGCCTTCTCGCCCGAAAAAAGAGCCATGCCACGCATATACAACGTGTAATCCACTCTTGGATGTATCGGATTTTCACGTTCAAACTGCTGGGCTGCATCGATAACGGATTCAGGTTGCCGGTTTTTGTAGAACGCATAGATTAAATCCAGTTGTCCCTGGCGTGCCTGATTGCTAAACGGATACCGAGCCTCAAGGGTTTCGTAATACCTGATAGCGCTGTCAAAATCACCCTTAAGCAAGGACTTGTTCGCACGATCATAAAATTGTTGTGCTCCGGATAAACCGTAATCCGGGTCCTTTTTCTTGAACAGGCAACCCGATAATAACGTTGCAGTGATAAGTGTCAGTATCAGGCGGGTGGCAACTTTTGATGATCTGGAGTGAAAAGACTTCATTGCGGGTTTCTTAAATATAGGCTGGTTGCGACTGGCCGGGCTAAACTATCTTTGGGCCGGGCGCAGTATAACGCAAGCTGCCGCCCGCCTGTCGGGCTGTTCGCAGCTATTGTGATAACGGCAGGGTGCACTAGAATTGGCATCCCATGGTTTCTTGCCGATCTGCAGATGGTCGATGAAATCACTTCCCCGTAACAGTTAGTTCAGTGCATGGCAGCTACAAATCAGACATATAAAGCGATAATTGACGAGTCGCATGACGGTAAGCGTTTTGACCAGGTTTTGGCCGAAATATTTCCCGATTATTCGCGCTCGCGGTTGCAGGGCTGGATTAAAAAAGGTCGGGCGCTGTTGGATGGTGCTGTGGTCCAGCCCCGGGTTCGGGTAAAACCCGGTCAGACTGTCGATCTCAGCCCGGAACACGAGGCCGTAAGTAAAAGTGTTCCCGAAGCGATACCCCTGAATATCGTGTATGAAGATGCTGATGTGATCGTGATCAATAAGCCGGTTGGATTGGTGGTGCACCCCGGTGCTGGTCATCCGGCCGGTACACTGATGAACGGACTGTTGCACCATGCGCCTGAACTGGAAGCACTGCCGCGTGCAGGAATATTGCATCGCCTTGATAAAGATACCAGCGGCTTGCTGATTGTAGCGCGCAGCGTTGTTGCACATACGCGCTTGGTGCGTGCGCTTGAAGAGCGTCTGATACGGCGCGAATACAGAGCGGTATGCAAGGATCGGCTAACTGCTGGCGAAACAGTTGATGCCCCGATTGGTCGACATCGAACGCAGCGGACCCGGATGGCCGTTGTCGGAAGTGGCAGGCCAGCGGTAACGCATTACCGTGTGCTGGCGAGATTCGCAGCACACACCTTCATCGCCGTACGCCTGGAAACCGGGCGTACCCACCAGATCAGAGTGCACCTTGCACACCGTCAGCATGCGCTGGTGGGTGACCAGGTCTATGGCGGTCGTCTGCGTATTCCACGCGGTTCGAGCGAGCTTCTGGCCGAGGTACTGCGCTCGTTCAGGCGTCAGGCCTTACATGCGAGTGACCTGGGTTTTGAACATCCGGTTTCGGGGGAGAGCATGCAGTTTCATGCGCCGCTGCCCGAAGATATGCTCGGTTTACTTCAGGTGCTGGCAGAAGGTGGCCGTGCTGATTTCGAGGCAATGCGGTGGCCGTAGAAAATGCTCCCGGGCCAGAGATCATTCGCCCGCAATGGAATGTTGTGCCCCATATTCAGGCCGCGGTGACCTGTCGCAATGGCGGCGTCAGTGCTAACGGTTACGCCAGCCTGAATCTGGCGACTCATGTCAACGATGATCCGCGACTGGTCAGTCAGAACAGGGAACGACTGACAGTCGCACTCAACCTGCCTCAGGCACCGTGCTGGATCGCACAGGTGCACAGTCCGGAAATTATCTGCGCAGACGATGTTGATGCCAATAAAGTAGTTGAAGCTGATGCTACCTGGGCAGAACAGCCCGGTACAGTATGTGCCGTGTTAACGGCAGATTGTTTGCCAGTATTGCTATGTGATGCTGCCGGCACACGTATTGCCGCCGTGCATGCTGGTTGGCGGGGGCTGGCTTGCGGAATTCTTGATAGATCACTTGATGTATTTCTTAATGCAGGTATAGCTGCGGATCAGATTAAGGTATGGCTTGGACCGGCAATTGGGCCCAGTGCTTACGAGGTAGATGCTAAGGTAAGGGCGGCTTTGCTACGGCTAGAGTCCGCCTGTGAAAGTTGTTTTGTGGAAACCCGACCAGGACACTGGCAGTTGAATCTCTATGCGGCGGCTAGTGCGATACTGGTTGCTCGAGGTGTTACCGACATCAGTGGTGGTGGCTGGTGCACTTTTAGTGATGCACGGTTTTACTCGTATCGCCGCGAACGGACTTGCGGGCGTCAGGCTACACTTATATGGTTGGGCACACGCGCTACCGAATTCTAAGCACGTATATGGGTGATCGGCAGACATGAGTATGGTTGTGACAGAATATTTTTATGATTTGAGTGTGATATTTCTTGAATAGCTTGCTGGTCGCATTGATCGCTTTTTTGGCAACAATCATTTTGATTGTATTGCTGCGGCCTGTTGCAATCTTGATCGGTTTGACTGATAAACCGAATGCGCGCAAGCAGCATGTAGGCAGTATTCCTCTAATAGGCGGTATTGCCATATACATGGCGTTCGGTGCGGCTGTTCTTGTCAGTCCCTGGGTGAGTCCAGCGGCTGCTCCTGTCTCTGACAAACTCTTCGTTTTTCTTTACTGTGCATTGATATTGGTAGTAGCGGGCGCGTGGGATGATCTGCGTGGTTTGTCACCCGTTACACGGATGATTGTGCAGATATTTGTGGCGTTCATTATGATTTCGGACGCCGGCATTATTATCATTGATCTCGGCGCATACATTCCTGAATTTGATCATGTGATTCTCGAAACAATGGCAGTGCCTTTCACAGTGTTTGCGACAGTGGGCCTGATTAACGCGATTAATATGAGTGATGGCCTGGATGGGCTGAGCGGCAACATGACACTTATATCATTCGTAGGATTGGGCACAGCAAATGCTATGTGGGGCAGTGGCAGCAATCTTGAACTACTGAACGTGCTGTCAGCCGCGATAGCCGGATTTCTGGTTTTCAATCAACGTATGCTTTGGCGACCCACTGCTGCTGTATTCCTGGGAGATGCGGGCAGTATGCTGCTCGGGTTCGCACTAGCCTGGGTAGCCATCGAAGTTTCGCAGGGATCAGCTCGCGCACTGACACCGGCTGCCACTTTATGGTTTTTGATTGTTCCCGTATACGACACTCTGGGCGTGACTGTGCGCCGCTTGCTCGACCGGCGCTCGCCTTTTCAGGCAGACGCACAACATCTGCATCACCTGTTTGTACGTGCTGGCTTCAGCGTCACGGCCACCATCGCCAGCCTGTGTATTCTGGCGCTAATGGGCGTCGTAGTCGGCCTCTTTGTTACCTGGTGGGGGGTGCCGGATTGGCAGGTCATGGGCGCCTTCGTTATGGGTTGGTTTGTCTATCTGGCAGTCATCCACCGAGCCTGGCAGCGAAAACATTTCCTGGGCCGCGCAGTCGCCTGACCAACACCTAATGCCATTAAATATCAAGGTGCATCAAAACCCCTTAATGGATTGGTAAAGTCAGTTCACCACCGACTACCAGGCTAAAAGAAATAAGCACGTATCAGAACCAGCCATCCAGCCTTAGGCACATGGGGTGACTACCGAGCGCATGACGCAGGCCTAAGCGAGCAGTCACCCCATGTGCCTAAGGCTGTGTCGACAGTGCAGTATTGAAATACGCATTGCTTAGCTTGGTTACGGCATTAACCCGTATGCCTTGAATTTACCCTCCCAATCCCCATATCTTCACGAGTAAACCCGCCTGGGAAGCAAACTTATGCGCATGGATAAACTGACAAGCAAATTTCAGATGGCTCTGGCCGATGCTCAGTCGCTGGCTGTGGGTCAGGACAACCAGTACATCGAACCCATACACCTGATGGCAGCGTTACTTGACCAGCAGGGTGGTACTGCCCGTCATTTACTTATAAAAGCGGGTACCAATGTCAATTTATTGCGCTCAAGGTTGGGTGAAGCACTTGAGCAATTGCCCCGGGTAGAAGGTGCTGGTGGTGACGTTCATCTATCAAATGACTTGAATAAGCTTCTCAATGTAACTGACAAACTTGCGCAGGATCGGGGTGATCAGTACATCTCGAGTGAACTGTTCGTGCTGGCTGCCTGTAAAGATAAGGGTGCATTCGGCAAGATGCTGGTCGCAGCGGGCACCCTAACCGGTGCTGTAGAAAAGGCCATAGAGGAAATACGGGGTGGTGCACAGGTGAATGATCCGAATGCCGAAGATACGCGTCAGGCGCTCGAAAAATATACGGTGGATATTACGGAGCAGGCCGAGCAGGGCAAGCTGGATCCTATTATTGGTCGTGATGAAGAAATTCGTCGCACTATTCAGATATTGCAGCGACGCACCAAAAATAATCCGGTCCTTATTGGGGAGCCGGGTGTAGGTAAGACCGCCATTATTGAAGGTCTGGCGCAACGGATTGTTAATGGCGAAGTGCCCGAGGGCATCAAGGGTAAAAGAATTCTTTCCCTCGATCTGGGCGCGTTGCTGGCAGGCGCAAAATTCAGGGGTGATTTCGAGGAGCGCCTGAAAAGTGTGCTGAATGATCTGTCCAGGCAGGAAGGCCAGATTATTTTATTTATTGATGAATTGCACATGATGGTTGGTGCGGGTAAAACTGAAGGGTCCATGGATGCGGGCAACATGCTCAAGCCCGCACTTGCACGCGGTGAATTGCATTGCGTGGGTGCGACCACACTGGATGAGTATCGCCAGCATATCGAAAAGGATGGAGCACTCGAACGGCGTTTCCAGAAAGTACTTATAGAAGAGCCTACCGTCGAGGACACGATTGCAATACTCCGCGGTCTTAAAGAACGTTACGAAGTGCATCACGGTGTCGATATCACGGATCCGGCCATTGTTGCGGCTGCAACCCTGTCACATCGTTACATTACTGACCGGCAATTACCTGATAAGGCGATAGATCTTATTGATGAGGCGGGTTCGCGAATTCGTATGGAGATCGATTCCAAGCCTGAATCCATGGATCGGCTTGATCGAAGGATTATCCAGCTCAAGATCGAGCGCGAAGCACTCAAGAAAGAGTCAGATGCTGCTTCCAAAAAGCGTTTGGCTGATATCGAGAACGAGTTGCTCGAATTGGAAAAAGAATATTCCGATCTGGAAGATATCTGGAAGTCCGAGAAGGCTGCCATGCAGGGTGCAACTCATCTCAAGGAAGAGATTGAGCGCGCCCGGCTGGAGCTCGATACGGCGATGCGAGCTCAGGATCTGCAACGGGTGTCAGAGCTGCAGTACGGAAAAATACCTGAGCTGGAGCAGCAACTGGAACAGGCAGCGAAGCTTGAAGGCCAGGAAAACCAGCTGGTACGCAATAAGGTAACGGAAGAAGAAATTGCGGAAGTAGTTTCTCGCTGGACGGGCGTGCCCGTCGCCAAAATGCTCGAAGGTGAAAAAGATAAATTGTTGCGGATGGAAGATGCGCTTGCGCAACGTGTGGTCGGGCAGGCAGAGGCGGTCAAGGCGGTGTCGAATGCGATTCGTCGTTCACGCGCAGGCCTGGCGGATCCCAATAAGCCCAATGGCTCTTTCCTGTTCCTGGGCCCAACCGGTGTGGGTAAAACTGAATTAACCCGTGCACTTGCAGAATTTCTATTTGATACCGATGAGTCGATGGTACGCATCGATATGTCGGAGTTTATGGAGAAACATTCGGTTGCGCGATTGATCGGGGCGCCGCCCGGTTACATAGGTTATGAGGAAGGTGGCTACCTGACCGAAGCCATTCGCCGCAGACCGTATTCGGTTATTTTGCTTGACGAGGTTGAGAAGGCTCACCCTGATGTATTTAACGTGCTCTTGCAGGTGCTGGATGACGGTCGGTTAACCGATGGCCATGGTCGTACGGTTGATTTCCGCAACACGGTCATCATCATGACCTCCAATCTCGGATCGCAACGTATACAGCAGATGGCAGGCAAGGAAAATTACGCAGAGATGAAAGCAGCGGTTATGGACGAGGTAACTGATCATTTCCGCCCTGAGTTCATCAATCGTATCGATGACGTGGTGGTCTTTCACCCATTGGATCGTGAACAGATTCGTCAGATTGTCGATATCCAGTTGGCTTCTTTGCGCAAACGCCTGGCAGATCGCGACCTGCTATTTGACGTATCCGCGGAGGCTATGGATTTGCTGGCTGATGCGGGTTTTGATCCGGTTTACGGTGCCCGACCGCTGAAGCGGGTCATTCAGCAGCGGCTGGAGAATCCGCTGGCTGAAGCAATCCTGCGGGGTGACTTTGCTCCGGGCGATCAGATTGAGGTAACGGCAAAGGCTGGCGAGCTTGTCTTTAACAAGGCCCGTCAGGCAGTTGCCTGACAGTTACAAGGTGGGCAACACGCGCGTTTGGTTCGGGGTATTGCGCTCCGCGATGGCTCCCTGCGGTCCGCTTAACTCGCTGCGCACAACACCCCGAACCAAACGCGCTCCAGCCATCGCTGGTTAATTCCAAGGTTGGATAGCTGCGCATGGAACGTGCTGTTGAATTACCGCGAACTGGGTGTCTGACCCTCTATCGCTTAAGGTTGAATTCAGCGACCTGCGTAAGCGGGGGTCAGACACCGTTGCTATTTCGGCCTGAGCGGGTCAGGCGAGATTAAGTTAGTGGCAACATCGCTGTTTCGGCGTGAGCCGCTCTAGGCGATAACGCTTTGTGGAGAAGAAATGCGGAAAGCCTTGATTTTTTGGTTACGTTTCCTTAAATAGTGCGCCCCGGATAACAATTAATCTGCAATACCGATCTAGTCGACCGGCCACTCATGCGTTTTGAGTCGTGCCAGCTGACGGAGTAGACGATGCCAATTTATGAATATGAGTGCAGGGACTGCGGCCACGTATTTGATGCACTGCAAAAAATGAGTGATAACGTTCTCAGGGATTGCCCTGATTGCGGTAAACCAGACCTGCGCAAATTATTGTCAGCCCC
>SMVB01320656.1_pt1 | contig 11026 bp, 9 predicted proteins | sample 2456461 | NCBI WGS metagenome assembly SMVB01 (sample SAMN11095934, study PRJNA526329) | marine sediment metagenome | biome: Marine sediment; feature: Surficial sediment; material: Deep marine sediment; isolation source: Hadal surficial sediment | place: Pacific Ocean | collected 2014-05 | depth 0-1...
GTCGAACGCTGTATTGTCTTTTGCCTCGTCGTTCAGGTAGTACACACCTGCCAGCCAGGACCAATCATCCGACTCCCAGCTAACACGTAGTTCTTGTGAAAAGGTTTCCTGCTCAACAGCCAGTTCGCCGGTGAGAATATCGTTCGGTCCATCGTCGGTTTCTTCTGGCCGAAAATCATCCATATCGTCGTAGGATGTCACTGAAGTAATAACAAAATCGCCAACGGTCCAGTCGGCTGTCAGGGAGATACCCCAGAATTTAGTGTCATTCTGGGCTTCGAAATCATAATTACCTTCGTCGTAGTCAGGCACAGCCGGTACATCGACACCGTTCAGCGTGGTGTAAGGGGCGTTTTCTGAATAGCCAAATATGTCGACACACTGTCCGGCCAGAATAGCTGGGTTTGCACACATGTTTCCCGATACATCCCACACACCCAAATGGCGATACTGGACCGCGTCCGATTCAGTCTTGCCGCCATGAACATTAAACAGAAGGTTTAGATTGTCGGTAGGTCGGGTTTCGAGAAGCACCCGCCATGCCAATTCATCGATGCCTTGCTGGTCGTTGCCGGTGGTTCGGTTTTTCATCCAACCATCGGAATCGGTCTTCAACACCGCTGCGCGAAACGCTGTGTTTTCCCCTAACGGACCGCCGAAAGCACCTTCAATTTTCGTCTGGTCCCAGCTTCCATAACCGGCACGTACCCATCCATCCCACTCGTCTGTGGGTTTGCGGGAGACAAAGTTGACTGCACCGCCAGTGGCATTGCGGCCGTATAAGGTACCTTGTGGGCCGCGTAGAACTTCGACGCGCTCGACATCCAGCAGCTGAAAAATTTGTGCTGCATTCGATGAAATATAGGTCTCATCCATGTATGCGGCGATCGGACCCTGGTTGAGGACGCCAAAATCGTTTAAGCCGACGCCGCGAATAAATGGCGCCGGAACGCCAGTGTCACCATTTGGATAGCCAACACTGAAGTTTGGTGTTTGTGCGGTTATGTCCACCGATTGGCGAAAACCAAGGGCTTCTATGGCATCGCCGGTGAAGACGGTGACAGAAACCGGGACTTCCTGCAGGCGTTCCTCACGTTTCTGTGCCGTGACGATTATCTCTTCGATCAGATTTGAATTCGATTGCGCAGGGAATGCCTGGCCAGGTGATATCGCTGTGGCCAGGCAGGTTGAAACAAGGAGAATTCGAAAACGGATGGTCATCTTTGCGTCCTATATTTTTAACGTGAATAGTGTATGCCGATATAAACGCTTTCGCGACGGTTGACAGATAATATGGACGCTTATTATATGGCTGCTCATTAAAATGTCCTCCACAGGCCAAGCAATTATTCCGGCCGCAACAACTCGAACAGATTATCGACCATGGTGTAATCGAAATAGCCGAGTCGCGCGACCTGGCGCAGTGCTTTGCCGTCCACCTTGCCGTCGACAATGAGATCATCGTCGATGTAAATACCAATGACCTCACCCAGCACCAGTTGGCTGCCACGTCCATCTTTGCCCGCTGGTAGTTCGACGATGTCGAAGACCCTGCATTCCAGTACAGCACGTGCGCGCACAACGTAGGGAGGGCGGACCAATCTTGATTCGCCAGCCTCGAGAGCAGCCATTTCGTACTCATTAACACCATGCGCTAAGGCTCTGGATGTTTCGTTCATCTGCTCGGCAAGATCTGCAGATACAACACTGACAGTGAACTCCGGGACGGCCTGAACATTTGCTAGAGAGTCCTTGGCGCCGCCAGCGGCTTTCGCGTTCGGTGCGTACCCAACCACTGGAGGGTCAGCGGAGAACGCATTAAAGTAGGAAAACGGCGCCAGATTGCATTCTCCCTGGGCAGAAATAGTACTGATCCAGCCTATTGGACGGGGTGCCACCAGTGCGTTGAGCGGGTTGTGGGTCAACGGTGCCGGTCGAAGATTCTCGCGCGGGTCGTAGAACATCTAGCCGCCGGAGAATTCGGCAGCAACCAGGTGATTGGTGCTGAAACCTTCACCTACGCCGAGTATTATTTCTGGTTCGGCAAGATCTTCCTGCCACAGCAACGACTCCATGTAGATGTTCAAAGGTTGATCCTGCACCGTGAGTTCGTAGACCGGGTCTCCGGCATCCGAGGCGTGATGATGCACAGCCCAACCTGGAGCCGAGACCATCAAGTCGCCGGCCTTCCAGGGATATCGCTTGCCTTCTACACGGCTATAACCGGAGCCACGAAAATAATAGTTGATCGACGAGGAGACATGGCGATGAGGCTTGTCGACAATCCCCGGTGGCCGGATAGTAATGGTGGCGAAGAAACTGGGCGTGGTGCCGTTGTAGCCCTCGGTCTTACGGTTGAATAACAGATACAGGCGTCTACCGACATAGCTCTCGCCCAGGGCTTCGAGTTTGTCGAGATTGTCTTTCACAGTACGCCATGGCCAGTGCAGTGCCGGTGAGGGTACCGAAGGAGGATTAATGAGGGTTTCATAGGGCATGAGGGCAGCGCCATCTTCGCCGATGTCAAATGTCGGCAGACCATCCAAGGTACCTACAGATGCGCCATCCTGTGGGGCGACCGGATCAGCGACAGGGTCTTCTTCGACCATGTGCACACGCATCATCTCCAACAGTGCAGCATTGGAATAGGTCAGCCGCGCCTGCAGTTCTTTGCCATCATTTATGTGGCGGTAGGTGGCATAGGAAGGGTGATTCCACACATCGTACTGAGCAAAACCAATATGTCTTGATCCAACCACCGCAGTACCGCCGCCGCGCAGGCAGAAATTGACCTGGGTGGAGTTGTGGCGTATCGGGACCGTTTCCTCACCGGGCTTCAGTACATCCAATGTCACCTGCACGCCAGGTGTCAGTCCACGTCCGGGTGTCGGGGCGCTCGGATGTACGAACATGACCTGGCGGCGGCCATTTGCCGGTCTGGGCATGGCAGCGAGACGTTCGATCTGTTCGTCCATCATCTCCCGGCTAATGGTAATGGGTGGCCAATCCTTGGCAGGCTTCGCCTTTGACGGTGCACAGGGTGCAGGTACGTCACTCTGGTCGACAATGAGTGGTTGTGGGTCGTTCATCGGGTCTCCTGTCTGCCGGCGATCATTGATGCGGATATTTGAAATACTTTGATATCTAAGTATTATTGAAGGTCTTCTAACTGGCAACAATTTCCTTTCATGAATAAGCCTGACCTGCGCGATGAATTTACCTGGCCCGCTGGCGGTGTCACCGAGATCCCGTACCGGATATATACCGACCCACAAATCTTTGAACAGGAAATGGCGCGAATTTTCTGCGGTGATAGCTGGGCCTATGTCGGCCTGGAAGTCGAGATACCCAATCCGGGCGACTACCTTGTGACGGTGATCGGCAATCAATCCGTGGTGATTACCCGCGACCAGGAGGGTGAGATCCAGGGTTTTGCCAACCGCTGTGCCCATCGCGGCGTGAAGGTCTGCCGTAATCGAACTGGTAATACACGCTTTTTTGTCTGCCCTTATCACCAGTGGTCTTACGATGCGCACGGTAAGCTGCGTGGCGTGCCGTTCATCAACGGCGTTAACAAACTGGGCGGCATGCCGGAAGACTTCGATCGTGCAGATCACAACCTGCCGAGCCTGTCCATCGCCACCCGTGGTGGCGTTATATTTGCATCTTTTGCAGAAGACCTGGGCAGCCTTTCAGACTATCTCGGCGAGACCAATCGATACTATTTCGACCGCGTTTTTGATGGCCGAGACCTGGTTGTGCTGGGCTATTCCCGGCAGTTGATTCCAGGTAACTGGAAACTCATGTTCGAAAACATCAAGGACCCTTACCATGCCTCCTTACTGCACGTTTTCTTAGTCAGCTTCGGGCTCTTTCGTGCGGATCAGAAATCGCAGGTGCGCATGGATGAAACCGGCCGGCACGGTTTGCTCATCTCCCGTAAAGGCGAGCAGAAGGCCACCGACAGCACCAAAGATATAGCCAATCTTCGGGAAGATTTCAGCCTGGCAGATCCGCGGTTGCTTGACCCGGTAAAGGAGTTTCCCGACGACGCAACGGTGGTCATGCAAACCATCTGGCCAAATTTGATTGTTCAGCAGCAATCCAACACCCTCGCGTTGCGCCAGATCCGACCGACCAAGACGGCAGCATTTGAACTTCATTGGACTTTTTTTGGTTACGCCGACGATGATGAAGAGATGACTCGGCGCCGGTTGCGGCAGGGCAATCTGATGAGCCCAGCTGGTTTAGTGTCCGCTGATGACAGCGAAGTGATTAAGTTGGCCCAGGACGGCATCAATCAGGATCCGCATGGCAAGGGCGTGATTCTCATGGGGGGTCGAGGGCTGGAGGACGAAGAGCATATGATAACGGAAGTTGCCATCCGGGCTTTTTACAATCACTACCGTAAGGTCATGGGATTGTGAAGCTGAACTTCGAACAGCATCAGCAGTTGCAAGCACTGTATAACGACTATGCCCGCACCCTCGATGATGGCCCGCTGGTAGACTGGCCGAATCTGTTTACCGAGGACTCGTTGTATCTGGTGATTCCAAGAGACAACTACGATCAGGGCCTGCCGATGGCAATCATGCGTTGCGAAAGTCGTGGCATGCTTGAAGACAGAGTGCACGCAGTGCAGCACACGATCATGCACGAGCCTCGTTACCTGCGGCATCAGATCACCAATATCGCCGCAACCCTCAATGCAGACGGGACCATCAGTTGTGGCGCTAACTACAGCGTGATCGAGGTGGTGGAAGGTGAGCTGCCGAAGATTCTCAGTGCCGGGCGTTACATCGATTTAGTTTCTGCGCCGGCCGATGGCCAGTTACGCTTTGTTGAGAAAAAAGTCATCTATGACTCGGTGCTGGTGCCGAACACGATTGTCTATCCGCTCTAACGATTAGTATGAACCCATCCAGCAAAGCATCTAAGGCACCGCTGAAGCGTTCGCAGCTCATGTTGTTCGGGCTGCCTGAGTTTGCCGTGTATCTGGCGGTTATCCCGGTCTCGCTCTACATACCCTTCTTTTACTCCCGTGACCTGGGTTTGAGCCTCACAGACATTGGTTTGTTGCTGATGGTTGCGCGTCTTACCGATGTCATTACCGATCCATTGATCGGTGCACTCAGCGACCGCACCAAATCCCGTTGGGGACGACGCAAACCCTGGATGGTGGCAGGCACGCCGCTGATGATGATTTCAGCATTTCAATTGTTCTCGCCAAGTGGCCCGGTGTCCAACAGCTATCTGTTGATCTGGTCAATGTTGCTGTGGTTCGGCTGGACCATGATCAACATTCCTTATTACGCCTGGGGTGCAGAACTCTCAGATGATTTTCACGAACGCACGCGCATCACCGGTTGGCGTCAGGCCTTCGGTTTCACCGGCAATATCAGCGTGCTGCTGGTGCCGGTGGCGGCGTCGCAACTGTTTGGTTACGGCGGCGTCGCCAAAGAGTCGCTGGTTATTATCGGCGGCATGGCGTTGGTACTACTGCCCTTGTTGATCGGATTGACCGTGTGGAAGTTGCCGGAGCAGCGGATTGTCGCACCACCCAAGCCACAACCGATACTCCGCAACATGCGGTTCATGTTGTCCAACGGTTCATTTCTGGTGTTATTTTTCGGCTTTACCTTGATGTCGCTGGGTACCACGATGATCGGCACCTTGTTCATGCTGTTCACGACTTTTGCGATGGAGTTAGAGGAGCAGGCACAACCCATACTGCTCGCTTATTTTGCCATCAACATCGTCGGCCTGCCCTTTTGGGTGTGGTTGTCGCACAAAATAGGTAAGCGTGAGGCCTGGATGACCGGTACCCTTGTCATGATGTTAGCCACGCCTTGCTATTTGCTGCTGGCGCCAGGAGACCTCGTACCCTTTGTTCTTATCACTGCGGTGATCGGTTTTGCCGGTGGTAATTTCTTAGCGCTGTCAATGTCCATGAAGGCTGACGTGATCGAAATCGCCAGCCGGCGCAGACGCGATCATGTCGCAGGTTCTTACATGGCGCTCTGGTCGCTGGGTGCGAAAATGACTTCGGCGCTCGCGGTTGGTATATCTTTACCGCTGTTGGGCTGGTTTGGCTTTGACCCGCGAATTGAAAATGGCGTTGATGAAATTAATGCGTTGCGCTATACAATTGCCCTGCTGCCCCCGGCTTTGTATCTAACCGCCATGGTGACGATCTACCGGTATCCAATCAACCAAGCCCGCCTCGAACGCATACGACATGCATTTGACCGACGAGATGGGGTACAAAGAGGTTAGCGACATTAACGTCTAGACTGGTATCCCAAGTTCTCCGGCGACCAATAGACCAGAGATTCTGGATCCTGCATTACTGCGAGCGGGTCGCTTTGATCGACAGTGTCGTTTTAGAGGACTTTACCCAGGCGATCGAGCGGCTGGTCGCAGGTCTGCAGAAAAAGAACAGGTTGCTCAACCCCTATGAACGCAGAGTGGTTGCTTTTCATGAGACCGGCTATGCGCCGGTTCGTCTGGCACTGCCTGGTATAGTGACGGTACATAAAATTTCGATCATTCCACGCGGCATCGGAGCGCTGGGATATACCATTCAACGACCAAGCGAGGACCGATATCTCATGACGCAGGCTGAGTTGCTGGACAAGATGGCAGCACTACTGGGCGGGCGTGCAGCTGAAGTCATTGTCTTTGAAGAACTGTCGACGGGCGCTGCAGATAGTTTAGCTAAGGTCACTAACATCGCCCGCTCAATGATTACACGCTGCGGCGAGAACGAGGAATTGAGGCAAGTTGCATATGAGAGCGACCGAGAAGGGTATCTGGGACAACCACTAAGCCACCCGTTTTTCGATCGCAGCTACAGTGAACAAACTGCTTGGCAGATCGATGAAGCTTTATGAAAATTATCGCACAAGCGTTTGAGCGGGCGGTGGCGATTCTTGAACTACATAGAGATTTGCTTGATGAAACAGCGAGTAGACTAATGGCTAGCAGATTTTAGAAAGGCATATAGATGTCAAATGTTTCCGATAACAGCCCTGTAGATGTGCTGATCATTGGTGCCGGTGCTTCCGGCGCAGCTGTGGCGTGGAGTCTTGCGGAAACACGCATGCGCATTGTCTGCTTTGAGCAGGGCGATTGGACCCATTCTGGCGAGTATCCGACTACCGGCAAAGACTGGGAAAGGCAGCAGTTCGGTCCCTACAACATCGATCCTAATGTGCGGGGGTTAGATACGGACTACCCGATCAACAATGACGAATCTCCCATCACGGTGGTGAATTTCAATGGCGTAGGCGGTGGCACCATTCTCTACGCGGCGCACTTTCCTCGTCTGCATCCTTCGGACTTCCAGGTAAAAACCCTGGATGGAGTGGCAGACGATTGGCCCATCGACTATGAGCAATTGGAACCCTATTTCTCTCAGAATGATCGCATGATGGGGGTCTCGGGCTTGGCCGGGGATCCCACTTATCCGCCTAAACAACCGCCATTGCCGCCGATCCCATTGGGGCTTGTCGGCGAAACCATGGCCAGGGGCTACAACGAGTTGGGTTGGCATTGGTGGCCATCGGATAGTGCGATTATCACGCGACCCTACGAAGGGCGAGACCAATGCCTGAATCTGGGACCTTGTATGTCGGGATGCTCCCAGGGAGCGAAATCCAGCACAGATATAACCTATTGGCCTGAGGCGATAAGAAATGGCGTCGAACTCAGAACCCGGCACCGTGTGCGTGAAATCACTCTGAATGATCAGGGTCTGGCCAATGGCGTAATCTACTACGATGCAGACGGCAACGAATGTTTCCAGCAAGCCGAAGTGGTCGTCATGGCCTGCAATGGCGTGGGTACGCCGCGGATACTGTTGAATTCCACTTCGTCACAGTTTCCAGACGGTTTAGCGAACAGTAGTGGCCTGGTCGGCAAGAATCTAATGTTTCATCCCATGGGCTTTGTGCAAGGAATTTTTGCCGAGCGCCTGGATAGTCACAAAGGACCGGCGGGTTGCTGCATTCTCAGCAAAGAGTTTTATGAAACTGATTTGTCCCGCGGTTTCGTGCGTGGCTACAACATGCAGATTACCCGCGGTTCCGGACCCCTGGCGACAGCGATGCAGGGTTTTGCTTCGGGCGCGATACCCTGGGGCCCCGGGCATCACGAGGCGTTCGAAAAACACTTTGATCACGTCACCTCAATCGGTGTCATGTGCGAAGACTTGCCGGAACCACACAACACCGTCACCCTTGATCCGCATCTCGTCGACTCGAACGGCATCCCGGCAGCCAAAATCAATTACCAGCTGAGCGAAAACTCTCGCAAGATGTTGGCACATGGGCTCGATCGCGCGGAGGAGGTCATGGCCGCAGCAGGGGCGGTGGAGATAAACAACGGCGGATTGATCAAGGTTGGCGGCTGGCACCTGTTGGGCACCGCCAGAATGGGTAACGATGCGAAAACATCGGTGGTCAATTCCTGGGGTCGAAGCCATGATGTGAAGAATCTGTTTGTTGTCGACGGCAGCGTCTTTGTGACCGCAGGTGGCGTCAACCCAACCAGCACGATTCAGGCCCTGGCGTTGTATATTGCAGACACCATGAAAAAGAATCTGTCTAACCTGTTTGATTGAATCTGATGACTGACAAAGTAATTGCAACAGATCACCCGCTCACCGCGGCCCAGCAACAAACATTGGCTGCTCTGGTAGATACTATCCTGCCCGGCAGTGCCGATGGTCGGCTGCCAAGCGCTCGGCAACTGGATTTCATCGGCCATCTGAATGACAAGGAGCCGGCCTTCGTTCCGTTGCTGATACAAATCGTCGACGATTTCGATGACGAATTTTCGATGCTTTCATTGACGGATCGGTATCCGTTGGTTGAGGATTTCAGCCGCAGTCAGCCGCAGTGGTTCAAAGATCTGCTGTTGCGCTTGTATGATTGTTACTACACCGATGAAGGCGTAAAGCAGAGCATTGGTGTGGGGCAGGGGGCACCGTTCCCCAGAGGCAACACCGTCGAGGCAGGAGATCTGACCTTGCTGGATCCGGTCGTGGCAAAGCCACGAACCTATCGAAAATGAAGTCAGGCGAAAATAAAGTCCCGCGAAAGTAAAATCGCACGCAACTCAGTTCGCGTGAGGTTAAAAATTCCTCGACAGCGCGCGGGCTTTACCGCTCTCGCGTTCTATAAGTGCCGTGCGATCGGCGGCAGCAGGTAGTGTCGTACCTTCTACGACAAGCGCCTTAACATCCCGCAGGCCGATGAAGCCAAGAATATGTTGCAAGTAAGACAACTGGAAGTCTTCTGGGCTTCCTTGTGGCAATCCGCTGGAGCGCGTTAACACCAGCTGTACAGGCCGATCTCGCAATAAGCCGATATGTTCGTGTGCGGCGTTGACGCCAAAGCTGATGCCGGGTTGCACCAGGAGATCGAAGTAGTGCTTCAGTTTGTACGGCAAACCGAAATTCCACATCGGTGTGGAGATGACGATCTTGTCGTGTTGTTCGAAGTCTTCGATGACCTGCACGATAGATTTCCAGGCCGCGTCCTGGGACGCGGTGAGTTGCTCGCCAAGAATCGGCGCGAGTTTCGCGATGGCCATTTCACCATCGAAAGGGGGTAGGTCTGCAGCCCACACATCGAGCAGAGTGACTTCATCTTCTGGATTTTGCTGCAGGTAAGCATCCAAAAAAGCACTCGATATCGCGGTCGACATCGAGTGCTCTTTTTTCGGACTCCCCACTAAGTGGAGAATTTTCACATTTGATATGCGAGGGTTAGTCCATAGGTGCGCGGCATGCCCCAGAAGTGCTGGTTGAAAAACTGCGCGGTGGGGGTCAAACCGTTGGTGTATTCCTTGTCGGAACAGTTCTTACACCAGGCCTGCACACGCCACTGGTCGTTTCTGCTGCGCCATCCGGCACTGGCGTCCAACAGCCAGAAATCGCCGGTTTCCGCTTTCGGGTGATTGATCACACCGTCGGAGAAGTAGTCACTTTCGTAGCTACCAGAAGCTCGCACGAAGAGTCCGCCAATATCGGTATTCCACTCGTATTGAGCAGATAGATAGATCTGCGTTTCGGGTGCTCGACTGAGGTCCAGGTTTGTGTGATCTCGGTCTACCAGAAAGGTACCGTCCGGGAGTGCTTCAACGACACCACCGCAATCCGATACCGGATTGACTTCAACCGACGGACCGTTGAGGTCGGCGCAGAATTCGTCGTATTCCGCATCCAGGAGACCTAAGGTAGCTTGTAATGTCAGGCCATCCACAGGCACGGCAGTAACTTCCAGTTCAAAGCCGATGGTGGTGGCTTCACCAATATTCTGCGATGCGGTCTCTTGTCCCGTCGGATTGTTTGGCGATGGAAAAAATACTTCAAACGCTAGTTTTTCGTAGTTGGTGTAGAACACGGTGGCATTGACGCGTAAACGGCCATCCATCAGCTCGCTCTTGATGCCAACCTCGTATGAATCGGATGTTTCGTCCTTGGTGGGTCCGGCGGTCAAGTTAGAGCCCGCGCGAGCACCGAATTCACCGGCTTTAAATCCTTGGGAGAAGGTCGCATAGCCCATGATATCGTCGGTGAAGTGGTAGTCGAGGCCGAGCTTGACCGTGGTTCGGTCGCTGTCGAGATCACCGAATACAGATTTCGGCAAGCTCGCCATTTCGCCAATTCTCGGACGCGTGCTCGGGTTGCGTGAATCAATTCGGGTACCAAACAGCTGACCGGGGTTACGTTCATAGTCTTTCTGTTCTTTGGTAAAGCGCACGCCCAAGGTAACGTTTAAATCATTGTTGATGGCGTAGATGGCTTGGCCAAAGACCGCCTTGCTGTCGCCATCCTGGTGGGAATAGTCCGCTGATGACGGATTACCCAGGGTGGGGAAAGACTGTACGATTTCATGCTCCTGTTCAAAGTAGAACAGGCCCAAGACCACCTCGAGATCGCCTAGAAATCCTTCTTTGCCAGCGAAGTTGGAGTGTAGTCGCAGCTCCTGGCTGAGTTGATCGTGCTCCTGATCCCGGA
>SMVB01074097.1_pt1 | contig 11025 bp, 8 predicted proteins | sample 2456461 | NCBI WGS metagenome assembly SMVB01 (sample SAMN11095934, study PRJNA526329) | marine sediment metagenome | biome: Marine sediment; feature: Surficial sediment; material: Deep marine sediment; isolation source: Hadal surficial sediment | place: Pacific Ocean | collected 2014-05 | depth 0-1...
AAGCAAAACTAATCTGATATATTATGTAAAGGAACAGGAGTTTAGATTTAATAATAGACATTTGAGTACTGATAATATGGTTAGTAAAATAATCAAAATATTAATGAATTCTACTCCGCCAGATGTCTAATGCCCTAACTTAATATATAAGAAACTCGCATTTCTTTGATACTAGTTGGACACTGTAGATAATTTAACTTCGTCGAGATCAATTCATAATCTTTAAGTGTATGTAATCATTGAATAAATATTGCGGGCGATGGGGGATTCGAACCCCCGACCCCTGGCTCCGGAGGCCAGCGCTCTAATCCACTGAGCTAATCGCCCGGTATTGGTAATTCTAACTCTTCTAGTACAAGTTTCATATCTTCCCATAGAGGCTTCTTATAATTAGGGTTTCTAAGTAGTGCCGCCGGATGATATGTGACCAGCAATTTAGAATTCATGTATGGGTGGAATTTACCCCTTAAGCTTCCAAGACTGGCTTTAGAGTTTAACAGATATTTTGAGGCAATGCTGCCTAAACAGACAATAACCTCCGGTTCAATTGAAATTAGTTGTTTGGTTAAAAATTGCCCGCATGTGGTCATTTCATCAGCCTCAGGATTTCTGTTGTCAGGAGGCCTGCATTTTACGACGTTACAGATAAAGACGTCTGTACGCTGCAAGCCCATAGCATGTATAATCTTTGTCAGTAATTTCCCAGCTCTTCCAACAAAAGGTTTTCCCTGCTCATCCTCATCCCTTCCCGGTCCTTCCCCCACAAATACGAGTCTTGCATTTGCGTTACCCTCACCAAATACTATATTTGTTCTGCCCTCGTGAAGTTTACACCTTGTACAGTCACCAATTTCGTCACTAATTTCTTCCAAAGTCATTTTCTTTGTAGCACTATCGAGAAGGTTCATTTGATGTGTATTTTCACTGGGCTCTTTTTCTGCAACTGATTTAACTAAGTTTTCTTTTTCTTCTATCATGGCTTCGTTTAACTGATTTAAATAATAATACTCGATACCTAGCTCTTTTTGTTGTTTGAAATAACTCTTAAGCTCTTCAATCGTCTCTTTTATATCATTATCTCTGCTCATCTTTATTGATTGATAATATCACGTTTTTGTAATTAATTTAAATTTGATTATTGTTGAAACAAACAATTCGATTATTTAATATAAGCTCTTTAAAAATAATTATTAATTTGGGACTTATTAATGGAAGAAATTTATAACCCGCAACAAATCGAAAGTAAGTGGCAAAAGGCTTGGGAGCAGGCTAAAACATATGAGGTCACAGAGGATAAGGATAAAGAAAAGTACTATGTTTTAGAGATGTTTCCCTATCCATCGGGAAGGATTCATATGGGGCACGTGAGGAACTACACAATAGCAGATGTGATTTCCCGCCATAAAAGAACAATGGGTTTTAATGTGCTCCACCCAATCGGGTGGGATGCATTTGGTCTTCCTGCTGAAAACGCCGCTATTGAAAATAATGTTCACCCTGCTCGGTGGACTAAAGACAATATTTCTCAGATGAGGCAGCAGCTAAAGAGGATGGGTTTTAGCTATGACTGGACAAGAGAACTGGCAACCAGTGATCCTTCTTATTACAGGTGGGAGCAACTGGTATTTATTAAGATGTTTGAAAAAGGTCTTGCGTATAAAAAATCATCACTGGTTAACTGGTGTCCTTCATGCCAGACAGTACTTGCCAACGAACAGGTGGTAGAGGGGCTTTGTTGGAGGTGCTCAAGCGAGGTTGCTCAAAAGGAAATGGATGGATGGTTTTTCAGGATTACTGAATATACCGATGAGCTTCTTGAATGTCTCGATAAATTAAAAGAAGGCTGGCCGCAAAGAGTCCTGCTCATGCAGAAAAACTGGATAGGAAAGAGCCAAGGCGCAGAGATCGATTTTCCCCTAGAGCCGTCCATCGGAAAAATAAGCAGTCTTGGGGTTTATACTACAAGGCCAGACACTTTGTATGGAGTAACCTATATGTGTATTGCGCCGGAGCATCCACTGGTAGCTAAATTAATAGATGGCAAAGAAAGTGAAAATGAAGCCGCAGATTTTATAAAAAAAATAAAGAAGCAGAGCAGTCTCGAAAGGATATCGGAAGGGGCAAATAAGGAAGGCATTTTTACCGGTTCATACTGTATAAACCCTTTAACTAATGAAAGAGTACCAATATACATAGCCAATTTTGTACTGATGGAGTATGGAACGGGAATTATTATGTGCGTGCCTGCTCACGACCAAAGGGATTTCGAGTTTGCAAAGCAGTATGATCTGCCAATAAAAATTGTGATAAACCCTAAAGAACAAGAAATTAAATCTGAAGATTTGCAGCAAGCCTATGTAGATTCGGGTGTCATGGTTAATTCTTCCATATTTGATGGTTTAGAATCTGAACCGGGGAAAGAAAAGGTGATAGAATATCTGCAAGAAAATAAAATTGGGAAAAGGCAGATAAATTACAGACTCAGGGATTGGGGAATTTCGCGGCAGCGGTATTGGGGCACGCCAATACCGATGATAAACTGCAAAAAATGTGGAACAGTTGCAGTACCTGAAGAAGACCTGCCTGTAGAGCTTCCCATTGATATTAAATTTAGCGGTAAAGGTGGTTCACCTCTTAAGAATATAGATGAGTTTGTAAATGTAAAATGTCCTCAGTGTGGCTCAAATGCTAAGCGAGAAACGGATACCATGGACACGTTTGTCGAATCTTCCTGGTACTTCATGAGATATGCATCGCCCGGTTATGAAAAAGGAATTTTTAGCCCGGATAAAGTAAAGTACTGGCTTTCAGTTGATCAGTATATTGGCGGTATTGAACATGCTATTTTGCATCTGCTTTACTCCAGATTTTTTACAAAGGTACTAAGAGACCTGGGGTTTTGTGAATTAGATGAGCCATTTAAAAATTTATTAACTCAGGGAATGGTCATAAAGGACGGGACAAAAATGTCCAAATCAGTTGGCAACGTAGTCGATCCTGATGACATGATCAAAAAATATGGAGCCGATACTGTAAGGGTGTTTATGATGTTTGCGTCACCCGTACAAAGAGATCTTGACTGGAGTGATGAAGGCATTGAGGGGTCGTTTAGATTTTTGAACAGGGTTTGGAGACTGGTTTATGAAAATATAGATATTTTAGAATTAAATTTAGATTCAGATGGGCAGTTTGATAGCCTAGAAAAGGAATCTAAGGAGCTTAAAATCCAGGTCCATAAAACGATTAAAAAGGTTACAGATGACCTGGAAAAATTTCAGTTTAATACATCAATTGCGGCTATAATGGAGCTGCTTAACTCTACTTCAAAGTTTGAGTATAAATCTGACAGCGATAAAAATGTTCTTAGTGAAGCAATACTAACAATTATCAGACTTCTTTATCCTATTGCTCCTCATTTTTCACAGGAGTTATGGAGTATTCTTGGCAAAGAAGGTTCTCTTGTTGACTTACAATGGATAGGATGGGACTTAAAAATAGTTAAAAGTGCTTCTATAACAGTAGTATTTCAGGTGAATGGTAAGCTTAGAAGCCAGCTTGTGATGGATTCGGAGTCAAGCGAAGAAGATTTAAAGGCCGCGGCGTATGACGACAGGAGAATAAAAAGCTATATTGAGGATAAACAAGTTCGCAAGGTAATAGTAGTTCCTAAAAAACTTGTAAACATCGTGGTTGGGTAAAACTTTAGGTAATACAGTACTTATAAGGGGGAGCATTATACTTTAAAAAGGTGTATATATGAGCGCAAAAAAATTGTTTCAAAAAAAAGTGGATGCAATAGAAGTCGGGAGTTCTAAATCCATTTCTGAACTTTTAAATAGAATGGGAAACACCGGATTTCAGGGAAAGAGTTTGGCAAAGGTCGTCGATGTTTATGAAGATATGATAAGAGACGAAGACGTAACGATTCTTTTTGGCTATACGGGTTCTCTATCTACTACAGGGCAGTGGAAGATAGTTAACTGGCTTATAGAAAATAGATATATAGATATTTTAATTCCGACTGGAGCAAATATTTCAGAAGATTTGGTAGATGCAATGGGCATGACTTACTGGCAGGGAGACCCTAAAGCAAATGATGAACTGTTATTTAGCGAAGGAGTTAACAGATATTACGATGTTTACGGAAAAGAAAGTGATTATTTGAAAATGACTGAGTTTATAGCAGAATTTATAGTCACCTTGGAAGATGGTTATAAATATTCATCTAAAGAATTTTTACATCTTTTTGGTTTATGGCTTTCAGGACGGGGGATAAAAAGTATAGTAGCAGTCGCTGCCCAAAACGGTGTGCCAATATTTTGTCCTGCAATAGCAGATAGCCCTTACGGGGATGCGGCGCTTATTGCAAAAAGCAGAGGGTTTAATCTTACTATCGATGCAATTAAAGATTATATCGAATTTATGAAACTTGGCGAGGGTGTTAAACAAACCGGGGTTGTATATATTGGTGGAGGGGTTCCTAAAGATTTTATACAGCTTTTTGCAGTCACTGCAGACCTTTTATATCAGGATAGGAAGGTTCCAAACAGACCCGGTGGAAATACAAGAAAAGAAGTTGGAAATCTTGAGACTTACTATCCACACAAATACGCAATACAGATCACTACCGATTCTCCCCAGTGGGGAGGGCTTTCAGGCTGTACATTTGATGAGGCGGTTTCGTGGGGGAAAGAGCAGCCCGGTGGAAGGCTTGTGCAGTGCTATTGTGATGCTACTATAGCTCTTCCACTTATAACTCAGGCACTGTCCGAAAGAGTAGATATTAAAAGACCTGGCAGGGTTTTTACTAATAATTAAACTTGCTTTTCGATTTGCCTAATAATTATTAATAAAGATATTTACTACAGCCTAGCAGAACTACGGCTTATTGTTATACATACTTTTGTTGACAGTAATATATAAAATTATTAATTGATGACAATATTTGACATATTATTGTTCCAAATTGTCACAAATATACGACCTAGATAGTACGTGCTTTATCTTAATATTGATATAACCTGCTGTAATCATGAACTATATATTGATCTACTCGTCATGGTATAATAATTGCTTGTAATACAATAAAAGTCTTATATGTATTTAACATGGGGAACTGATGAAATCAATATATATGCCAAATGATAGTTTTAATAGTAAAGATGAAATCAATATCATTAATAAACTCTTATCAAAGTTAAATGGCAGTGTGTTAGATGATATAGATGACAAAATTGAGGTATGGATTATAGGAAATAAAGACAAAGATTTTTTTAATAGCCGTGTGGAGATTCCCATGAGAGAACATAGAATACTCGACCCTATAGATGAACTTCCAATATCAGAATATAGAGAAGTACAGCATATCGCAGTAGTAAATTACAAGTTTAGTATAGCGACAAATGTAACTAGAGAGTTTTTGTATGGAAACACCGATTATGATGTTTCTGACTTTATTACATGGGTTATAAGAAGATTAAAGAATAAATTTCCAAAAAAGAAAGTGAGACTTGTTGTAAATGAAGTTAAAGAGAAATATGACAAAGAAAACAATCATATTGAACTGCTTCAAAAAATAAAACAAACAAGATATTATTATACTGGGCTAATTAAGAGTAATGGAAACAAATATTCTGCAGCCTGATCTGCAGCTAAATAGATAGAAAAATTTCTTTGACTAAGGGTATAGGCTTCTCTTAAGTGACAATATATGTCATGTGATTACCAAGATTGTCACATACCGCAAAAATTGAGCATTATCATTTACTTTGATTTTTATAATTAAGTGCTCACTATCCTTGATCTTTCTAAAATAAATTCCTAATGGCATGATAATTGCTAATATTCTTAAAGTATAGCGAAGATTAATGGGAGAAAAAATGAAATCGATATTTGTTCCGAACGAAAGCTTTCAAAATAAGAATGAAATTAAAAGCATAAATAACTATTTGTATAGAAACGCTAAGGTTTTGTTAGAGGAAATAGATGATCAGACCGAAATATGGATTATAGGAAATAGAGATCAGGAGTTTTTTGAAAAACAAACCGAACATGCTTACGATGAGAATAGAGTTCTAGACCCTATAGATCACTTGCCTATAGGTAGACATCGTAAACTGCGGCATATAGCAGTTATAAATCACAAACATGATCTTGATTCGGACTTACGTTCAGAAATAATATATGCTAATTCGGACTTTGATGTATCAGATTTTGTTCAAATTGTAATAAATTTATTGAAGCGGCAATATCCTAAAAAGAAAATTGATCAACAAAATAACAGTACAACTGGCAAACGAGATAGTGAAGATTATGCACTTGCAGGTTAGTTGACCGATTAAAGCTGTTATATAATAAAAATATTTACTTTTTATAGTTTATTTAGATTAAATTTTAAATTAATAAAATTAAAATCAGTGTTTTCCAAGTACCGCGTTAATTCTACTCAAATCTTCTTTTTCAATAGTCCAACCCTGTCCTTCTAAGTTTTCCTCGAGTTGATCGATGTTTTTTGCACCTACCAAAGCCGATGAAATAGAAGGATTAGAAAGAACCCAGGCAATAGCTAACTGCCCTACTGATTTATCGTATTTCTTAGATATTTTTTTTAGTTTTTCAATGATTCTGATATTTCTTTGAAATTGTTTACCCTGAAAAATATTTATATGATATTGCCAGTCACCAGGGTCTGAAAATAATTTTCCAGAGCGCCAATCATTATCCGCAAAAGTGGTTTCATTATTGAACTTGCCTGTTAACAAACCGTACGCAAGAGATCCATAAGCAATGACTCCTACCCCATTTCTCCTGCAGTATGGTAGCAGTGTTTTCTCTGCTTCCCTCATTAACATATTGTATGGAGGCTGCAACGAATGAATAGCCCTTGTCTTCATGCATTCTCTAATTTGTTTCACCGTAAAGTTAGAAACTCCTATATATCTGACCTTTCCCGATTTAACCAGGCTGTCCATCACGTTCATCGTTACTTCAAAAGGTGTATTTGTATCAGGCCAGTGAATTTGATAAAGGTCTATATAGTCCGTGTTTAATCTTTTAAGGCTTGCATCCAGAGCATTTAATATATGCTGTCGGGTACATGCCTTAAACATACAGCCATGATCGTCCCATGCAAGTCCTACTTTTGTTGCTATGATCACGTCTTTTCTCTTTTTGCCAAGAGCCTTGCCGAGCAGAGTTTCTGAATGACCAAAACCATATATGTCTGCAGTATCAAAAAAATTTATTCCAAGATCAATAGCTTTTCTAATAGTTGATATCGATTGTTTATCATCGGTACTGCCCCAGCTCCCTCCAATAGCCCAGCAGCCAAAACCTATTTTTGATACATTTAAATTAGATACCCCAAGATTGTTGTATTCCATTGTTTATAGCTCCAGAAGAAAATTAATTAAAATACTATTATCATTTTATTATAAACGGTATGTCAACCCTCTTTTTTTATTAGATTAAAAAAAATTAAACACCTCTTGCTTCACCCCATACTATCTTATGCAGCTGTGGAAGAGTTCTTATATTTTCTAAATTATCGTTTAATACCTTTTCAAAAAGCCATTTCATATCAGAATGATACACAGGCTGAAAGATAATATTTGCATGTATCTTATTTTTATCTAACACTTTTTTTGCATATTGATAATCTCTATCATCTTGTATTACAAATTTCAACTGGTCAGTACTCCTAAGTTTTTCAAATAGTTTAAAATCCATCTTATGCTCCATATTAGAACTGGGGCATTTACAGTCCATGCTTATTAAAGAGTTATCATTCCAAAATATATCTGGCGGATCTCTATGGCCGCTTGTTTCCAACACGATTGAATAATCGAGTTCTATAAGCTGGGTAGTAAGAATTACTAGTTCCTTTTCCTGCAGCAGAGGCTCGCCACCTGTAATACAGATCCTCTTGCACTGGTATTTATAAATCTCTTTTTTAATTTGTTCAACATCAACATTTTTAAAATCAGTTCCCTCAACTGCATACATTGTATCACACCACATGCAGCGAAGGTCACATCCAAATAGTCTTAAAAATATCGTAGGAAGCCCAATTTGTATTCCCTCTCCCTGAACTGAATAAAATATTTCGCTGACTCTCATTTTTAGGTTAATATCTAAAAGAAAAATTTGCTAGTTATTGTAAATAGTAGGGTCTGTGATGCCTGCTTCAGTAAATGCCCTTTTCCTTTCTCTGCAAGAGCTGCAAACCCCACAATGATTTTTTTTCCCCTTGTAGCATGACCATGTATTTTCAAAAGGCACATTAAGATCATTTCCAAGCTTAACAATATCTGATTTGTCTAAATCTACAAAAGGGGCTGAAATTCTTAAATTCTTATTGTCGTTAGCGAGAATCTGGCTATTTTGAAAGGAATCGATAAATTCTTTTCTACAATCTGGATAAACTCCCCTGTCAGAAAAATGAACTCCAAAAAAGATGTGATTACAGCCAACAGACTGAGCATATGCAACTGCCAGGGTGAGAAATATAGAATTCCTATTAGGTACTATAGTGGTCCTGAGTGTATCATAAAACTCAGTTGTTTCAGGCACTTCGGGTATGTCTACTTTTGAATCTGTAAGAGCAGACCCCTTAATTAAATCTTTAATACCAGTAATATCGATTGTTATGTTTTGTACTTTTAATATGTTACAGGTATTTTTTACAAACTGGATTTCTTTACCATGTTTTTGTCCGTATAAAAAAGTTAGTACGACAGGCCTGTAACCTTCATCCATTAATTTATAGAGTAGCGTGGTGCTGTCGATACCTCCAGAACCAATTAGCACTGCTTTTTTATCCATGGTGGAATATTGTACTATATTATTTTTTGATAAATTAACAGAAGGGGTCTAGTTATATTTTGGTTGGGGATCGTCGCCGGTCTGATTTTGAGTGTTTTTTGATACAACATCAAAAAAATCAACAAGCTTAGTTTCAAGTTCATCAACATGGGTAATGACGTCGTGAATTTGCTTGTCCAGATCTTGAGCCTCTATGTCTATGTCTTCACACCTTTTCCATTCAATAATATGACCCTTTATATGGTCAAATGTCTCATGCATAGTTTTCATATCTTCGGCTATTTTAGTTAGGCTTACAACTATCTCTTTTCTTTCCCTTTCCTGTTTTATTACAAATATCCAGATTACAGCAAATAAGAAAGCAAAAAATAAAACCGCTTGAGGAGCGGTGGTTTGCAGGGTTGGATAGATTCCAAGAATGTCTATAGTAGGTATGAATTCAATGGGTGTAATGCCAATCAGTCCTGCTTCCTGAAATTCCCTTACGCCTTTTCCAATAAGTACAAATGAGAGCAGATATAGCAGGCCACTTGATATTGCGAAAAAATATCTTAGGGGCATTTTTAGTCCAAGTTTAAATATGACAATAAACAGACCTATCAGGCAAACTGTTCCGACTAAAAACCCCCATATTACTTCAGATTGAGAACTTTCAGCCTGCAGCCACAAGGCCTGATAAAAAAGCACTGTTTCAAAGGCTTCTCTGTATACGGCAAAAAATGATACGCTTGCAAGCGTGAACACATTTTTTTTAGTAAGCGCCTGCTTGACCTTTCCTTCAATAAATGCTTTCCATTTTTGAACTTCTATTTTGGTGATAAACCAGTAGCTGACATAAAACAGAACAGCAGCGGCAATAAGCGACGTAGCCCCTTCGATTATTTCTTTTTGAGCGCTTGTTATTGATAAAACAGTTTGAGCAAGCATCCAGGTAGCCAGTCCCGCTATAAGCGCTGAGACCCAGCCATAGTGCACATATTTAATAGCTTTTCTGGAACCTGTGGCAGTTAAGAAGGCAATTATAGCAGCTACAATTAAGACCGCTTCAAGACCTTCTCTTACAATTATTGCAAAAGACTGTAGAAATGAAAATAATTTTCCAAGAGGTTTTGTGTTTGTAAGAAGCAAAGAGGCACTAGTAAGATTGGCATCTAATTGCTGATATGTATTTTGCAGATTTTCGACGCCGTGGCCGCTTTTTATTTGGGCTCTAAATTCACTAAATTTATTTTCTATTTCTAATGTAAGCTTTTTGTCTCTGACAGCCAGTTTATTTTCAACCTTTTCAAAACCTTGCAGATAAGCATCGATTGCTTTTGAATATGCAAGTTGCTTATCTCCATTTTCGTAAAGCTTTAGGGATTCTGAAAGCAGGGCGCCTGCAAGTATTAGAGGTTTGTTACCGCTGCCTTCAATCTCACCTGAAAAACCCGTGTTAGATCTAATTTGTGAAATTATTTCATTTATTTGATCTTTATTATATGCTGAAGAACTTAAGCCGCCCCTAATGTCATCGTCTGACATTGTTGCAAGTAGTTTATAGTCCTTTAATTTGTCTGGTATTTCATGTGTAAACTCCAAATTTTCAGAATTATTAGCATATCTGATAGAAAGAACGTAAAAAGCAATATTCCATTTTTGATCTTCGGAAAGTTTTGGAAAAGAAGGCATACCGGTTCCCTTAATCCCAAAACTAACGGTGTTGTATATTTTAAAGGCAGATAGCTCTTGTATTAAATCACCCTCACTGAATTTAGCTGGATGAGGCATAAGACCTTCTGCAAGGGGGCCGTCAGCCATACCATTTATGCCATGGCACTGAGAGCAATTATTCATATACAGAAGCTTTCCAAGTTCAGTAGAAGGAGAGACTGTTGGAAATGTCTTTAGATTAAAATCCGATATAAGATTTTGCTCAATTTTATTGGAAAGGTCTAAAACTTCTTCTATACTTGCTTTATCTATAATTAATTTGTTTAAAAGCAGCGTATCATTTTTTATATAAGCTTTCTCAGTTTCAATGTTGTTTGCAAATAACCTGGCACTCTCAGAAAAATCCAGCATCTCGGTGTATTCATCTTCGTTTATGACTTTTCCATTTAGTACAGCGTTTTGGTAGTCACCCCCGATATAGTCAACCAGTGATAAAATTCTTTTGGCATCCAGATTTTCTGATGCTTGTGATACTTGTGGTAGTAAAAA
>SMVB01390919.1_pt1 | contig 11025 bp, 14 predicted proteins | sample 2456461 | NCBI WGS metagenome assembly SMVB01 (sample SAMN11095934, study PRJNA526329) | marine sediment metagenome | biome: Marine sediment; feature: Surficial sediment; material: Deep marine sediment; isolation source: Hadal surficial sediment | place: Pacific Ocean | collected 2014-05 | depth...
CAGTTGCACAACGGTTGCTGGTTTCTTCCTGGTTTACTGGTACCTGCAAATTGAAGATGTACTTGCACTTCTGAAGATGGCCTATGGCGAATAGCTGTCCAGGGCCTATGGCGTAGTTTCGTCTAACACCACCCAGTATTGATTATGACAGGCCAGACAGACCTGGTAAATTTCCCCTCCCGCATCAAAGAGTGCCTCCTTATCCCTTGCCGCCGCAGCTGCCATAGACAGCTTGCCTGTTTTAATGAGGTCGCTTGAGTAGCTATCCCAATCTGCTCCCGCGGAACGGCCCGGCATCATAAGAAGGTTTCCCGCTTCGGCAAGAATTGCGGACTGGCGTTCTACCTCTTCCCACCCTGCGTCGGTAGTAGGAGACAGATCCTGTACTCCTTCGGCAGTGATAATGCTGCCTGCCGAATCCCAGATCACATCAACTGCCGGATCGAGCACCCATTCCATCATGTGATGAGCATCCAGAACGACCTGGTAGTCAGGTTGTTCGATGTTCGCCGTCTGGTTACAGGCCGTGAGGAAGCTGAAGGTAATCAGGAGAACAATTGCTCTGCTGTACATGTCATGTACCTGGGTTGGCGCGGTCTGTAGATGGTAATACGGTTCGTTGATTAGCACCAATAATTCAGTTGGCCCGTTGCCAGACACAAGTTAAGTCAGTAGTCTAAAAATAAATGGGGTTAGAGTGAAATTGGAAAGGTGGCGCCGCTAAGTGCATACTTTTCGAGTTTTAGGTAATAGATCATCGCTTGCTCGTATATAGAACGAAGCTCCTGGGGAACCTCGGGCAGGTCAGCTTCAGGTGCAGCAAACTCCGTACTCTTCCACACCGAATTATACCAATGGGGCGCCCACGGGCCGTCGTCTTCGTGCCCCCCTTGTGGCCATTTCAACATCGCAGGTTGAAATTCCAAGCCAATAGTTTCGCATAGCTCTTTAAGCATCTGAGCAGGGTTTTTCCGAATCGAATAACTATCAATCACGACTGGCACTTTTCCTTGCAACTGGGATACAAGGTCAAATAGCTCGGCCTGCTGACGAAAGCCAAGGTCATCTAAAGTAGGGTTTTCTCTTTTCACTGTATAGCTAGCAATTACCCTGGCTGGGTGTCTAAGTAGAAATACGTTTGTACACTCTCCAATCCAGCTGCGCTTGAATTGAGGTAGCATATGGTGGGTCATATGCTTTTGATAAAATACCGTTTTCCCTTCAGGTATATCTCCAACGCAACGGGCTTCAATCAGCTTTGGGTCTTGAATCCAGCTGGACATTATTTCTTTTTGCATGGGGTGCACTGAGCCGGATGCTTTTAAGTAGGCTGCGTAGAACGGCTCATCCCAGATCGCACAGTCATTTCTCGCCGCAAACGAATACATCATGGCGGTGGAAAGATTTCTGGGCCCTGACCACATTGCTATTCGCACTATGCTACCGCTGTTTTAATCAGTGACTTATATAATTCCCGAAGTTGCTTGGTAACTGGTCCCATTTCTCCAGAACCAATCTGTCTTCCATCAATTTGGGACACTGGAGTCATAGCGCCAAAAGTCCCTGTTAAAAAGGCTTCTTCAGCATCATAGGTTTCCACAAGCGAATAGTTCTTTTGTTTAATCATAATACCGTTTGCCTGACAAAGATCGATGACCTTTTCTCGAGTGATTCCGTTCATGCAATAGTCACCAGTAGAGGTCCAAACTTCGCCTTTGCGCACGATGAAGAAATTACAACCATTGGTTGTATTCACAAAGCCATTCACATCCAGCATAAGCGCTTCATCCGCCCCTGCCTTCTCTGCGGCAATACAAGCGAGAATACAATTTAATTTGGAATGCGAGTTTAACTTAGGATCCTGAGTCATTGGCATCCCGCGCATATGAGGTACAGTGGCCAGACGAAAGTTTCTTGGCAACGAGGGAACAGAATGCTCGCAGATGATGACCAGCGTCATGCCTGATTTTGACAAAGAGGGATGTTGAAATGGGCGGCTTTTAGGACCGCGAGTCACCATTAATCTAGCATGGACGTCCGAGTGCATATTGTTTGCGTTTCGGGTTGCTTCAAGCGCATGGATAAGCTCCACTCGGGACATCCCCAGATCCAGGTCAATCGCCAACATCGCTTGAAATAATCGATCCAAATGGTCTTCAAGGAACGCCCATTTACCATTGTAAAGCCGAAGACCTTCCCAAACACCATCGCCCAGCATGAAGCCACTGTCATAGACTGACACCACCGCTTCATTTCTTGGGAAGAGCTTGCCATTGACATAAATAACAATGTCTTCATTGCGTTCATCATCTTCAGCTTGATGAGTGCTAATTTTGTCTTCGTTTTTCATAACGGATATCCGACTAAACTGTAATCAACCCCTATTCTAATGCAAAGCTGTGGCGGCCATGTCGATCCGGGTGGTTGGTATCACTGGCATACGACATCAACGTACATCGAAACCGTCTGTCGCCACAGCCATGTAGACCGCGGTTGCAGCTGCACCCCGCTGGTTGCGGGCTATAGCGCCGATTAACAAGACGGTAATGATCCGGACCCAGCGATCCGTTTTTAAGGGCAGATGGTTCGAACATGGAGAGAACATGAAAGTGTCCATTTTCTCTCTGCAAGGCTCCTTTATTCCTTCCCTGAATGCCGGTTTTATCATGATTTTCTGATGTTAGGATGGTTTTCATGAAAAGTACAAAACCTACCTATTCGACTCGATCCCTACTTGCAGCCTTCTGCCTGCTGGGCTTTGTGGGCCTGACCCGAGCAGATGAGACCACCGCCGCGCAGGACCTCAGTTTTGAGATAACCAACCTGAAAACCCCGCTCACAGCATATGATTTTTCAGCAGAAAGGCTGGGCGGTTTTGAACGGAAGAAACTGACTAGCAACATTAATGTGCGCGGTTGGAAGATCAGTGACTCCCTGTATTTCGGCCAGGCCAGGGTCGCCAAGAAATGGGGCCTGGGATTCGTCCTGGAACGTGACAATACCGTGTATGTGCTGAGCCATAGAGGTATTCAGGTGAGTAAGCGCTTCTAGTCCCGGCCTCTCCGATTGCACAATACAGGCCATGTGCCATCGACGTTAGCTGACTACGGAGCCACCAGACGAATCCAAATCAAGATAAAAGTTGACTGAAAGTCTAACGAGTGATATCTGTGGCTGTATTCTTCTCCTGCATCCGCATTTTCAAAAACTCGGTTTAGAGGGATAAGGAGTGAGCTGTAGTTCGTGGGTCCAGCAGGACTTGTCTTGGGTGTGCAGATAATAAAATGCATCCGCGATCTTTTCCGGGTTGATAATAATCTCAGGATGTTTTTGGGCAACAGGCAATAGTCTTGTTCCTGGGGAGTCAATCAAGCCATCAATCACCACGTTGGCAACATGCACACCGAATTCCGAATACTCTTCGGTCAACACTTGCGCCAGCGCGCGCATCATCACGCGAGGATAGTAAAGAGATTGTCCTGTATATCGTTTTCGGCCGCGCAACGAAGCCGCGTTATTGGATATGAGGAATGACCCTGCTCCTTTTTCGCGCATGGCTGGCAAGACTTCCTTCGCCACCAGAAATGGACCACGACTGGCAACATGCTGTGCGGTATCAAACATCTCGGTGGGTATGTATTCCAACAATTCATTTTCTGCGGGCAGGTCTCTGCCTTCCAGGTAACCCGCGTTATAAACAACGACGTCCGGCTGCCCAGCCTCAGTACGAATTTCATCGAAGGCATTCGTGATCGATGATTCGGACACGAGATCCAGCTCAACGGTCATCGCCTCGCCCCCCGCCTCAACAATGGCCGCTTCAAGCGCCGCTGCATTCGATGACCTACGAGTGGTCAAGACAACCCGGAAACCTTCGCCTGCAAACTTCTGAGCAATTGCACCGCCGACGCCCCAGCGAATAGCAACAGGCAAACCCTGATCATCCACATCCTGGCCATGTACCATTCGCGTGTTTCGACCATCTGATTGCCATTTGGAGGTAGCGCCAATCACCACGGCAACTGGTTTATGTTTCTCATTCATGCAGTTCTCCTCCTCTATGACCGGCTGGATCAATCCTGTTTAATTTGTCTCCACAGCCAGTTCTTCCAATCCTCGAAAAAACGGGTTAGTCCCCCACCTTGGCTGCACATCTGTGAGTCGCATTGTTGGGCATCGGTCGAATAATTTTGAAAAAACAACCCTCGCCTCCAGTCTTGCCAGCGCAGCACCCAGGCACAAGTGTATTCCATGTCCGAAAGACACCTGTTTGATGCCTTCACGTTGAATATCAAACGATTCAGGATCCTCGTTTGCGGCGGGATCACGATTCGCGGCTGCGATGCTGACAAACACCTGATCACCGCGCTCCAAATGCGTACCATGGAAGTCAATTGGTTCTCGCGCAAAACGAGCGGTAGCCATCACAGGTGGTTCGAAGCGAAGCATTTCTTCAATTGCTTCAGGTAGCATCTCACGATGTGACCTCAGAAATTCAAATTGCTCTGGGTGGGTAAGTAGATTGTATAAACCGTTGCCGATTAGACGCGTTGTTGTTTCATGACCAGCGACCAGAAGCAGCAGGCAGGTGTTGTATACTTCTGGTAGATTTAATTTGTCACCGGCTTCTTCAGCTAACATCAATTGCGAAATCAAGTCACCTGATGGCGGCAGACCACGACGTGATTCAACGACGTCCTGAAAATAGCTTAGTAACGCTTCATTGGCTCTCTGAGCGGCCTGGGCTGACTCGACCGAATTGATGCCGGTACCGCCAACCAGATCTTCCGACCAGGCTTGAAACTGTTCATGATCGCTTTCCGGCAGCCCCATCATCTCAGCTATCACAATCGCCGGTAGTGGTTTGGCTATAGCTTCCATCACATCGAAGCTATGAATGTTGCTCACGCGTGCCAAACAGCGATCCATTATCTCCTGGACTCGAGGTTCCAATGACTGAATATACTTAGACGTGAACCCTTGTGTAACGAGCCGCCTTAGTCGCGAGTGATCAGGTGGATCGAGATTGAGCATACTCGGGTTCTTGGTGCGCTCAATTTGCTCCGGTGTCGCATTCTTCAGGAAAGGTTTCATATATCGATCATACTGTCGGGCATCGGCGCCGAAGCGGTTGTCACGCAAAACTTCCTGAACTTTATCAAAGCTGGTAATCCAATAACCCTTGAGTGCCGGTGAGTAGTGTATCGGTGATTTTTCTCGCAGGCGATTCAGGTCAGGGTAAGGGTTAGCAAGGTATGCAGGCGACAATAAATTGAGCCCAATACCATAACGCATGCGTTCCCAGATTGCGGTGACGCCAAACACCAACTGGAATGTCTTGATCCTGATCTTCTGCCGCAATTTCATGTCGGTTCGCCTGGTCAACCGACATAGTCTACCCAAAATAAGTGTGATCTAAGCTGGAATCAAAGAAATAGCCGCGTATTTTCAACAATGATCAGTCAAAATCTTGGATTCTTGAGGCACCCCACGCTAGAGAAGTGGGACCCATTCTTTAGGACAAAACCATGTCCAAAGGCAGGCTCAGACTTGATTGGCGGTGGCTGGAGTCCTGGGCGAACCAGTCTCCGAATATTCCCTGTTAACCTGGGAAAATACAGGAAATTTGTACGCTTATTTCACTAAATCTAACTATCTAGCTTCATAGAGGTGGCAAGAATACAAGGGCTCTCGGGTCCCTTCGCATGATAGTTGGACTAATCTAACAGGGATTTAACTTAGCCTGATCACGCATTATTGATTGGGAAATAGCTTAATCCAGGTGACGGGAAAGTATCAGCGGCATAGATGGAATGTATGCAACGCTGTTTACTTTCCTGTGTATCCGCAAATGGGTATGCTCGAATTCAATTCGGAAGAGAAGGAAGATCATGACAGACTTCGAGCGTGCGGCAGAAGACAACTTTAAAGGACTCACCGATTACCCATTCGAGCCTCACTATCATGAGTGGCAGGATCTCCGGATGCACTATCTGGATGAAGGTCCCAGAGATGGTCCCGTCATGTTGTTATTGCACGGAATGCCGACCTGGAGTTATCTGTATCGAGACATTATTCCCGCTTTTGTAGCGGCCGGTTACAGATGTATCGTTCCGGATCATATGGGCTTTGGGAAATCCGACAAACCAATAGATATTCACTGGTATACCATCGCTCGTCATACAGAGATTATGACGTCGTTGATCACAACACTTGATCTCAACAACATTACGCTGCTATGTCAGGACTGGGGTGGGCCGATTGGGCTTGCCCAGGCTGCAACTATGCCAGAGCGATTTTCCCGCCTGGTCATCATGAACACGTGGTTACATCATCCCGGATATGAGTATTCAGATGCCATCAGAAACTGGAACCAGAACTGGCATGAGGGTGGAAACTTTTCTCGTGAGAAACCAAATGTTGGGATTCTCATGACGATCACTGCAGGATTGCTTGACCCTGCCGAAGGCTTCCCCCTTCTGATGTCAGGGAAGGAGCCTGAACTTGAGGGTGCTGCTGGCGATATGTATAACGCCTATATTGCACCGGTCAAAGGGCTCTCTGATGCTGCCTATAATGGTATGCGGAGATTTCCCCTATCAATTCCACTTGATAGTTATGACAATGGGAACGCGGCTGCGCAAACCCATCACTACAATATGCTGCTTGGCTGGAAAAAACCGGTGTATTTTGTCTGGGGCTGCAGTGATGACGTGTTCACTGAAGCCTGGGGCAGGGAATGGGCATCACGCATGAATTCGAGCTTTGATCCCATTCCAGAAGCAGGACATTTTCTACAGAACACCCATGGCGCAGAAGTTGCTGAACTAGTATTAAAGCGAATCAGTTCCGAGTAGTTCATGTAGAGCACAGTCGTGGCGACAACCGCGATCGGTAAGAGGCGAACGAGGTTCAAAATGTAAAAGTGCCTGACAGGCCTTAGTGGGGGAAACATGAAAACGAAGATCACCAACAGAAAAAAAATTGGCACGGCATTGGGGTTTGTTGCCCTGGCAGTCGCCATTCTCACAATGGTACTTTGGTTTCGCCTGGTCAATCAGGTGGCGATTCCTGAGGACCGAACACTATTTGTCGTGGCCTTTCTGACGGCTGCCGGTCTTGGTGTCGCAGCCTTTGTAATTGGCACGCGCTGGTTTGGTGGTGTTCCCCATCTTGGCAATCGCAGCAGGCTTGTTTCTACCGTTCACTGTCGCAATCAGCCGCCAACAGGTTGCTGAGAATCCCATTCTCGTTGGCGACACCATCCCTGTTTTTACTGCGCTCGATGATAAAGGTGAACGATTTAGATCAGGCGACCTAGACGGTTCACCAGTGCTTATCAAATTCTTTCGCGGTCATTGGTGACCCTATTGTGTCGCCGAGTTGCGGCGATTGTCAGAACTTCAGGAAGAGTTCGATAAGCGAGATGTGCAGGTGCTCACGATCAGCACGGATAAACCGGAAGTGATTCTCAAGCGGCGGGGAGTACATGGTCTTCAGGCACGAATGTTGTCAGATCGAGACTTGGCTGTGACCGATGCCTTTGGTCTGCGAAATCAGCTGATGCACTCAGGGCCACCCGGCGACGATGTCGAAGCGCTGCCAGTACCAACAACCTTGTTAGTGAGCAGTGATGGTGAGGTTTTGTGGATAGACCAGGCAGAAAACTACCAAAGGCGATCAGGGCCTGAGGTCGTGCTGGCCGCACTACAGACGCATCTCGACTCACCGTGAGTGAATACGTTAGGGCTCTGATTGCGTAACACCCAACAGGCGTAAAAAGTGATGCCAACGGTAGAACTGCGATCTGTTCAATGAACTCCTCACGGGTGACGTCGGCAATCGAGGAATCGATCCGGTGCGCAGAGGATCTGACGGAATCGTCGATCCCGAGCTCAGGCCTGTCCGTCAAATACGGCTGACATTCCGAATTGCATGCGGATGCAATACTATCTACTATCGGTCGGAAATACTGTTCTCGACGTGGCTAGCGGCCAGGAGCTGTGTTTCCCTATTCCGTGTAAAATCACCTTTAATCAAGATGAATAGTTAGAATGTTTCACGTACTAACTTCACGTTAGGCTAAGTAGGATGGAATCGTCTCTTCTTTATATGCTGTTGGCTGACGCGATCCTGTTGGTACATGTGATGTTCGTTGCCTTTGTAGTTCTAGGGCTCATTCTCATATTTATCGGTAAGCTTCTTACCTGGTCGTGGGTAAGGAATCCTTGGTTTCGTATTATCCATCTCGCCTCTATCTGCCTGGTTGTCGTCCAATCCTGGGTAGGCGCACTATGTCCACTAACCACTTGGGAAATGGCGCTTCGTTTGCAAGCTGGTGATATAGTATATTCTGGTTCTTTTCTATCCCACTGGCTCGAATCTCTCTTATATTATCAAGCCCCTGCCTGGGTATTTGTTGTTTGTTATACAGCTTTCGGGGGCCTGGTGATGGCAGGCTGGTATTGGGTGCGTCCGCATCGTTTCTAAATGCTGCTTTAGATTCGTAAGCCCATAACGGTTCTGGTTTGATTACGATAATTGCCTTGATGATCCTGCAACACTGATGCTCGCTTTGGGCACGGAGCAGAAGTCCGGGCTGTACGGTGGATGGCGTCTGCTTTGCGCTTGTTAGCGATCAATCAGAAATACTGGTCTCGACGCAGCTAACACCATGCGGTCACTTTCTCTGATTAACTGTATGGAGATCGCCCTGAATATGCGAAAAGATTCTTTCTACTATACTGTTATATGACGTCCTAGAAGGAACTCTTATGACTCGAGCATTCAATTTCTGTGCGGGGCCTGCGGCACTACCGGAACCCGTGTTGCAGAAGGCTAAGGACGAGCTACTTAATTGGGGTCAACGCGGTGCGTCCATCATGGAGATGAGCCACCGTAGTACTGAATTTCAGGAGATCGCTGATCACGCGGAGTTCACCTTACGTGAACTAATGCACATCCCGGACAACTACGCAGTGCTTTTCCTGCAGGGTGGCGCCAGTAGCCAGTTTGCCGTAGTACCCCTGAACCTGCTTCGTGGCAAGACCACGGCTGATTACGTTCGCACTGGGATCTGGTCTGACAAGGCAATCGAGCAGTCTCAGCGTTACTGTAATGTAAATCTAGTCGCAGACACTAAGGAAACGGGATACACCTCCATCCCTGACTTTTCAACCTGGAAGGTAAATCCTGGTGCCGCATATTTGCACTACATTACTAATGAGACTGTTAACGGCGTTGAATTCAATTGGACACCAGATGTTGGTGACGTTCCGATCGTGGCTGATATGTCTTCAAATATCCTGTCGAGACCGATTGATGTCTCGGGCTTTGGGCTGATCTACGCAGGTGCTCAAAAGAATATTGGACCGTCTGGCATTACCATTGTCATTATTAGGCACGATCTGATCGGTCAAGCGGACAAGATGACCCCGATTCCGTTCGACTATGAGGTGCAAACCAAAGACAAATCACTTTACAACACACCGCCAACCTTCGCCTGGTATCTAGCCGGTCTAGTATTTGACTGGCTTAAGGAACAAGGTGGACCGGAACGGATGGCCATTACCAATGAGCGCAAGGCTAAGAAGCTATATGCGGCAATTGATTCAACAGAATTTTATTCCAACGAGGTGGATGTCGATTGTCGTTCCCGGATGAATATCCCATTCCAGTTACCTGACCAACGGCTCGATTCAGTGTTTATTCTTGAAGCACAGGAAGCCGGATTGTTAAACCTGAATGGATTTCGTTCAGTGGGGGGCATGCGAGCTAGTATTTACAACGCTGTTCCTGAAGATGCGGTCGATGCCCTGGTGGAATTTATGGCGGGGTTTGAGATGACCCATGGTTAACTTCTACCTAACGGTTTCGTTTCAGAAAAAACCCTTAAGTTTATAGTTGAGAGGCTCAGTGACAAAGATAAGTTGGGTCTAACTGACAAGCGCTTACAGCAGCAGCTAGAAGCTGCAGTCATCGGTGTTAACGCTGCGCTTGATCTTGAAAAGGAACCAGGGCATCGGCTCGCCGTTCAGTCAATGCATAATCTGAAGATGGGGAACCCGGAGTTTGCAATTAAGTTCTACCAGAAACAATTTGAAGAAAGTAAAGGCGAACCAATTGATGCCCTTCTGAACATTGGTGCATTGGCTTACAAGGATAATACTCAGTTAGCGCTGGATTCATTCCAGAGGGTTGTCGTATTGGAACCAAAAAATGTTTCTGGATGGAATCTTCTTGGTATTTCTATTTCCGAGTGGGTCAGTTGGACAATGCGATTGATGCTTACGAAAATATACTAGGATTTGGCAACAATGAATGGGTGTATGGCAACCTTGGTCTTGTGCACCAATTCCGTGGTGATCTCAACAAAGCGGTTGAATACTTTGAGAAAGCGTTAGCGATCAACGAGGAACTGGGACGTACGGAAGGCATTGCCATTCAATGTGCCAACCTTGGTACCGAGTTCCAAACCAGTGATCTCGCCAAGGCAATAGAGTACTGGGAACGTTCTCGTGATTTGTTTCAAGAACTAGGAAACCTAAATCAACTTCAAGTATTGCAAAAATGTATCGACGATGTGTCTAACAGTTCATGAGATTAGCGTTAACTATCTGCTGTCTGTTAGGACTATTTGAAATGAAAAATTCTTCAATGTTTTTGGTTGGATAAGGTTTGGTTTCGTCCTTTAGCGAATTTACGCTTCCCAAAATGCTATAAAAATTGACTGCTTTGGTGCCGTAAGATACATCACCGACACAATGTTTCACAGTGCACCCCGTCGCTAACCCCCCAATCTCCAATCTGCTCAGTCCACATCCTTTGAAGTAGTAACTGGCTTCCTTCTTTGAAGACCCTCCTACTCCCTTGCCTTCAGCTCCTGGGATCCATACGGAAGAACCAGACATCACTGGGTCCTTCATTGGGTCTCGGTCCCAATGCCGCGGGGGCAATGTATCCTCGTGCCAGATCTTCAATTTCCAGCTTCAACGCTTCGATAAGCTTTGGGTCCTCGACCTTAAC